>SXGQ01391203.1_pt1 | contig 50859 bp, 51 predicted proteins | sample 3178371 | NCBI WGS metagenome assembly SXGQ01 (sample SAMN11356859, study PRJNA531348) | freshwater metagenome | isolation source: freshwater sample F1-20 | place: China: Fuxian Lake, Yuxi | collected 2017-12-25 | reverse complement strand
GCCGGAGTGGTTCAGGGTCTGTCCGAAGGAGTCAACTTCGCCCAGCGAGCCGGACTCGACGTCGACAAAGTGGTCGAGGTGATCGGCAAGGGGGCGGCCCAGAGTTGGCAGATGGACAACCGTGCCCGCACCATGGCCCGCGGCGAGTTCGAGTTCGGGTTCGCCGTGGAGTGGATGCGCAAGGATCTCGGCATCTGTCTCGAGGAAGCCGATCGCAACGGTGCGCGTCTGCCGCTCACGGCCCTCGTCGACCAGTTCTACGCCCAGGTCATGGCGCGGGGTGGACGTCGTTGGGACACCAGCAGTCTCGTTCATCTGCTCCAGAACGACTGAGGCGACCTAGGGTACGGACGGGGAGAGGGGGACTCGATGAGTCGCAAGAAGTTGATCGCCATGGCCGAGCGCACGATCGCCCACAACAAGGCGGGCACGGCCGATCAGACCGAGGGTGTCACGACCATCCCCGCCGCGAATTACTTCGACCCCGAACGCTGGCAGCGCGAAGTCGACCTCATCTTCAAGCGGGTGCCCCTCCTCGTCGCCACCTCGGCCGAGATCAAAGAGCCGAACTCGTACAAGGCGATCGAGATCGTCGGTATGCCCGTGCTGATCTCGCGCGACGTCAACGGAGTGGTGAGGGCTTTCGTCAACATGTGCAGCCACCGTGGAGCGATGTTGGTCGACGAAGGAGTCGGTTCGGCGCGTCGGTTCGCCTGCCCGTATCACAACTGGATCTACGACCAGCAGGGTGATCTCGTCGGGGTGTTCAAGCAGAGCGACTTCGGTGACATCGACATGTCGTGCCTCGGCCTCACCTCGTTGCCGGTGACCGAGCGGGCCGGACTCATCTGGGTCGTGTTGTCGCCCACCTCCACGCTCGACTTCGACGCCTTCCTCGCCGGCTACGACGAACTGCTGGAGTTCTGCGAATTCGCCGGTATGAATCACTTCGGCTCGCGCCGTCTCGTCGGACCGAACTGGAAGGTGTCCTTCGACGGATACGTCGACTTCTACCATCTGCCGATTCTGCACAAGAACACTTTCGGCCCGGACTTCCCGAGTGACGCTTTGTTCCATCGGGTCGGTCCGCATCAGCGGGTCACCGGACCGCGCGGCCCGTGGGCCAAGCTCGAGAACATCCCCCAGGATCAGTGGCCCGATTCGGTGCTGACCGGGGGAGTGTGGAGCATCTTCCCGCACGCGTCGATCGCCGGTTTCGAGATCGGTGAGCACAAGATCTACCAAGTCGCACGCATCTTTCCGGGCGCCACCCCCGATGAGTCGGTCACTTATCTCGACTTCATTTCCACCGCGCCGCTCACCGACGACTACATCGAGACGGCCAACAAGCAGATCGCGTTCCTCGAGATGGTCGTGCGCGACGAGGACTACGCGACCGGCCTCAAGATCCAGCGCACGGTCAAGACGGGAGCCAAGAAGGAATTCGTTTTCGGGCGCAACGAAGGTGGCGCGCAGTACGTCCACGGTTGGCTCGATGCGCTGCTCGAAACCCCCGACCATGAACTCTCCGAGCTCTTCCGCCGAGGCATCTCGGCCGGTCGCCTCGTGACCGAATAGGGGAAGGTCGTCGATGACTGGTGTCGGCATCTGCCTGCCACAGCTCGGCCGCCATGTGCGCGGCGACGTGATTCTCGAATTCGCGCGGCGGGCCGAGGCTCTCGGGTATTCGAGTCTGTGGGTTCAGGACCATTTCATGTACCCGCTCGCCCCCAAGCGCGGTTACGGCGGTGGTGGAAATCTGCCGCCGGCGGAATACGAATCGGTGTACGCGCCACTCGAGACGCTCGCCTTCGTGGCCGGTGTGACCGAACGTGTGAAGTTGGGAACGAGCATCCTCGTGGCCGGTAACCACTGGCCGGTCCCGCTCGCACAGCGGCTCGCCTCCCTCGACCAGATGTCGAATGGCCGCTTGATCGCCGGTTTCGGTGTGGGCTGGAGTGCCGAGGAACACGAAGCCAACGGAACCGACATCGAGACGCGCGGTCGGCGTATGGACGATTTCATACCGGCGCTCCTCGCGTGTTGGCAGGACGACCCGGTGTCGTACGAAGGTGACACGTTCCGGATCCCGCCGTCGCGTATCAACCCCAAGCCCGTTCAGTCGCCACGCCCGATGTTGTTGTCGGGAATGTGGTCGAAGGAAGGTCTCGCTCGCACGGCACATTGGTTCGATGCCTGGAACCCGGCCGGCATGCGCGCGACCAAGGTGAAATCGATCGTCGAGTCCCTCGATGCTTCGCGCGGTCCCGGACTCGGGCCGCTCAAGGTCTTCACGCGCTCGTTCGTGCAGGCGCCGTCGGCTCCGGCTCCCGCCGACGGCGACAACATGGCCGCGATGGTTGCCGACGCCATCGCCGCGCGTGAGGCCGGATTCGAAGAGATCACCCTCGAGCACAATTTCTGGTCGTCCATCACGAGTCCGGACGATTGGCTGGCCGTTCCCGAGCGGTTCCTTCCGGTTCTCGAGGCCGCGCGCGGCTAGGCCGGGCGGTCGACGCTCGCCGGATCGGCGAGGAATTCGACGATCGATCGGCAGAACTGCGCCGCCGGTGCGCCGTCGAACACCCGGTGATCCCACGTGAGACTGAGGGTGAGTCGCTTGACGCTCGACACCTTGCCCTTGGGTCCGAGAACGAGATCGTCGCGCAAGCGGCCGACGCCCAGGATCGCCGTGTTGGGCGGGTTGATCACCGGTGTGAAGGCATCGACACCGAACATGCCGAGCGCGCTGACCGAGAACGTTCCTCCCTCGAGATCACCGAGGGCGAGACTCCCGGAGCGAGCCGCGGTCGCGAGACGCTTGGTCTCCTGGGCCAGTGTCACGAGGTCGATGCGATCCGCGTTGCGAACCACCGGAACCACGAGTCCTTCGTCGAGGGCGACGGCGAGGCCCACGTGCACGTCGGGGAGGAGAGCGATGCCGTCGTCGGTGACCTGTGAGTTGACGATCGGATGAGCGCGAAGCGCGCGGGCCGCGGCGGCGAGCACGTAATCGGTGAAACCCGGAACCACCGCGTCACCTTCGCGGCCGGCGCGATCGGCGATCACCGGATCGAGATCGGCATCCATGGTGAGGGTGAGTTGGGCCATCTGCTGCAACGACGAGTGCATCCGCTTGGCGATCGTGCCCCGCATACCCGACATGCGCTTCATACTCGTCGGCGTCTGGGCAGCCGGGGCGAGTGCCGTGTCGGGTGACTTGCTCGCGCCGGCGGCGAGTCGTTGCCGTACGTAGGCGGCCACGGCGTCGCGACTGACACGACCGTCGCTCGGATCGGCCGGAACCGCGCCGAGGTCGATGCCGAGAAGATCGGCGAGTTGACGGGCGGCCGCCGTGGCGAGCACACCGCTCGACGACGACGAGCCGGTGGCGATCGGTGTGGTGACCGTTGGGCGACTCGGTGCAGGTCGACGCGAGGCCGCTTCGACGTCTTCGGAGACGATGCGACCGTTGGGTCCGGTTCCGGCCACCGTGTTCAGGTCGACGCCGAGTTCAGCGGCGACCCGGCGAGCATTGGGCGACACGAACATCCGACCACCCGTTCGTGCGACCGCAGTCGGCGCGGAAGCGCTCGGCGCAGTGTTCGCCGGAGCGGCGGGAGACGGTGCGGATGCGGCTGGAGCGGCGGGTCGCGCTGCGGCCGGCGGTGCCTCACCTTCGGCCAAGAGGTAGCCGATCACCGCGCCACACGCGTGCGTGCTGCCGACATCGGCGATCTGATGAAGGATTCCACCACCGACCGACTCGACGTCGCTCTCGACCTTGTCGGTCTCGATACGCAAGACGGCCGTGCCGGGGGTGATGTTGGCTCCGCTGGGCACGAGCCATTCGAGAATCGTGCCCTCCTCCATGGTCAGGCCGAGCTTGGGCATGATGAATTCAGTGGCCATGTTGTTCTCCGGTCGATGAGAGGGTTCCGGTGTCGAATCGGCGGTCGCGGGCGGCACGAATGAGGGTGTTCTCGACGTCGATGAGCAACGGTCCGCTGCTCTCGACCCGACAGGTCACCGAACCGGCCGGCGACACCGGACGATCGCGCTCACCGTCGAAGGCGAGGATCGTGCGCCCGGTGAGCGTGACTTCCTCGCCGTCGCGCAACGGACGAACTTCGGCGACGTCCATCGTGGTGAACGAGCCGGGGGCAAGAGGGACGCGAACACGGCGACCGCCGTCGCCGAGGCGGACGAAGACGCCGCCGGTCTCCCAACGATCGACCGGATGGATGCGACCGGCGATGGCCGACAGTCCGGTCGAGGCCGGCGTGGCGACCGCCGCCACGACGGCGCGGATGGTGTGCGGATCGCGCACGGCGCGAGCACCCACGAAGTCGGCGTCGATGAACGCGAGGTCCACCAGGGCCACGTCGTCGATCGAAGAATCGGCGTCGTCGATGTGGACGACGATGCGCTTGCTGCGCCGCCCCACGAGGTCGATGGACACCGCGCCGGTGGCGACGTAACCGGCCGCGGCTCCGGCCGATGTTCCGTCGATCGCGCTCGGATAGACGTTGTTGGTGCCAGTCGAGATGGCGATGAGTGGAGCGTCGGGCCAACCGAGAGCGACGTCGCGCGACGTTCCGTCACCGCCGAGCGCGATGACTGCACCCGCTTGCTCCTTCCAGAAGCGACGGGCGGCACCGATGGTGTCGTACCGCGAACCGGTCACGGGTTCGTCCACGATCTCCACCACGGCATCGAGTCCTTCGGCGGCGCGCTCGCCGAGTCGATGGGTGTCGGGTGCCACGAGGATGCGTTCGGCACCGGCTTCGGCGGCGGCCACGATGGCGCGACGGACGATGCCCACCTTGGTGACATCGGACGTGTGCGTCGCCGGGGTCACGAGGCGGCGAATGTCCTTACCCGCGTTCGGGTTGACGATGATGCCGATGGTCGACACGATCCGCGTCAGGCTCCCACTCGCAGGAGCGCTTCGCGGATTCCGGCTTCGATGGCCTTGGCATCGGGGATGTAGTGCTGTTCGAGGGCGGGGGAGAACGGCACCGGTGAGAACGGCGCACCGATTCGGCCCACGGGCGCGTCGAGGTAATCGAAGGCCTGCTCCTGGATCTGGGCGGCGATCTCGGCACCCAGACCACCGAAACGCACGGCTTCGTGAACCACGAGGACGCGGTTGGTCCGCTTGGCCGACTCGACGATGGTCTCGGTGTCGAGCGGTTGGAGCGTGCGCGGGTCGATGACCTCGCACTCGATTCCTTCGGCGGCGAGCTTTTCGGCCGCCGCCACCGACTCGTGCACCATGCGTCCATAGGCGACCACGGTGACGTCCTTGCCGGCGCGAACGATGTTGGCCTTGCCGAGCGGAATCTCGTAACGCTCGGCCGGCACGTGACCGGTCATACCGAGCAGACGCTTGTGCTTCACCATCACCGTCGGGTTGTCCTCGCTGATGCACGCCGTCATGAGGCCCTTCATGTCGTACGGCGTCGACGGGTACACGACCTTCAGACCCGGAATGTGACAGAGGATGGCCTCGAGCGACTGGCTGTGTTGCGCGGCCGCCGAAAGTCCACCACCACCGGCGGTGGTGATCGTGAGCGGAAGCGTCGCCTCGCCGCCGAACATGTACTTCAACTTGGCGGCCTGGTTGACGATCTGGTCCATGGCGACGCAGATGAAGTCCATGAACATGAGGTCGACGATGGGGCGCAGACCGGTGGCAGCGGCACCCACCCCGAGCCCGACGATCGCCTGCTCGCTGATCGGAGTGTCGACCACTCGATCGGCACCGAACTTGGCCTGCAGACCGCCGAAGGTTCCGAACACGCCACCGAAGGCGCCGATGTCCTCACCGGCGCAGAACACCGACGGGTCGGCCTCCATGGCTTGGCTGACGGCCTCGTTGAAGGCCATCACGTACGGGAGTTTGCGCTCGTCGCTCATCGCGCGCCTGCTTTCTGGGTGTAGACGTCGACCAGGACCTGATCGGGGGCCGGAACCGGGCTTTCCTCGGCGAACTTGATCGCGTTGTCGATGTCGTTGCGCAACTGGGTCCAGATGTCCTCGAACTGCTGTCGCGTCGCGACCTTGTTCTCGACCATCCGGTCCTCGAGGGTGAAGATCGGATCGCGTTCCTTCCAACGGGCAACCTCGTCGTCCGAGCGGTACTTGAGGCCGAGGTTCTGCACGCCATGGTGGTTGTAGAAGCGGTACGTCTTGGCTTCGATGAGTGACGGTCCGCCACCGGTGCGGGCGCGTTCGACGGCTTCGAGAGCTGCTTCGTGCACGGCGATCACGTCCATACCGTCGACGATCACTCCCGGCATTCCGTAACCGGCGGCGCGGTCGACGATGTCGGTGATGGCCATCGTCTTGTCGCGCGGGGTGAACTCTCCGTACTCGTTGTTCTCGCAGGCGAACACGATCGGAAGGTGCAGCGCGCAGGCCATGTTGGCCGCTTCGTGGAAGGCGCCGATGTTGGTCGCGCCGTCACCGAAGAAGGCCACGGCCACCTGACCCTGTTTGCGGTACTTGTTTGCGAAGGCCGCGCCCACGGCGATCGGTGAGCCGGCGCCGACGATGCCGTTGGCGCCGAGCATGCCGAGCGACAGGTCGCTGATGTGCATCGAGCCACCCTTGCCCTTGCAGTACCCCGTGGCTTTGCCCATGAGTTCGGCCATCATCCGATTGAAGTCGCCACCTTTGGCGACGAGGTGTCCGTGCCCACGGTGCGTGGACGTGATGTGGTCGTCGTCGTTCAGTGCGCCACACACTCCCGACGCCACGGCTTCTTCACCTACGTAGAGATGAAGGAAGCCGGGTAGACGGTTGGCCTCGGCGAGTCGACCGGCGGCCTCCTCGAAGAGGCGGATGCGGACCATGCGGCGATGCAGGTCGAATTGTTTGTCCGGTGAAATGGACATGGCGTCTCCTTCGGGTGGCTGGTGTACGGACGAATCGATCAGGCGGACAGGCCGCGGGCCCACCGCAGCGAGCGGCGCAGCAGTTCGTAGTAGGCGGGCTTCTCCCACGAGCACCGTTCGATGCGCGGGTAGAAGTCGAGAACCGGAGCCATGTCGTAGTGACCCCGGCAATGGCCGAGCGTGTTGTACAGGATCGAGCCGGACCCGAGGTCGCGCAGATACATCACGAGGTGCGTCGGATCGCACGACGTCCAGTCGTGTTCTTCGAATCCGGTCGCGTCGCCCTGCCAGGTGGTGTGGAGGAGAGGATGGAGAGCGGCCCGATCGGCGTACTCGCTGAGGTAGAGCTCGTCGTCGGTGTCGAACGATTCGATACCGGACACGAGCCAATGGGATGGATCCGACACCTGCACCGAGTACGGCTGAATCGGCGGATGGGCCACGAACTGGCTACCGAGGGTCTCGGCCCACAACGGGAAGACCCGTGGCGCCTCGACACCGTTGGGTCCACCCAAGGTGAGTGCGGCGTTGGTGCCGTGCAAGGCGACCCAACGTCCGCCACCTTCGACCCACGAGCGAATTTCACGCTGTGCTTTCTCGGACGGTCGGACGTCGCAGGTGTACGACACGAGGATCGACGAGGCCGAGATTCCGGCGGTGTCTTCGTAGTCGGGCTGGACTCGAACCCGGAACTCGTCGTGTTCGGCCAGGAGGCCGAGCAACTCGCGCCGCGCGAAGTCGATGTCGTGGTACTTGCCGCCGGCCACCAAGGTGACGTCGATACGGCGTCCGGGAGCAGACGAACTCATCGCGTGATCAGAAGTCGACGCGCTTCAGGAAGCCGCCGTCGACCGTGAGGTTCACGCCGTTGATGTGCTTCGCGCGATCGCTCACGAGGAAGGCCACCGCGTCGGCGACGTCGGCCGGATTGCCCATGTGACCGCCCGGGTGCGCCTTTTCGGTCGACTCGAAGAACGGCGTCATGTGCTGCTTGATCATGTCCCAGTCGCCGCCGTTCACGAAGATCGGTCCGGGTGACACGACGTTGCACCGCACGCCCTGGGCGCCGAGCACCTGGGCTTGACCGAGCGTCCAGTTGGTGACTGCCGACTTGAGGGCGCTGTAACTGCCCGAACCACCACCGAAGTGCTCGGTGGTCGCCGTGGTACCGATGCTCACGATCGAACCACCACCATTGGCCAGGTGCGGTGTGGCCGCTTCGACACCGTGCACGAGAGCCATGAGGTCGATGTTGAAGTTGTTGATCCAACCTTCGAGTTTGCGAGCCGGCTTGCCCGACGTGTTGTGCACGTAGATGTCGATGCCACCGAGCTGCTCGGCCGACGACGCGACCCACGCGCGAAGTGATTCGGAGTCACCGGCATCCACCGCCGAGCCCACGACTTTCCCGCTCTTGCCGAGTTCGGCGACGGCGGCCTTGACGTCGTCGGCGTTACGGGCGCAGATCGCGACCGATGCCCCTTCGGCGAGCAACGTTTCCACGATGGCCCGACCGAGTCCCTTGGTCGAGCCGGTGACGAGAGCCTTTTTGCCCTTGAGTCCGAGATCCATGATTTCCCCCTTGTTGTGAATCTTGTTGTTATCGACGGGAACGAACGGTTCCCGAGAACTTCGCTACGTGGGCGCCCGGGCGCCTCAGCGTTTGGTGTCCTTCCACGGAAGGTCCTTGTCGACGCGTACGTCACCGGGCAGGCCGAGAACGCGCTCGCCGATGATGTTTCGTTGTGTCTCGTCCGATCCGCCGGCGATGCGATACCCGGGAGCGCCGAGTACGTGCTCGCCCCAGCCGTAGGTGCCCCATTCACCGGTGTCGGCCACGAGAGAAGGCCCGAGGATCCGCGACACCACGTCGGTGACCATGCGCATGCCCTCGGTCCAGATGATCTTGCCGAGTGAGCCCTCGGGTCCCGGGGGCGCACCCGAGCGGCGCAGGTCGGCGGCGCGTCGGTTGACGAATCCTTCGATGCGGAAGTGGCTGTAGGCCTTGGCGAGTTCTTGGCGCATCACCGGGTCGGATGTGACACCCATGGCTCGTGCGGTCGCCAGAAGGATGCGCCACGAACCGCCCACCCGGGAGCCGCCGCCACCACCATCGCCGGAATGATCGCGTTCGAAACCGAGGGTCGTGAGTGCGACCTTCCAGCCCTCACCTTCGGGTCCGAGTCGCATCGAATCCGGGATGCGAACGTCGTTGAAGAAGACCTCGTTGAACGATTGTCCGCCGCTCATCTGCTTGATCGGCCGAATCTCGATTCCGGGCAGATCCATGGGGATGATGAAGGCCGTCATTCCCTTGTGCTTCACCACATCCACGTTGCTGCGCGCGATGAGTTCTCCGTACTTCGAGAACTGCGCGCCCGAACTCCACACCTTCTGTCCGTTGATGACCCACTCGTCGCCGTCGCGTTCGGCCCGGCACGCGAGCGATGCGAGGTCGCTACCGGCGCCCGGTTCGGAGAACAACTGGCAGCAGAGATCACGCGTGGCGAGGAAGTGACCGACGAAGTCGGCCTTCTGCTCGGGTGTCCCGTAGATGTTGATGGTCGGTGCAATGAGACCGACGGTCACACTGTGGGTCTCGTGGCCGGTGGGCGTCACGAACTGCGCTTCGAGTCTGGAGAACGCGCGGGCGTACTCGCGGGGGAGACCGAGCCCTCCGTTCTCGACCGGCCAGGTGATGGCGTGATAACCGCGTTCGGCCTTCTTGCGCGTCCAACCGCTCGCCCGATCGAGGAGCGCTTTCTCCTCTTCGTAGGTCAGTGAGTGGAAGACCGATACGGAGAACTCACCTTCACCCCACACGAGGTCCTTGTCCTCGGTGCCACTCGACCGATATTCCGCGTTGGCCTCGAGCCAGGCCTTGGCCTCCCGGGTGAAGTCTTCGAGGGTGGGGATCGGTGAGGCGCTCACGACTCCACCGTAATTGACCATCCGATCAGTAAGGCAACCGTGCCCCGATCGCTCGACCCGTTCGGCGGGGGCGTGCCTCGCCATACTCGTCGTATGCCGCGGGCCGCCAAGAAACCTCGCAAACTCGGCCGTCCGCCGGCAACCGACTCGGCCGAGACCCGCCGTCGGATCCTCGCCATCGCCCGGGAGACCTTCGCCGTCCACGGTTACGAGGTCACGACCAACCGCGACATCGCCAATCAGGCCGGGGTCACGCCGGCTGCGCTCTATCACTACTTCCCATCCAAGGCCGATCTCTACGTCGCCGTCCTGGAGGACGCGCAAAGTCTCGTGTCGACCCGCTTCAACGACGCCGTCTCCGGTCGGGCCAATTTCCTGGAGCGCTTCGACGCGGTCCTCGACGCGGCACACGTCCTGAATGGCGAAGATCCGTCGTACGCGCGTTTTCTGGGGGCGGTCCGCATCGACGCTCGCCGCCACCCCGAGATGCGTGTCGCCCTCGACGAGGCCCAACTGCCGACCCAGAAGTTCGTGGTGGAACTGGTGGAGGAGGCCGTGGCCGCCGGCGACGTGGCCCGGTCGCACCGATCGATGGTGCTCTCGTTCCTACTCACCACGCTCGCCGGCCTGACCGATGTGGCCTCCGACGACCTGCGCCACCACCGAACGGCCATCGCGGCGGCCAAGTCGGCATTGCGCGGATCCCTCCTCGCCGACCCTCGCTGAGCGTCTACGCTCTCGCCCGCGGGCGGGGGCCCGCCGACGAGGGGGTGTCGGATGGGAACGTTGGACGGACGAGTCGCGTGTGTGACGGGCGGAACCCGCGGTATCGGCTTGGCGATCGCCAAGGCATTCCTCGACGAAGGAGCCCGGGTGGTGATCAACGGACGTGATCCGGCCAAGGCCGCCCAATCGCTCGCCGAACTGAACGCTGGTGATCGAGCCCACTTCATCGCCGGCGACGTGAAGAAGCGCGAAGACTGCGAAGCGGTGGTCGACGGGACCGTCGAACGTTTCGGACGAATCGACATCCTGGTCGCCAACGCGGGCGGCGCCGCTGGATTCGCGCCGGTCGCCGAACTCACCGACGAAGCCATGGACGACGCGATCAAGTGGAACCTGTGGCACACGCTCTGGGTCATGCGGCGCGCCTTCAAGTACATGATCCCGCAGGGATACGGACGGGTCATCAACGTGTCGTCGGTGGAAGGCAAGGCCGGTAAACCCGGCATGTCGACCTACGTGGCCGCCAAACACGCGGTCAACGGACTCACGAAGTCGGCCGCCAAGGAGGTCGGACCGCTCGGTATCACCGTGAATGCGGTGTGTCCCGGGGTGATCGAGACCGACATCGTGAAAGAGGGAGGCGCGGGTGCGGCGGCGGCCATGGGCCTCACGTACGACCAGCTGCTCGCAACCTTCGCCGCCGACTCGGCGATCAAACGCATCAACGAGGTCGAGGACGTCGCCAACGTCGCGGTACTCCTCGCTTCGGAGATCGGTGGCGGTATCACGGGTTCACTGATTTCGATCGACGGCGGAACGTCGCCTTACTGAAGTACCACCGAGTGGAGAGGAGATCCTGATGGGCAAGCTCGAAGGAAAAGTGGCCTGTATCACCGGCGGAACCCGGAGCATCGGTCGGGCCATGGCCGAGGCCTTCATCGCCGAGGGGGCCACGGTGGTGGTCAACGGACGCGACCCGGTGAAGGGCGAACGTTGTCTGGCCGAGATGAACGCCGGCGCACGGGCCGCGTTCTTCCCGGGGGACGCCGCCAAGCAATCGGTCGTGGAAGGTCTCATCGACTTCACGATCGAGAAATTCGGGCATCTCGACATCTGCTGTCTGAACTCGGGTGGTGTGCAAGCCACGGCGCCGGTTTCGATGATGAGCGATGAGGAATGGAACCTCGAGATCGACTGGAACCTGAACCACGTCTTCTGGGGTATGCGCCGCGCGCTGCAACACATGATCCCGCGCCAGGCGGGGCGCGTCATCGTGACGTCCTCGGTGGAGGGCAAACTCGGCAAGCCCGGACTTCCGGGCTACGTCGCGACCAAACACGCGGTCAACGGACTCGTGAAGTCGGCGGCCCACGAGGTCGGCACACTCGGGATCACGGTGAACGCGATCCTGCCGGGGATCATCGAGACCGACATCGTGCGCGAAACGGGTCCGGCTTCGGCCCAGGCCATGGGTGTCGGTTCGTACGAGGCACTCATCGAGATGTTCTGCAGTGAATCGTCGATCAAGCGACCCAATCGCGTGGAAGAGGTCGCCGCGGTCGCGGTGTTGCTGGCATCCGATGCCGCCCGCAACATGACGGGCTGTCTGTTCCCGGTCGACGGCGGCACCCTCCCGTACTGACCCCGACACCCGATCCGTGGAGCGCTACTCGCATCTGGCCCACGCCAACGATCTCGAACCATCGATCGGCCACCGGCGTCTGCTCGAGGAGTGTCCCGTTCACCGGGAGGAGTCGGTCTCTCCGCCGTTCTTCGTGGTGAGCAAGCACGCCGATGTCCTGCAGATGCTTCTCGAACCCGAGCAATGGCTGAACGGGGACGGACCGGGGATCTTCGTACAGAACGGCGGAGTTCTCGGTGCTGCTGACGATCCCGATCATCGTCGCCAGCGCAAGGTTCTGCAGGACGGGTTCCGTCCGGCGGCCATCGCATCGCTCGCACCCCGGGTCGAAGAGATCGGTCGCCGCATGTGGAACGAAAACTTTTCGCGCGACGGTGAAGGCGACTTCGTGCGACTCTTCGCGTTCCCCTTTCCGGCCGATGTGATCGCCGAGATGTTGGGTGTACACGCGTCCGATCGGGAACGGTTCGGCGAGTGGTCCGACGACATCGTCAACGGTCTCGGTGGCGGCGACCTTCGACTCGTGGAGCGCGCCAACGAAGGGATCTATTCGATCGTCGACGGACTGGTTGCCGAACGCACGGCCGCGCTCGACGCCGGTCGCGAGCCACCCGACGACCTGGTGTCGGTGCTGACCCGAGCCCATCGGGCCGGTGAGCTCTCGTACGGGGAAGTCCGTCAACTCGCCCAGCAGGTTCTGGTGGCCGGTCACGAGACGACGGCGAGTCTGATCGGACTCATGCTGTACCGGTTGATTCAGGATCCGTCGTTGGCGGACGCGATCCGTCGTGATCCCGGCCTAATACCGCTCGCCGTCGAGGAGTTCCTGCGTTTCGATTCACCGGTTCAGGGTCTGTTCCGAACCAATCGCGACGCGTGTCCACTCGGCGATCACGATCTGAACGAGCGCACCAAGGTGCAATTGCTCTTCGCGGCGGCCAACCGTGACACCGACGTGTGGGAGGACCCCCACCGCATCCGACTCGATCGATTCACGCCCGGATCGCGTCCGCATCTGGCCTTCGGGTGGGGAGTCCACCACTGCATCGGAAACGCGCTCGCCCGACGTGAGGCGCAATTGGCGCTGCGACTCATGGTCGACACTTTCGCCGAGATCGAACTCGTGGGTCCGGTCGCCGTCAACGAGCCGTTCATTCTCCGCGGACTCACGACCCTTCCGATTCGCTGGAAGGTGCGCCGTCCGGACCCGATCGACGCGGTGTCGAGGTCGTAGGTTCTCGTCATGAACTCGACGCGCGTCACGATCGTCACCGGCGCTGCGTCGGGTATCGGCCGGGCGGTGGTCGAACGTCTGAGCTCACGCGGTGAAAGAGTCGTAGCCGTCGATCGGGCCGGCGATGCGCTGGAATCGCTCGCGCGCCCGGGTGTGGTCGAAGTAGTACCCGGGGACGTGACTGACGAATCGACGAACTCCGATGCCGTGCACCGCGCCGAGGACGTCTTCGGCGGACTCGATGCGATCGTGTTGAACGCCGGAGTGCCGGCGAGTGGCGACATCGTGGAGATGCCCCTCGAAGTTTTCGATCGCACACTCGAGGTCAATGTTCGTGGAGTCCTACTCGGAATACGTGCCGCGGTCCCGGCGCTGCGCCGTCGCGGCGGTGGACGCATCGTGGTCACGGCGTCGACATCGGGAATCGGAGCCGACCCCAACATGTGGCCGTACAACACGGCCAAGGCCGCGGCCATCAACCTCGCACGGGGAGCCGCGCTCGATCTCGGCGCCGACCGGATCAACGTGAACGTCGTGTGCCCCGGACCCACCGAGACGGGCATGACCAAGGGACTGAGCGCGGTGCCGGCCGTATACGAGTCGTTGCGCCGGGCGATCCCGCTGCAACGCTGGGGTCGGGCCGACGAAGTCGCGGCGGTGATCGAGTTCTTCGCCTCGGCCGAGGCGAGTTTCGTGACCGGCGCCGTGGTGCCCGTGGACGGCGGCATCACCGCCAACACGGGGCAGTTCACCCCCCGCGAGATTTCCGAACGCTGATCGCGAACGAACCGAAGAGAGAGTGAGAAGGACCATGGCCGAACATCCCGAGAACTACGAAGACGTCACCGTCTACGGACTCGACGACGACATGGAGGAGCGTCTCCTTCTTGCGCACAACGAATGCACGTTCATCTGGTCGAACAAGGAGGGTTGGCCGGTCGGAGTGATCATGTCGTACGTGTGGCACGACGGTTGTTTCTGGTTGACGGCTTCTTCGCAGCGAGCTCGGATCTCGGCGGTCCGCCGCGACCCGCGTGTGTGCGTGGTCGTGACCTCCACCGGCACGTCCCTGCCGCGCAACATGACCGTCACCTGGAAGGGCACGTGCGAAATTCTCGACGACCAAGCGACCAAGGACTGGTTCTACCCGGCTTTGGCCGAGGCCATCATGGGCGGCAAGGGCAAACGCGCCGAGGCCTTCCGGGATTTCCTGGATTCACCGCGTCGGGTGATCCTGAAAGTGGTTCCGACCCAGCGAATCGGCTACGACGGGACCAAGATGGGGCAAGCCACCACCGAGTGGATGAAGTCTCGAGCCAGTTCGGCCGAGTGACGGGAGAGAGTGATGAAACTGGGACTGACCGCCGACGAAGTGCTCACCACGACACGTTCGGTACGCAAGCGACTCGACCTCACCAAGCCGGTTCCGCACGACGTGCTCGTCGAGTGCGTCGAGATCGCGCATCAGGCGCCCACTGGCTCGAACATGCAGGGCTGGCGTTGGCTGTTCGTGGAGGATCCGGTCAAGAAGAAGGCTCTGGCCGACATGTACCGGGCCAACTTCTATCCGTACATCAACGATCCCAATCGGCCCAAGCGTGACGATCAGGGTGAGCGGATCCTCGACTCGGCCACGTACCTCGCCGACGTTCTCGATCAGGTTCCGGTTCTTCTCATTCCGCTGATCGCCGGTCGCCTCGACACCGGCACACCGGCCTTCGGGCAGGCGTCGGCATGGGGTTCGCTGTTGCCCGCCGTGTGGAGTTTCATGCTCGCGCTCCGCGAGCGTGGTCTCGGTTCGGCCTGGACCACGTTGCATCTCCCGAACGAGAAGGAAGCCGCCGACCTCCTCGGTATTCCGTTCGATCAGTACACCCAGGCCGGTTTGTTCCCGGTGGCCTACACCATCGGAACCGACTTCAAGATTGCCAAGCGGGTGCCCGCGGAGAAGTTCATCCGCTGGGACACCTGGACCTGATTACTGGCTTCGCGCCCACGCTCGGGCCGCGGGCGAAGCCGACCAACCGATCGCGTTGCCGAGAACACGGCGGAAGTTCGCATCGGAGTAGGTGACCGGGCCGTCGCCGAACTGGAGATACACGAGTGGTGAGTTACCGGCTGGTTTGATCCAGCCCACGAGATCGCTGCCGGGCGGATGGGTCCAACCTTCGTTGTCGTTGCGGCGACCGCGAATGGCGAGATCGGCCGAGTAGAAGTGTGATGCGTCGCGCACCGGGAAGTCGGTCCGCATCAACGGAACGACCGAGTCCTCGAAGACCGGGAAGCAGTAGAGCTCGTCGACGATCTCGAAGCTCGTCGGCAACCCGGCACAGACCGGATGCGACGGGTCGAGCACCGACACCGTGTGGCGAACGTCGAACACGTAACCCGAGTCGGGGTAATCGACGCCGCGAAGAGTGCCCGGCTGGTAGTGGAAGCGACCACCGATCAGTTCGGCGAAGCCTTCCCAAGCCGGCCAACTCGCCACGGCGTGGTGCATGAAGACGAGTCCGGTGCCGTGATTCTGCAGACGAGTGAAAACGTCGCGTACTTCTGATGAAGGTTCGGGGAACTCGACCGGTGGTACGCCGCCGGTGAAGCGAAGTCCGGGCATGTCGTAGAAGACGACGACGTCGGCACCGACGCTCGGCGTGTTCGCCTTCGACCACTCGATGTCGGGAAGCGAATCGAAGACCGCGAAGAAAGGATCGGCTTCGAATGGATGGCCGCCGGTGACGACCTGAACCGAGACGGTCACCGGTCGATCGGCGCCTGGGCCAGACGGTGGTTGGCGATCTGGGGACCACCGACCCAACCGCACAATTGGGGATCACATTCGCGGATCTCGCCCTCGATGTGGTGACCGTCGGTCCCGAACACGCCCCACTTGCCGTCCTTCGACACACGGATGTTGCCGTGGCCGTCTTGTTCGTAGAGCGCCTTGCTGAACGGATGAACGATTCCGCGCATCACCGGTCACCTTCCATCCACTCGCCGAACTTCTGGTGCAACCAGCGGACCTTGGCCTCCTGGTAGTTCGCCAGTGTGATGCCGGGTTTGAACGTGGTCTCGAGTCCGAGTTGGACCTTGGACATGTTGAAGACGTCCTGATCGAAGACTTTGGCGAGCATGCCGAGTTCGGGGGCGTCGGTCCATGGTTGGTCGATCCGGAGATCGCGGCGTTCGGCCGGAGCCGGACGCTCACCTTTGAAGGGGGCGAGGAACATGACTTCCATGATCGACGAGCGATGATCGTCGCCGTTCGGGCGGAAGCGGTAGACGATGCGGTTGAACGCGCCCCACGGATGAAAGTTCGGGAACACCGTGTAGTCGATGCTGTCCATGAATTCCGCGTCGCTCATCTGGTCGACATGAGCGCCGACCACCGGGCGCCAGCGCTCACGCGCACCGGCGGCACCGATCGCCCGCGCCGATGCACCAGCCGGTATCGAGATCGGGCTCTCCTGATCGACGCGAACGTCGAGCATCGACTTCATCATCTCGTCCTCGGAGACCTCGTACCAGAGCAGCGGACTCGGTGTGCACGCCGGGGTGATCACCCGCGAGAAGTTGTCCCAGATGTCGACCTGCGAATTGGTGTCGCCGAGGTAATAGAGGATCTGCGGGTGAGTGGCGTTCACGTGGTACGCCTCGCAGAACGCCTCCTGCGCGATCTTCCAGTTGGCCCCGATGATCTTGGTGACGTGGGCCTCGATGTAGCGGTCGGCGAGGTTCCAGACTTCGAACTGCTCGTCGAGACCGCGTATGAAATCGGAGAACGGTTCGCAATCCGGGTCGGGATTGATGAACACGAATCCGGCCCAGATGCCCACTTGACACTCGGGGAGCATGAAGTCCTCGTGGCGACGTTCGTCGACGTGCGGGAAGTCCCAGCCGGCCGGCACGTCGGCGAGTTGGCCGTCGAGCGCCCACGCGAAACCATGGAACGGGCAGCGGATCTCCGAACAGTGGCCGTCGTAATCCTTGAGCCGACGTCCACGATGCAGACACGCGTTGGGGAAGGCCTTGATCGAGCCGTCCGCCTGGCGCATCACGATGAACGAGAGGTTGCTGATCTCGTAGACCACGTGGTCGCCCGGTCCGGGGATCTGTTCCTCCCGGCAAGCGAACTGCCAGACGCGCATCCAGAGCCGCTCACGCTCGAGTTCGTGCCACTCGCGAGAGATGTAGCGGTCGATGGGGATGTCGTCGTCGCCGAGGAACCGCGGCGACTCGAGGCGCAGGACGTCGGGTACCGGATGGGTGTCGGTGTCGAGGAGTTCCTGATACGTGACACCGGGGGACCGGGCCGGTCGGGGGTCGAGAGCCGTCATGGCTTCATTATTGACTCGGTGATCACTTTCGTCCAGCACCGAACTACGCTCGGCTCGGGGACACACGCCAGTGAAAAAGGGGGAGACGACCGTGTTGACGTTCGCTGACATCTTCGAGGCTCATGCCGACTCGATGCCGCAGGCGGTGGCCGTTTCGTGCGGCGACCGCGACGTGACCTGGGCCGACTACGACCAGACGGCCGCCCGTCTCGCCGGGGCCTACGCGGCCCACGGAATGGGTGTCGGTTCCAAGGTCGGCATGTTCATGTACAACAGCCCGGAGTACCTGATCACTCAGTACGCGGCGTTCAAGTCGCGGGTCACCCCGGTCAACGTCAACTACCGGTACCTCGACGACGAACTCTGGTACCTGCTCGACAACGCCGACTGCGAAGCGGTCGTGTTCCATGCGAGCCTCGGCGACCGTATCGGTCGCATCAAGGACCGGTTGCCCAAGTTGCGTCTGTTGATCGAGGTCCCCGACGGGCCTTCGGCAGCGGTACCCGGAGCGCGCGCGTGGGACGACGTGATCGCGAGCCACGATCCGGCACCTCGGCAGGAGCGAGCCGTCGACGATCTCTACATGCTCTACACCGGTGGCACCACCGGCATGCCCAAGGGAGTCATGTACGCAACGGGCACGTTCACCGAGGGCTTCCTCGCGTTCTACACCGGCCCCATGGGTCGCGGGCCCTTCACGTCGGTCGCCGAGATCGCGGCGACCGCCAAAGGAATGCACGCCGCGGTCGGCCAACCCGTGGCGATTCCGGCCTGCCCACTCATGCACGGCACCGGCGTCTGGCTCGGTGCACTCCTGCCGCATCTGATGGCCGGCAAGGTCGTGTTGCTGGAAGGTCGTTCGTTCGATGCGCACGAGATGTTCCGCGCCATCGAGAAGCACCGCGTGAGCTCACTCGTCATCGTGGGTGATGCCTTCGCCCGTCCGATGATGAACGCGCTGCGCGAGAAGGCCGCGACCGTCCCCTACGACGCCTCGTCGGTCACGACGATCGTCTCGACGGGTGCCATGTTCTCGGCCGAGATCAAGGCCGGCATCTTCGAACACATGCCCGGCGCGATCGTGATGGACATCCTCGGCTCGAGCGAGGGTGGTATGGCCCAGACGATGGCCACCAAGGACAACGTCAACACCACCGCCAAGTTCGGGGCCATGCCCAACACGAAGGTGTTCGCACCCGATGACACCGAAGTCGTGCCCGGATCGGGTGTGGTGGGCATGGTCGGGGTGAGCGGAGCCAACGTTCCGCTCGGCTACTACAAGGATCCCGAGAAGTCGGCGCGTACGTTCCGGGAGATCGCCGGCGTGCGCTACTCGTTCCCCGGCGACATGGCGACCGTCGAGGCCGACGGAACCATCAACCTTCTCGGACGCGGATCGAACTGCATCAACACCGCGGGGGAGAAGGTCTTCCCCGAAGAAGTCGAGGAAGCCGTGAAGACACACCAGTCGGTGGCCGACTGTCTCGTGTTCGGAGTGCCCGACGAGAAGTACGGCAATCGTGTGGTAGGCGTGGCGTCGGTGGCCGCGGGATCCGAGAGTCCGACGAGTGACGAGGTCATCGCCTACACGAAGACCAAACTCTCGAGTTACAAGGTCCCCAAGGAACTCGTGTTCGTGGCCACGGTGCCGCGGGCACCCAACGGCAAGGCCGACTACGTCACCGCCCGCAAACTCTTCGAATCCGCTGGAGGCAAGTCATGACTGCGATCGACGACTCGATCGGATCCGCACGCAGCCACGGACCGAGCGTCCAGGATCTCCTGGCCGCCGACTCGCGCGAAGTGCCGTTGTCGCTCCGCGACAGCTCGTACGTACCGCAGGGCAAGGTCGATGTCCCGAAGATCCGTTACACGTCGGCCGAATTCGCGGCGCTCGAGAACGAGTACATGTGGACCAAGACCTGGCAGATGGCGTGCACGGTCGACGAACTCGCGCAGGTGGGCGACCACGTCGTGTACGACGTGGCCGATCAATCGGTGATCGTGGTTCGCACGCGTGACGGCTCGATCAAGGCGTACCACAACTCGTGTCTGCACCGCGGTACGAAGTTGCGCACCGAGGACGGACGCGTCGCTTCGTTCCGCTGCCCGTTTCACGGTTGGCGCTGGGACCTCGACGGCAATCTCACCGAACTGCCGGCCGAATGGGACTTCCCGCAGGTGTGGCAGCAGCCCGACTCGTGCCTGCCTCAGGCCCAGGTGGCCGAGTGGTGCGGTTTCGTCTTCGTGAATCTCGATCCTGAAGCCACGCCTTTCAACGAAGTGGCCAGCAAACTCGTCGAACACTTCGACCGCGATTTCCGGATGGAGAATCGTTACAAGGCCTTCCACGCGGTCAAGGAGGTTCCGGCCAACTGGAAGGTCTGCATGGAGGCCTTCGCCGAGGGGTATCACGTCATCGCGACCCATCCGCAGATCCTCGAGTTCGCCGGCGACGCCAACAGCGAGTACTCGATCTGGCCCGAGTCACCTTTCGTGACCCGTTTCGTGAACGGCTTCGGGATCCAGAGCCCGCATCTCGGCAATCTCACCGAACAACAGGTGGCCGATGCGTACCTCGAGTTCTCGGCCCGATCGACCCGCGGTTCGGTGGCGGTCCCCGACGGCAAGAGCGCGCGCGAAGTCGTGGCCGAGGTGTTCCGTTCGTTCATGGGACCGATGTTCGGCGTCGATCTTTCGACCGCATCGGACTCCGAGATGCTCGACGCGCACCTGTACCACTTGTTCCCCGCCTTCGCGCCGTGGGCCGGTATCGGACAATCGCTCGTGTATCGCTGGCGACCGGGCCCGACGCCCGACACCTGCTTCATGGATGTCATCCGCATGATGCCGGTGCCCGACGGACAGCAACGACCACAACCGGCGCCGATCCAACGTCTCCGGCTGGAGCAGTCGTGGCACGAGGCCGAGGGCATGGGTGGTTTGGCATCCGTGTTCGAACAGGACATGGAGAACCTGCCCAAGGTGCAGCTCGGTCTGAAGATGACCGCCAAGCGGGCGGCCAAGGGGCTCAAATTCGGGCTCTATCAAGAGGCGCGGATGCGGCTCATTCATCGACACATCGACGACACGATCATCGAAGGCCTCACCGCCGACGGTCGTTCGCTCGACGCCGTCGAGCCGTACCTCGTCCCCGAAGGCTGATCGTGCTCGACGAGAGTTGGGCGACTCTTTGGGAAGCGCTGGCCGCCGCCCAACCCGACCACGTCGCGGTGGTGATCGGTGACGCGCGGATCACGTGGGCCGAACTCGACGGTCGGGCCGCCCGACTCGCCACGGTGCTCGACGCGCACGGCGTCGGACACGACGCCAAGGTCGGACAATTGCTCTACAACTGTCCGGAGTATCTCGAGTCGGCCTACGCGTCGTTCAAGGTGCGGGCCAGCACGGTCAACGTCAACTATCGCTACAAGGCGCCCGAGATCGTGCACGTGCTGTCGGATTCGGGAGCGACGGCGCTGGTGTTCCACTCGTCATTCGCTGATGTGGTCGACGAGGCGCGGCGCAGTCTGCCCGGTCTTCGTCTCCTGTTGCAGGTGGATGCAGGAGACGGACGGCCTTTGCTCGATGGTGCGGTGTCCTACGAGAACGCTCTCGTGGAGGCGGCTCCCGCGGCACCCATCGCCCGATCGGGCGGCGACTCACTCCTTCTCTACACCGGTGGCACCACCGGACTACCCAAGGGAGTCGTCTGGAGTCATCGGGGCCTGTTCGGAGCTCTGGCCTTCACCGGGTATGCGTCGATCGGACTCGCGGTTCCCGAGACCCCGGCCGAAGTCGCGCGGGTCGCGGTCGAACTCAAAGCGGCCGGACGAGGTCCGGTCAACATGACCGCGCCACCACTCATGCACGGCACTGCGATGTTCCTCGCGTTCTCCACCTTCGTGCTCGGCGGTACGGTCGTGTTGCTCGGCAACCGGAAGTTCGATGCCTCGGAGCTCTTGCGTCTGGTCGAACGCGAAAGGGTGAGTCAGGTCTCGATCGTCGGTGACGCCTTCGCCCGGCCGATCGTGGCCGAACTCGAACGGGCCGAAGCCGCGGGTTCGGGCTACGACCTCTCGTCACTCACCCGCATCGTGTCCACGGGCGCCACGCTCTCGAGTGAGATGAAGAGCGCGCTCATGTCACGCGCCCCGGCGGCGCTCGTTCTCGACATGATCGGAGCTTCCGAGGGCGGCCCTTTCGCAGTGGCCATGACGATGCCGGGACAGAGTCCGACCGAGACGGCCCGTTTCATGGCCACGCCCAACACGGTTCTCTTCGACGAGACGACATGGGAGCGCATTCCGTTCGGCTCGGGTCGACCGGGTGTGCTCGCCGCATCGGGCTCGATGCCCGAGGGTTATTTCGGTGATCCACAGAAGACCGAGCGCACCTTTCGGACCATCGACGGTGTTCGCTACACGATTCCGGGTGACTACGCCGAGATCGATGCCGACGGTTCGGTCCGTCTCCTCGGGCGCGGTTCGGTGTGCATCAACACCGGCGGTGAGAAGGTCTATCCCGAGGAAGTGGAGGTGGCCGCGCGGTCGCACGAGTCGATCGTCGACTGCGTGGCCGTCGGTTTGCCCGACGAGCGGTTCGGGCAGAAGGTCGCGCTCGTGGCGTCACGCGTCGAAGGCACCGTGCTGTCCGCCGACGATGTCATCGCTCACGTCAAGAAGTCGATCGCCGACTACAAGGCGCCGCGCATCGTGGTCTTCGTCGATCAGGTGTACCGGAGCCCGTCGGGTAAAGCCGACTATCGCTGGGCCCGCGAAGTGGCCCAAGCGGGCTGATCGCGTCAGTCGAACGACGACGTGGCTTTGAAGTCGGGCCCGTACACCGGAGCCGAGGCGTCGATGCGGTGCTTGCGACTCACGGCCGACTTCAAGCCGAACTTGCCGAGCATGTCGCGCATGTTGTGGTAGTTCGGGTGGTCGAAATGCGCGGCGAGGGTTTCGGCGTCCTCCCAGAGTTCGTACACCTGGATGAGGTCGGGCTCGACCGGATCGGCGGCGAAGCAGTAAACGATGCAACCCGGTTCTTCGTCGCGCGTCGCCTTCTGGAAGGGAATCGACGCGGCAACGGCGGCATCGCGTTGCGCGGGATCGTTGATGCGGATGGCTGCCTCGATGGCGATCAGTGCCATGTTTCCCCCAAGAGTTGCGTCGGGCCGACCCGACGGGGCGAACGATAGGCGATACGTCACCTACTGTTGCGGTCGAAGTGACGGGGCGACGGGTCCCGGAAGGGGGCACCATGTTCGCGGCGCTGATCACTGGTCGACACCAGGTCGATCTGGTCGAATTTCCCGATCCGACACCGGCCGATCGCGGTGTGGTGGTCGACATCGCGCTCTGCGGCATCTGCGGAACCGACATCCACGCGTATCAATCGGGCCAGCCCTACAACCCGGCGATCTGCGGCCACGAGTGGGCCGGCACCGTGTCGGCGGTCGGTCGTGAGGTGAAGGACTTCTCCGAAGGTGATCGCGTGGTCGTGGCGGTCGCCCCGGCGTGCGGACGTTGCGCGCCGTGCCGGGCCGGGCAATCCGATCGCTGCATGGTGTCGTTCATGTCGGCCCTCGGTCGTGATCCGCTCGCGCCACCGCACGGCGGATTCGCGAGTCGCATCGCGGTGGCCGCCGAGCGGGTGGTTCGCACTCATCCGGGGCTGTCCGACGCGCAGGCGGCCCAGGTCGAGCCGACCACGGTCGCCTTCCATGCCGTCCGTCGAAGTGGACTTCGACTCGGCGATGTCGCCGTCGTGCAGGGTGCGGGACCCATTGGTCTGGGAACCATGCAATGGGTGAGAGCGGCCGGTGCCGGTGTGGTCGTGGTGATCGAACCCAACGAGCAGCGACGGAGCCTCGCCGTGAGCCTCGGCGCGCATCACGCGGTCGAGCCGGGCGCGCCGGCTGATGCTCTCGTGAAAGAACTCACCCATGGCCTCGGTGCCGACATCGTCTACGAGTGCGTCGGTCGTCCGTTCGCCGTGCAATCCGCGGTCGACCTCGCCCGGCGGGGCGGTTCGATGTGTCTCATCGGTCTGGCCGATGAGAACGCACCGATTTCGCCGGGTGCCTGGCTCATCAAGGAAATCGCCGTCACTTCGGCCTTGGCCTACACGAACGAAGAGTTCGACATGGCCATGGGAATGATCGCCGATGGTCGGTTCCGGACCGAACCACTTCATTCATCGACGATCGGACTCGACGGACTCGATGCCGCGCTGGCCGATCTCGCCGGTGGTCAGTCGGTGCAGACCAAGGTGCTGGTGGACCCGCGTCTCTAGGCGCGTTCGCGGATGCCGGCCTCGCGCATGAGGACGGCATCTTGTTGATGGAAGCGACCGTTACCGCCGATCGCAGTCTGACCGGCGTCGACCACGAGGGTGTGCGCGGTCACGTAGCGGGCTTCCTCCGATGCGAGGAACACCGCGGCGTTGGCGATGTCGACCGGAAGACCGGGGATACCGAGCAGGGAACCAGCGGCGATGTGCTTGGTCGCCATGTCGATCGCGTTCGGATCACCGGTCATGACCGCCGAGGTCATGGCCGTCACGGTGTTGCCGGGCGAGATGGCGTTCACACGGATGCCGTGGGCGGCGAGCTCCGAAGCCACCGACTTGGTGAGGCCGATCACGGCGTGTTTGCACGCGGTGTAACAGTGCGGACCGAGGCCGCCGAGGATGCCCGCCGTACTCGAGGTGGAGACGATGGCTCCGCTGCCTTGGGGAACCATCACGCGCGCGGCGTGCTTCATGCCCAGGAACACGCCTCGCAACAGAATCGACACCGTGCGGTCCCACTGATCGGCTGACGTCTCGGCGATCCGCCCGACCGCACCGACGATGCCGGCGTTGTTGAACATCACGTCGAGCCGACCGAACGCGGCGACGGCGGCATCGACCGCACTGGCCACATCGGACTCGACCGTCACGTCGGTGTGCACGTATCGAACTGCGTCGCCGAGGCGGGCGGCGAGCGCGCGACCCGGCTCGTCCTGAACGTCGGCGATCACGACCCGAGCGCCTTCCTCGACGAAACGGAGCACGGTTCCTTCACCGATGCCACTGGCCCCACCCGTGATGACCGCGACTTTGTCCTTCAGTCGACCGGAACCGTTCCCCGACATGACGCCCCCTCGACCCGCTTCCGCCCTGTGCGACACTGGGGTCGTGGATCAACCTAATCCGCGTCGACTCGGCCCCGAGGAGTTGATCCTCAGCCACTTCACCCTCGCCCCGATGCATCCGATCGCGGATCGCATCGAGTTGGCCGCCCGCAACGGATTCCCCGGTATCGGCCTCTTCGTCGGGCAGTACGCCGAACTCGAAAAGCAAGGGTGGGCACCGAGTCGGTTGGGTGACCTCCTCGCCGAGCACGGTGTGTGTCTGGCCGAGATCGAAGTCGTGTCGGGTCTGGGCGCCGATGGACCCGGGGGAGAGCGGGCGGCGCGCCTCGAGGAAGTCGCCTGGCGCATGGCCGATGCATTCGAATGCCGGTACCTCCAAGTGATCGGACCGGCCGGCGACGTTCGTAGCGGGGCACGGGCCTTCGGGTCACTGTGCGATCGGGCAGCCGACCACGGTCTCGTGGTGGGGCTCGAGTTCCTGCCCTTCACCGACGTGATCTCGGTGCACGATGCGCGGCGCATCGTCGAAGAAGCCGATCGACCCAACGGCGGGATTTGTGTGGACGTGTGGCATCACGAACGAGGTGCACGCGACCTCGCAGCGATCGCGGCCTTGCCGGGTGAATTGATCACCGGGGTGCAGTTCAACGACGGCACCCGCACGCCGCTCGAGTCCGATTACTACCGCGATTGCCTGGCCAACCGAGTCGCCCCGGGTGCGGGTGAATTCGAGTTGGCCGAATTCGTGGCCGCCCTGAGGTCGACCGGTACGCGAGTGCCGTGGTCGGTCGAGGTCCCCTCGGCGACGGGCTGGGACAACGCCGCCGAGCACGTCGCATCGTGTAGGAACGGCATGCGAGAAATTCTGAAGAAGTGAGGAGAATCCCATGGGTGATTTCGGAAAGTTTCCGGGTTCGGTATTGGCCGCCGAGTACCGCAACGCGCGTGAGCGCATGCAACGGATCGCGGCCGACCTGAACGAAGAAGAGACCGCCCTCGTGGTCGGAGCGTGTCCGGAGTGGTCGGTCAAGGATCTCTTCTCCCACGTGACCGGCATCGCGGTCGACCTCGGATCGGGCAACTCCCCGAAGGGCGACCCCCAACCGTGGGTCGATCGTCAGGTGGAAGAACGTCGAGCGCGGTCACTCGCGTCGGTGGTCGAGGAATGGTCGTCGGCCGCGCCCGCGTTCGAGGCGATGATCGAAGCCGCGCCGGGTCCGCTGTGGGGTCTGACCTACGACACGGTGGTCCACGAACACGATCTGCGCGCGGCGGTGGGACGTCCGGGTGATCGAGATGCCGACGGGGTGCGGGTCGCGGCCGAACTCGGCCTCAATCTCGTGAAAGCCGATCTGGCCAAGGCCGGACTTCCCGCGGTCGGCATCTCCTTCGGTGGTCGCGATTATGTGGTCGGAACCGGCGAGCCCGAACTCACGTGGAGTGGATCGGCCTTCGAGTGCCTGCGACTGCTCGGCAGTCGACGTACGGCCGACGAGATGCGGTCGGCCGGTTTCGCGGGCGACCTCGAACGTTTCCTCGGCGGCCTCTTGCACATGGAACTTCCCGTGCGGAGCCTCGGCGAGTAGCGATCTAGTGTCTCGCCGGGCGCCCGACGCGCCCGATCCAAGGGGAGAGACATGGGCCAGTTCACCGGAAAGACCGTTCTGATCACCGGAGCCTCGTACGGACTCGGCGAGGGATTCGCCGAAGGATTCGCCAAGGAGGGTGCCGATCTCGTTCTGACCGCGCGCTCCAAGGACATGCTCGAGGCCGTCGCCGATCGCTGTCGCAAGTTGGGCAGCAAGGTCACGGTTGCCACCGGTGACGTCGCGGTCGAGGACGACGTGAAGCGCGTCGTTCAGACCGGCATCAAGGAGCACGGCAAGATCGATGTGCTCATCAACAATGCCGGGGTGAGCGACCTGCGCGGCCTGGCGGCCGAGGTCTACGACACCGCCACCTGGAACTGGATCCTCTCGATCGACCTCACCGGAGCGTTCATGTTCCTGCGTGAAGTCGGACATCACATGTTGCAGCGCCAGTCGGGCTCCATCGTCAACATCTGCTCGATCATGGGCAGCGGCGCCAACGAGTCGAACATCATCGCCTACGCGGCGGCCAAGGGCGGCTTGCGCAACGTCACCGCACAGGTCGGTTGCGAATGGGCCGACCGTGGCGTGCGGGTGAACTCGGTGTCCCCTGGTTTCATCATGACCGAGATGGTCCGTCCGGCGCTCGAGGCCCTCGGCATGGACAAGTGGATCGCGAGTCGCACGCCCATGCGCCGCATCGGCGATCTGCAGGAGATCGTGGCGCCCGTGATGTTCCTCGCGTCGGATGCGGCGAGTTACATCACCGGTCACGACCTACTCGTCGACGGTGGGACCAACGCGGCCAATGGCTACTACCAGATTCCTCCGATTCACCATGAGTGGAACAAGGGCGATCTGGAGAAGGTCGGTAAGGGTTATCCGGGCGTGCAGCCGCGACCGGAATGGTACGAAGCGCTCGCCGCGGGCATCCCCGGTCTGCACTATCCGCTACCCGAAGCCTGATCAGATCAGGAAGTCGGCCACCGAGTGGTCGCGCATCGCGGCCTGGGCGCGCTTGATGACCTCGGTCCACAGCGCCATGGCGCGTTCACTCGACGAGTCGAGCGTGCCGACCGCGTAGACCGGGATGATCCAGCCGTAGAGAACGCCCACGCGGTAGTCCTGGAACAGTTGCTCGTACGAGTAGCCGGTCACACCGAGGCGGACGATCTCGTCGTGGTAGGTGCGCAGTAGTGATTCTTCGTGCGCGCGGCGAATGTCGATTGGCACGCTCTGGCTCATGAAGTAACCGAGGTCGTAGGCGCCGCCACCCTTGCTCGACGTCTGGAAGTCGATCATCCAGACGGCTCCCGAGCGGTCGTCGAAGAAGAGGTTGTCGAGCCGGAAGTCGAAGTGCGCCACCGTGTTGGGCATGGCAGCGATGCGATCGAGGAGTTGATGCACGTTGTCGCCGAAACGTTCCATGAGCGAAACCATGTCGGGGTCGATCGCGTGCGCGAACACCTGCAAGAAGCCGGGGAGCGAAGCCTGGTACACCTCGCGGCCGATCTTCATGCCTTCCGAGTTCGCCATCGGCATCCAGTCGATGCGGTCGAGGTCGGCGTTCTGCCAATAGCGCGCGTGCAATCGCGCGGCGGCGAGCATCGTCGCGTGGGCGTCCTTCTCGTCGACGCCGCGGGCCTGGTCGCCCACGCGCAGGTGGCCGAGGTCCTGCAGGATCAGCACGTGATCGTCGTGTTCGAGATCGGACGCGATGCCGAGAGCCTTCGGTACGACGTCGAGTGCCGGAGCGAGGTCTGAATAGAAACGAGCTTCGCGTTCGAACACGCGGGCGGCGGCGAGCATGCCGCGGATGTTGGCGTCCTGGGTCGGGATCTTGCAGATCATCGTCGCCGGCCCGTTGCCACCTGAGTACGAGACCTTGATGCGTCCGACCTCACCCATGAAGCCGATGCCGGCACCCATGAGGTCGCGCTCGATCGTGGTGACTTCGGTGCCGGAGTCGATGGTGCCGGTCTCGCGGAGGCGGGCGGTGAGCCAAGCCGGAGTGATCTCGGCCGACGAAGTGGGTAGTCGGGACACGTTGGCTCCTTCGATCGGGAAGTCCGGTACGGCGGACGAATGGAAACGGTACTTCTCGGAAACGAGAAAGGGCGACCCCGTCCGTCCGGCGTGGCGTCGGTTGGACTTCCGGTCAGGTCGCGCGCGGGGACGGCGCGAAGGTGCCCGGTGGGAACGCGTTCTCGACGCGAACTTTGTTGTCCCAGTCGTGGGTGAGACGGCGATCGGCGATTCGCCAGTCGCCGTCGCGGCATTCGAAGCGGTCGAAGTAGCGACCGCAGAAGTTCTCGAGGAACTCGCCGCGGTCGTCGGCGACCCGGTGCCAGGCCAGGACCGGAGTTTCCACGTGCGCGACCGACGCTGACTCGAAGTCGATGACCGGCTCGCCGATGAAGTGGGTGGTGGCGCGAGCGTAGGTGCGGAGTTTTCCGGTGGCCCGACGGGCGAAATCGATTCCGAGTCCCACGAAGGATCCGTGATCGTCGGTTGCGTCCGGGTGATACACCGAGGCGACGAGGTCGGCATCGCATCGGTCGATGCCGCGGCAGTAGTCGACGAGACATCGTCGAATCGCCCGCTCGGCGACGGCTGCCTCGGACGCCGAGAGCGTCGCATCGTGCTGATCGGGTCGGACCATGGGCGAACCGTAGCCCGTCGGAGACGGCGACCGGCCCGGTGAGCCGCGGTCGGCGAGTCGCCACTAAGGTCAGCGGGGTCCGGAGAGGTCCGGACGACGTGGATGGGGGAGTTCATGGCGCAGGTTCCCGTGACCGAGGGCGTGTTCACGTGGCCGTCCGACGAGCCGCACCTGTTGGGCAGTCGTTGCGTGTCGTGTGGGAATCACATGTTCCCCCGGCAGTCCGGTTGTCCGAAGTGCACGGGCGAGAAGACCGAGACGGTCGAACTCGGGCGTCGCGGCACGCTCTGGACGTGGACCGTGCAGGGTTTCCCACCCAAGGCGCCGCCGTATGCCGGCGACGACAATCCCAAGACCTTCAAGGCCTTCGGAGTCGGCTACGTCGAACTACCGGGTCAGGTCAAGGTGGAGGCTCGGCTCACCGAAGCCGACCCGGAGAAACTGAAGATCGGCATGGAGATGGAGATGGTGATCATCCCGCTCGCCAAGGATGAAGAAGGCAACGAGATCGTCACTTTCGCGTTCGCGCCGGTGGCCTGAGTTCGACGGATCGAGGAGTAGAGAATCATGAGCATCGACGTCGCAATCGTCGGAATCGGAATGCACGAGTTCGGCCGCCACGAAGGCGTCTCGGGCATGGATCAGGGTGTGACCGCCGTTCGGCGCGCATGCGCCGACGCCGGTGTCGGCTGGGAAGACATGCAGTTCGCCTTCGGTGGCTCCATGGCCGCCGGCGCCGCCGACACCATGGTGTCGCTGCTCGGCCTCACTGGTCTGCAGTTCATCAACGTGATGAACGGATGCGCGACCGGCGGGTCGGCGCTGTTCTCGGCCTACAACACGATCCGTTCGGGAGTCTTCGACCTCGGCATCGCCGTCGGCTTCGACAAGCACGAGCGCGGGGCGTTCCGGGTCAACACCAAGGGTTCGGGTCTCGGCGACTGGTACGGCGCGACCGGCCTCGCCCTCACGACTCAGTTCTTCGGCATGAAGATCAACCGCTACATGCACGAATACGGCATCACGAACAACACCCTCGCCAAAGTCTCGGCCAAGGCTTTCCGCAACGGCTCGTTGAACGACATGGCGTGGCGGCGCAAGCCCCTCTCCGAAGAGGAGATCGCCAATTCGCCGATGCTCTCGTATCCGCTCACCCAGTACATGTTCTGCAATCCGGGTGAAGGTGGCGTGGCTCTCATCCTGTGTCGCGCCGACAAAGCGCATCTCTACACCGACAAGCCGGTGTACCTGCGGGCCGCCGCGGTGCGGAGCCGACGCTTCGGCAGTTTCGAGGTGCTCGCGCCGTCGATCGCTATCGAGCACAACGCGGGTCCGACCGTCGATGCATCGAAGGCCGCCTTCGAGATGGCCGGCATCGGACCCGAAGACGTCGACCTCGCACAGTTGCAGGACACCGAGGCCGGAGCCGAGGTCATGCACATGGCCGAGAACGGTTTCTGCGAGCACGGCGAACAGGAATGGATGATCCAGGCCGGCGAAACCGAGATCGGCGGCAAGTTCCCGGTCAACACCGACGGAGGATGTCTGGCCAACGGTGAGCCGATCGGTGCGTCGGGTCTGCGTCAGGTCTACGAGAACGTCTTGCAGCTCCGGGGAGACGCCGGACCGCGTCAGGTTCCCAACGACCCCAAGGTCGCGTACACCCATGTGTACGGAGCGCCCGGTATCTCCGGCGTGACGATCCTGTCGCGCTGACGGGTCCGACATGGCGATCCTCACCGCCGAGCACGCGCGTGATCGTGGTTCCAGCGTTGCGCTGATCGACGACCGGCGTTCGGTCACGTGGGCCGAACTCGACCAACGTGTGAATCGCCTCGTGAACGCGTTGCGTTCTCGAGGTCTGAAGACCGGCGACACCATCGCCGTCGTGGTCGGCAATCAGTGCGAGTGGATCGAGATGGCGCAGGCCTGTGCCCACGGTGGCTGGACCTACGTCCCGGTCAATTGGCATTGGGTCGCCGACGAACTCGCCTATGTCTTCGCCGACGCTGGCGCCAAGGCGGTGGTGGTGGAAGATCGCTTCGACGACGCCGTGGGTGCCGCGTTGGCCGATCCACGCGGCGCGGGAGTGGAGGTCGTCGTCGGCGTGCGCACCCCGACCGGTTCGTCACTGCGTGACGACTCCCGATTCGTCGGGTTCGAGGATCTGGTGAGCAGCGGCTCGACTGAAGAGCCGGACGATCAGATGCTCGGCGGCCCGATGTTCTACACCTCGGGCACGACCGGTCGACCCAAGGGCGTGCGGGGCATGTTGTCGGGTGGTCTGGCCATGACACCCGACATCATGAAGTTGGTCGCGGCCGGATTCTCGAACTTCGTCCCGATTCCCGGGCGGACGCTGCTGTGCGGGCCGTTCTACCACTCGGCTCAGTGGGCGTTCTCGTACCTACCGATGATCAACGGATCGTCGGTCGTCATGCAGCACAAGTACGACTCGGCCGGGGTCCTCGATCTCATCGATCGTCATCAGTGCACGAACGTGCACCTGGTGCCGACGCAGATGAAGCGTCTGCTCGACTTGCCCGACGACGTTCGTCGTGGATTCTCGGGATCGTCGCTCGTGGTCGCTTGGCATGGCGCGGCGCCGTGTCCGCCGGCGGTGAAGCGCGGCATCATCGAGTGGTGGGGCCCGAACGTGACCGAGTACTACGGCTCGACCGAAGGTTCGATCATCTCGGTGATCCCCGCCGACGAATGGTTGCGCAAGGGCGGCAGTGTGGGTAAGCCACTCGACTCGGTCGAGGTGATCGTGGTCGACGACGAAGGCAATCGCGTGGCCGGATCGGGTGAGGGAACCCTGTACTTCCGCAACAAGATGGGAACCGACTTCACGTACCACAACGACGAGGAGAAGACCCGCTCAGCTCATCTCGAACCCGGCGTCTTCACCACCGGCGACGTGGGATACATCGACGACGAGGGTTATCTCTGGTTGTCCGACCGCAAGATCGACATGATCATCAGTGGCGGGGTCAACATCTACCCGGCCAAGATCGAAGGTGTTTTGGCCGCTCATCCGTCGGTCGAGGACGTGGCCGTGATCGGTGTTCCCGACGACGAATTCGGCGAGAGCGTGAAAGCCCTCGTGCAGGTCGTGGAAGGGGTCGCGCAGAGCGACGCCCTCGTGGCCGAACTCATCGCGCACTGCCGCGGGTTGTTGGCCGGTTACAAAGCTCCGCGCTCGATCGACTTCGTCGCTCACATCCCGCGCACCGGTACGGGCAAGATTCAGAAGCAGCCCTTGCGCGCGCCCTACTGGGCCGGACGCGAACGACGCATCTGAGAACCACCGACGACGAGTCGCCGAGGAGGGCATCGACATGATCGATTTTCAGCGGATGTACCACCAGGGAATCCGGGTTCCGAATCTCGAGTCGGCCATGGTCGAACTCGGCCCGCAACTCGGCGTGACGTGGTGTTCGGTTCAGGAGCGTGAACAGAACGTGTGGTTGCCCGACGAAGGTGTCGTGAGCATCCCGCTCAAGTTCACCTACTCGTCGGAGGGTCCTCAGCATTTGGAGTTGCTGGAGGGCGCGCCCGGATCGATCTGGGACGGACGTGAGCATCCGGGCCTTCATCACGTCGGACTCTGGTCCGATGACGTGGCCGGCGAGACGAAGGCCTTGGTCGATGCCGGGTGGAAACTCCTGATGGCGCAAGCCGAACCGGCCAAGGGCTTCGGGGCCTTCACGTACGTGCAGCCACCATCGGGTCTGATCGTCGAACTCGTGTGGAGTGCGATCAAGCCGATGTTCGAGAGCTGGTTCGCCGGCGGATCGCTCGGGTAGGCGTACGGTTGACCATGGCCCACCAGCAGCACTCACCGACCAACAGTGGTTTCGGAGCCACCTCCACCACGAACGACGTCCTCGCCGACATCGACCTCGCCGGTCGGCGCTTCCTCGTCACCGGCTCGTCGGGCGGTCTCGGTCTGGAAACGAGTCGAGCACTGGCCAGCCGCGGCGCAACTGTGGTGATGGCGGCGCGAGATTCGACCAAGAACTCGGCGGCCGCAGCCACGATCGAGTCGACGGTTCACGGTGCCGATCTCGAATTGCTCACGGTCGACCTCGGCTCGCTCGCGTCGGTGCGCCGGGCGACCCGTGAACTTCTCGATGACGGACGCGCGCTCCACGGCCTCATCGCCAACGCCGGCATCATGGCCACTCCTTTCGCGCTCACGGTCGACGGGTTCGAGTCGCAATTCGGTGTCGATCACCTCGGCCACTTCCTCCTCGTTCGCGAACTCCTGCCACTTCTGGTCGCGGGAGCACCATCGCGTGTGGTGTGCGTGAGTTCGGCCGGACATCGCATGGGCGACATCGACTTCGACGACGTCAACTTCGATCGGCGACCGTACGAACCGTTCCTCGCCTACGGCGCGGCCAAGACCGCCAATGTTCTACATGCCGTGGCGCTCGATCAGATGTTCCGCGATCGGGGCGTTCGTGCGTTCGCGGTGCATCCCGGTGTGATCCAGACCGAGCTCGGTCGGTACATGACCCCCAAGGTCGTCGGCACTCTCATGGCCCGGATCAGCGAACGCTCCGAAGCGATGGTCTGGAAGTCGCCCGAGCAGGGTGCCGCCACATCGGTGTGGGCGGCCACGTCGCCGTTGCTCGAGGGGCGGGGCGGCGAGTACTGCGAGGACGTCGAGGTGTCACCCGTCGTCGCCGACGACGCCCCCGATGGAATCGGAGTCGCCGCCCGGGCGGTGGACCTCGAGCGCGCCCGGCAACTCTGGGCCCTCAGCGAACGCCTCGTCGGCTGATTTGTTACGGTTCGCCCGTGGCCACGATCCTCGCTCATCTCAAGGTGAAGGAAGGCTCCGAGCGCGCCTTCGAGGAGATCTCCCGCGACCTCTATGCGGCGAGTCACGCTGGCGAAGAGGGTCTGCTTCGCTACGAGTACTGGCGGGGGAGCGAACCCCGCACCTATTACACGTTGTTGTCGTTCACCGATTTCGCAGCCTTCATCGCGCATCAGACGAGCGACCACCACGAAGCTGCGTCGCCACGACTCGGTGGAGTCCTGGAGGGTCTACGTCTCGAATGGGTCGACCCGATGACCGATGCATCGCCGCTACCGCCCACGAACGCGCAGGATCTCTCGGCGGCCGAGAATGCGCTCACCCGTCTCTACGCCCAACGCTTCGCCGCCCAGGTCGCTCCGTGGTGGGCGACACTTCGTGATCGTTAGTAACCGACGAAAGGAAAAGTCATGACCGACATGCTCGAGGGCACCAGCCAGACACCGTGGTTCCTGCGCGGAAACTACGGACCGGTTTTCGACGAGTTGACCGACACGAATCTCAAAGTCACGGGCTCGATCCCCAAGAGCCTGTCGGGTCTGTACGTGCGCAACGGGTCGAATCCCAAGAGTGGGGAGGCCGGTCACTGGTTCTTCGGTGACGGCATGGTGCACGGCGTCCGGCTCGAAGGGGGTGAGGCCAAGTGGTATCGCAACCGCTACGTGCGCACTCCGAAACTCGCCAAGGGTCTCGACGCCATGGATCCCGATTGCATCTTCGATCCCACGGCGAGCGCAGCCAACACCCATGTCCTCGCCCACGCCGGTCGGATCTGGGCGCTCGAGGAGGGACACCTTCCCTGGGAGCTGTCCGCTGAACTCGAGACCATCGGAGCCGACGACTTCGGCGGCCGGTTGAAGACGGCCTTCACTGCTCATCCCAAGCTGTGTCCGGAAACCAACGAACTCCACTTCTTCGGCTACGGGGCCGTGCCGCCGTACGTGACGTACCACGTGCTCGACGCCAAGGGCGAACTCGTGCATTCGGCACCCATCACGACACCCAAGGGGACCATGATGCACGACTTCATGATCACCCGCGATCACGCGATCTTCATGGACCTTCCGGTGGTGTTCAACATGGACAACATGGCCAAGGGACTGCCGCCCATCGGTTGGGACGACGACTACGGCGCGCGAATCGGAATTCTGCCCCGCATGGGAACCGACGCCGACGTGAAGTGGTTCGAGATCGATCCCTGTTACGTGTTCCATCCTCTGAACGCCTATGTCGATGGTGACGAGGTGGTGTGCGACGTGGGTCGACACGCGTCGATGTGGCGCGGTTCGATGGACAACTTCGAGCCCTGCTTCATGCATCGCTGGCGCTTCGACATGAAGACGGGCGCGGTGCGCGAGGAACAACTCGACGACTGGGCCCACGGCTTCCCACGGGTCGATGACCGGGTCGTCGGTCTGAAGCATCGCTACGGATGGGTGGCCGGTTCGCGTCTCGGCCGCACGAGTGGAATGGACGACGCCGGAGTCGTGGCGCGCTACGACATGAAGGACTTCTCCAAGACCGTTCACGATCTCGGTCCGACTGCTCATCCGGGTGAGTTCGTCTTTGTGCAGGACTCCGCCGACTCGGCCGAGGACGGCGGCTACGCCATGGGATTCGTGTACGACAGCGCGACCGACTCGTCGGATCTGGTGATCCTTGACGCGAGCGATCTCGCCAAGAAGCCGGTGGCCCGCATCCATCTGCCGCGCCGGGTGCCCTTCGGATTCCACGGGAGTTGGGTCGACGACTCGGTCATGTCCTGACCGAAGGTCGTCAATCGAGCGGCCGCGCGATGTTGCGTACGTGTTCGTAGAACGCGAGGAGCGGAGCGGTCGGTTCGTACAGTTCCACCAGATGGCCGAGGGTTTCGCGGGCATCGCAGAACACGAATCGCTGGCCACCCTTGGTCGTGGCGTCGAGCAGCAGGGGCCATCCGTGTCGCGCGCACGCGAGAACGGTCGCGTCGAGTGACGTCGCGAGGTACGCCAAGTGGTGCAGTCCATGGGAGCGGCCGATGACCGAGGGTGTGTGTTCCTGAACGAGCTCGATCATGACCGCTCCCCATTGGCCGTAGGCCGACGAGTGGTCGAACGTGGCCGACCGACCGGCGATCTCGGCCGAGGAGATTTCGATGTGCTCCGCGATCACGAAAGGTCCGGCCCCCGTGCGCAGGCGGAAATCGTGCGCCGCCTGGGCCAGATCGACGAGCGGGTCGACGGCGTACGCGATCTGAACGGGGTGGCCGAGGACGATCGTCACGACCACAGCCTCGCGCAGTTCGAGGGCGACTACTTTGAGGCGATGAGCGCCAACCCGATTCCCTTCGGATTCCAGTCTCTCGACGGCATCGACGATCCGTCCCGTCTCCGCCTCGACCGCCAGGCCATCGTCGATCTGACGATCCGCTACACATGGGCTCTCGATGGACGCCAGTGGGACGACCTCGATGAGGTCTTCCTACCCGATGCGACGGCCAACCTCACCGAGGATCTCGTGGGGCGTGACGCGATCAAGGCGCGTATCCGGCGGGCCCTCGAGCCGCTCGATGCGAGCCAGCACATCATCTCCAATCACCAAGTCGTCGTGCACGGCGACCGAGCGTCGTGTCGCTGCTACTTGCAGGCACAACACGTGCGCCAAGCCGCCCACGGTTCGCCCAACTTCATCGTCGCTGGGCGCTACGAGGATCAACTCGTTCGGACCACCCACGGCTGGCGGATCGCCCATCGCGATCTCGTGATCACGTGGACCGACGGCAATCCGGCGGTCGCCCGCGGCTGATCAGCGTTCGATGTACGGCTCGATCAATCTCTCGACCCGCAATGATTCGTCGATGTTCTCGAGGCCGATCATGGCGTCGATCTGTTCGTGAAAGTGCCAGATGCGGCGTTCCTGATAATTGATCGGAATTCCCCGAAGTGCGGGAGATTCGAGTGACTTCTGCATGGGGGCCATGTTCCAGAAGTCCTCGGCCATGATCAGGTCGAAGCCACGCATGCGCTGATCCCAGTGCGGAGGAAGTCCGTCGTCGGGATCGAAGTCGATCGGGGCGTAGTGGATCCAGTCGATGCGGGTGGTTCGCTTGTCGATCGGCCAGAACGTGATGAACGGGAAGCCGTGGGCCGCGATCGGGGTGATGAGGTTCGGAAAGATCGAGTAGGCCGAGCTGGTCGAACGAACCATGTCGTTGACGGTCGGGATGTCGGGGAATCCGGGGGTCTCGAAATGTCCGAAGTCGTCCCAGTCGGTCATGCCCATGGCCGACCACGTGGCACGGGAGAACGGTGTGATCATGCGCGACGCGCCGTTGGGAAGCAGCGACATCACGGCCCCGCGATTGTCGAGCAGGCTCTCACCGCCCCGACTGTGAATGTGTCGGAAGTGGTACACCTCCAGGAAGGCCTCGGCCGTCACCTTCCAGTTGCACGGAACGACCTCGCTGCGTCGGGCCACGGTGCGCAGAGAAGCGCCCTGGAGTTCGTCGAGTTCACGGGCCACCGGTCCGAGCCAGTCGAGCAGCGACATGGCCTGAGGATCCTGATTGATGAACACCCAGCCGTCCCAGACCTCGCAACGCACCGTCGCCAGACACCGTTCTTCCTTCACGAGTCCGACGAAGTCGCGTTCGTCGGGCACCGACACCAGATGGCCGTCGTCGATGTCGTACGACCACGAGTGGTATTGACAACGGAGGAGTCGGGCCGAACCCTTGGCGTCGCGCACGACCGGGGCACCCCGGTGCTGACAGGTGTTGTAGAACGCGCGCAGCACACCGTCGTTGCCGCGCACGAGAACCATCGGCGAACCGAGATCGTCGAACGTGAAGAAGTCTCCCGGATTCGGTGCGTCCTCGGAACGACCGGCGATCACCCAGACCTTGGTCCAGAGATGTCGTTGCTCGAGATCCCAGAACTCGTCGCTCACGAAGCGACCGACGGGGATGTCGGGGAATCGCGGAAAACCTTCGGGCGGCGCGGTACGCGAATACTCGTAACGCATCTCGTCGGTCAGTCGGGCGACGAGTTCGGGTGTCATCAGCCGGCCAGTGATCCGGCGTCGGCCACGACGACGTCTCCGTGAATCCAGGCCGCCATGTCGGTGGCGAGAAACGTGATGACCCGAGCGATGTCGTCGGCCTGTCCGCCCCGACCGAGAAGAGTTCTCGACATCACGGCGGCGACGTCGAGGCCAGCCGCCTTGAGCGGCGCCATCTGTTCCTGCACACCGGGTGTGTCGATGGGGCCGGGGGCCACGCCGACCACGCGAATGTCGCGTGGGCCGAACTCGACGGCCAGTGCCTTGGTGATGCCCACCACGGCGTGTTTCGAGGTGACGTAGGCGCTGATGCCAGGTGCCGCTCGGAAGCCCGTGGTGGACGCGAGGTTGATGATCACGCCGCCGTTGGTCATTCGTTTCGCCGCTTCTCGGGCGCCGGCGTAGGTGCCGCGTACGTTGACCGTGAGCAAGCGATCGATGAAATCATCGGTGGCGTCGATGGCCGGGCCGGTGGTGGGGTAGATGCCGGCATTGTTGACCCAGATGTCGAGACCACCGAGAGTGCGCACACAGAAGTCGGCGGCCCGCTCGATCGAGGCGGTGTCGGCGATGTCGACGGCGACCGCCGCCGTTCGCCGGCCGAAGCGCGCCGACAACTCGGTGGCGAGCGTTGCTGCTCCCGATTCGTCGAGATCGGCGATCACGACCTCGGCTCCCGACTCCACCAGGCGGGTCGCCGTGGCGGCGCCGATGCCCTTGGCTCCGCCGGTGACCACGGCCCGCTTGCCAGCCAATGAATAAAGGTCGGCCAGTGGCCGGCCGGAGTGATCGGCGATCATCGTTACCCCCCGGAAGTCGTCGGATCGGATTCTTATCCATTTCCGGGTCGTACTTCGTCTTCTAGGGTGCGGGCGTGGCGCGAGTACTGACCCGATTCGACGAGTTCCCGCGGCACCAGATCGGCAACACCTTCGACACCGTGGTCGACGGCTCACAACACTGGAGCGACGGCTTCTATTTCACGATGGGGGACGACAAAGGCGAGGTCGCGTGGTTCATGGGCTTTCGACTGCACCTGAACAACGACGTTCTCGACGCGTTCACGTGCGTCTCGTCGCAAGGGCGTCAGCACAACATGCGATGGTCACGTCGACTCCGACCGCGGATCGACGATCTCGAGTGCGGACCGATCTCGGTCGACATCCTCGAGGGACTCCGTCGGGTGCGGGTCCGGTGTGAACCCAACGAGTACGGACAGGCCTTCGACCTCTTGTGGGAAGGCGTGTGCCCGCCTTTCCTGGAGGATCACGTGCAGGTGTTCGTGAACGGTCGCCTTCACAGCGATCGGACCAACTACGACCAGACGTGCAAGGTGACCGGTTGGATCGAGTTCGACGGAACGCGGGTGAGCGTCGATCGTTGGACGGGCGTCCGCGACCACTCGTGGGGAATCGGTAATCAGACCGGTGGGCCACGAACGACGGTGATCGCGCCGCCACCCACGCCCGCGGCTCCGCCCGGCCTGCGTCAGTGGTGCTGGTTCGACCTGCCCGACCGATCGATCTTCTGGCAGTTCCATCATCGAGGGAAACGGCATCCCTTCGGCATGCTCGAAACTCGTTGCCAGTTCCCGTACGACGATCCACGTACGTCGTTCTCGTACGTCGATCTCGATTATGAACCTACCTTCGTCGTGCAGGACGGCCAGTCGACCACCCGACTCGAGCACGCGATCGTTCATCTCACCCGGCCCGATGGAGACATCGAGTCGTATCGCATCGAACCGATTTCGTATCCGGTGTATCTGCAGGGTGGTGGATACCACTCGGGTTTCGACGACGGACTCGGGCGGGGCGTGTATCGCGGCGACTTCCACCACGAAGGAGAGGTGTGGGAGATCGATCGCGTGATCGGTGTGACCACGCCGCAACCGGTCAAGTTGAACCGCTCGCATTACGCCGAGGCGTGGGGCCGGTGCACCAACCTCGCCGATGCCTCCGACACCGGTACCGGACACCTCGAATCCGTGGTACTCGGACCCTACGAAGGACGCTCATGAGAGCTCTGGTCCTCGGCGGATCGGTGTTCGTCGGGCGACGACTCGTGGAGATCCTCGTGGAGTCGGGTCATGACGTGACGGTGCTCAACCGGGGTCGTACCCCCACCGAACTGCCACCGGGAGTCGGTCTGCTCAAGGCCGACCGTACCGATGCCGAGTCGATGCGTGTGGCGTTGGCCGGAACCGAATGGGACTCGATCTTCGACGTCTCGGGTTTCGTGATGGCCGCCGGTGGAAGCGACATCGAGGGGCTGATCGACCTCGTCGACGGACGCGTCGGCCACTACGTCTACGTCTCGTCGATCATGGCGTACGACCAATCACTCGTGGGCGTGATGCCCTGGACCGAGGACATGGCGACCGACGCCAGCGGACCTTCGTCGTACGGCGGATTCAAGGCGTTGGCCGAGCAAGCCATGCGCGAACGTCATGCGCGTACGGGTTTCCCGGTGACCATCGCCCGTCCGGCTGCGATCTACGGGCCCTACAACAACATCTACGACATGGAAACGCCGATGTTCCTGAGGCTGCGCAGAGGTTTGCCGATTCTGTTGCCGCACGAAGGGTTGGTGACAGCCTCCTACGGTCACGTGGACGACCTCTGCTGGGGCCTCATCGGTTTCGTGGGCCGGACCGAGGCACGTGGCGAAGTGTTCAACACCACGGCCGAAGCGGTGACCACACGTCGTTACGTGGAGACTCTGGCCGCGATCGTCGGCCGTGAGCCCAACATCGTCCTCGTGCCCGCATTTCGCCCGGCGGGTCTTCCCCGTGGGATTCACGGTCATCTCTTCGCCAAGGCCCACCACGCGGTTCTGTCGACGGACAAGTTCGACACGTTGATGGGTGGGCGACCGCGATACGACTTCGAATCCGGGCACCGGCAGACGTACGAGTGGTTCCTCGCCCAGGGGTGGGCCGAACTCGCCGAACCACTGGCCGACCCGGTGTGGTTCGCAAGTTGGGATTTCGAGGCCGAGGCGCGTGCGGCCGGGATGCTGGGCGGAAACCCTTGACGCCCGACTTCGCGAGTGACGTGGTCCTTGCCAACACGGCGCGTGTACTGCGCTCCGAGGTGCTGCCCCGTGTCGGCGACGATCACGCGCGACGCAATCTCATTCAGGTGATCGCCGTCATCGAAGCGCATCTCGATCAACTCGGTGGAGCGGCCACGGCCGCCGCCACCGATGGCGGATTGTTGTCGGCCTTCGGAGGTCGACTGGTGGAGCGCGATGACGGCCGTGACTGACGGTCGGCTGATCGAGTGGCTCGCCCGACGCCTTGCGTGGCCGGTGGCTGACGCGACCGTCGAAAGGATCGGAGAGGGTCACTCGCGCGAGATGCTGATCGTGCGGCCGGCGGGCGCGTCGCCGGTGGTGGTGCGCATCGAACAAGGCGGCGTCTTCGGCACCACCAGCGCCGAGGAATGTCGGGTCATGAACGTGCTCCGGGAGCGTGGTGTGCCAGTGGCCGCAATCGTGGCCGACGACCCGGGTTCGGCCATCGGGCGTCCGTTCTTCGTGATGGAGTTCGTCGAAGGAGTGGATCGACCGATCCCGACCACGGCCTTCATCGATCGACTCCACGCGTTGCACTCGCTGCCCGTCGACGACGAACTCCGGGCCGCCTTCGATCGATCACCGTCGACGGCGAGTGATGCGACCCGTGGCCAGATCGATCGTTGGTACGACGTCTACCGGTCGGCGGCCGTGGACGAGATCGCCGACCTCGAGCAGGCGGCGCGGTGGTTGCGGACGAACTCTCCCGACGATGGTCGACTCGCAGTGGTTCACGGCGATGCGGGCCCGGGGAACTTCGTGCACGACGGAATCGACGTGCGGGCCTTCACCGATTGGGAGTTCGCCCATCTGGGCGACCCACGCGAAGACTGGTCGTTCTGTGTTTCGATGCGCGGCCCGCGAGCACTCGGTCGCGACGAGTGGCTGGCGACCATCGCCGAGCGGACGGGTGTGAGATTCGACGACGAATCCTGGCGGTTCTGGGAGGCTTTCAACCTCTTCAAGGGCGCGTGCGCCAATCTCACCTGTCGGCGCCTGTACGAAACAGGTCGGAATCCCGCACCCAACATGGCCATCGTCGGAACCGCGGTTCATCGATTGTTCCTACGGCGCCTCGCCGCGGTGATCGCGGACTGATTTCGGCGTCGTGCCGGGTGTGCGACAATGCGCCATGGCTCACGATTCCAACATCGAATTGGCGACCCGACTCTTCGCAGCGTGGAGCAGCGGCGACGCCGATGCGCCGGCGGCATTCCTGCACCCCGATGCGGTTCTCTACGACATCGTGGGCGGCGAGCACCGGGGCTGGCCCAAGATTCGCCAGTTCTTCGGCCGGGGTCTCGAGGTGTGGAAAGACCTCGTTCTGGCGCCCGAACAATTCTGGACGAGTGATGACGGCGTGGCGTTGAGTTGGGTCATGTCGGCGACCGTTCCCGAGTCGATGGCCGCGTCGTTCGGTGCGCACAACGTGGGCAAGAAGTGGCGCAGTGAAGGAATGTCGTGGTTGCGCATCGTGGACGGCAAGGTGGTGCGCGAAGTCGACTATCACGACAGCGGTGCCGTCATGAAGTCCCTCGGCTGACGACGTCGTCCGCGGTTAGCGACTCGGCCGGAAACCGATGCGCAATTGTTTCAGGGCTCGTAGGCAGAAGTTCGGGTGATGACGGAAGTCGTTGACTTCGGGTTCGAACCACATCTCGTCGACGCGATCGACGAAGGCTCGGAATCCGATCACGAGTTCGCGACGGGCGAGCGGTGCCCCGAGGCAATGATGCGTGCCGAATCCGAAGGCCAGGTGCGATCGCAGGTTCTCGCGATCGAGGTTCATGTCGGCCGGGCATTCGAACTGGCGGTCGTCGCGGTTAGCGGCCGCATAGCGGACGTTCACGACCGATCCGGCCGGAATCGTCACGCCGTGCATCTCCACGTCGACGGCGGCCGTGCGGAAGAGTCCCTGCACGGGTCCTTCGAGTCGTAGAACTTCTTCGGCGAGCAGCGGAACGTAGGTGTCGGGATCGTTCTTGACCTTGGCCCACTCGGACGGATTGTCGATCAGGAGCCGAATTCCTTCGGCGAGGGCATTGGTCGTGGTTTCCGAACCGCCCACGAATGTGTCGGCCATCATCTCGGCGTGAAGTTCGTTGTCGGTGAGCGGTCGACCCCATTCGGGGATCACGGTGTTCACGAGGTCCGACAGCAATGTGTCGTCGGGCTGCTCGCGAAGACGTTCGAAGATCGGCTGGAAGTAGTGCTGGGCGGCGATCTCCTGCTCGGTGGACCAAATCGCCTCTTCCTCGGTCTGCATCATTCCGAGCCTCTGCACCCAGGCGTCGGTCCAGGCCTTGATCTGCCAGATGTCCTCTTCGGGTGCGCCCATTTGGCGACCGATCACGATGAGCGGAAGTGGAATGGCGAACTCGCGGACCCAGTCGCACGAACCGCGCTCGATGAAGGCGTCGATCAGTCGGTGGGCGAGTCGTTCGATGAACGGATCGAGTTCCTTGATCTTGGCCGGACGGAACGCGTGATTGAAGAGGCCGCGCATCTCGCGATGCTCGGGATCGTCGCGGCTGGCGAGGGTGGCGCCCGGAACCCAACCCTTGTCTTCGTAGATCTTCCGCAGTCGTGCCGAGCGCGGATCGACCCGGCCACGATGACGGGCGCTCGTGAACCGCTCGGTATCGAGCAGAACCGACTTCACGTCCTCGTAGCGGGTGACGACGAACATCCCGGTGGCGTTGTCGCGCCACACCGGAGCATCGTCGCGAAGCGCCTGATACGCCGCATACGGGCAGTCCGAGACATCGGGGTCGAGGAGTGTGAGCGATTCGAGTCGGATGTCGTCGGCGCCGGGAGCGGTCACGGGAACATCATGGCGCACCCGGCGGCGCCGGCATCACGCCCGAGCGCCCGAGTGGACTAGAACTCTCCCATGACTTCTCCCGTCGACACTCAGGACTTCGTCGAGATCCAGCGACTGATCAACCGCTACGCGGACGCGGTGATCCACCGCAACGGCGATCAGTGGGGGAGTTGCTGGGCCGACGACGCCGTTTGGGATCTCGGTGGTGGCCGACTCGTGGAGGGCAAGGAGAACATCCTGAAGTTGTGGTTCGCGGCCATGGGTGGCATGGCGGCCGTCGTTCAGCACGCTCACAACGGCGATGCCTCCTACGTGGACGGATCTCGTGACGAGGCCACGGGTCGCTGGGCGATCAGCGAGCGCTTTCTCACCGCCAACGGCGACCGCGGGCTACTCCTCGCTCACTACGACGACGCCTACCGCAAGGTGAACGGCCAGTGGTTGTTCACTCGTCGCTTTCTCCAAGTTCACTACCGAGGCGGCCCCGATCTCACCGGTGAGTTCGCCAACACCAAAGCCGGACTCGACGCGCGTGGCGCGCATCCTCAGGTCTGACGTTCGCCGTGCCCGCTTTCGCTTCCGAACTCGCGCGCGAACGACCCGACGAGATCGCCGTTCGTGACCCCGACCAGGCCCTCACCTGGGCCGAGGTCGGCGACATCCTCAACCGCACGGCCAACAACGCGCTTCACGCCGATCTTGGTCCGGACCGTCGCGTGGCGGTGTTCGCCGAGAACGCCGCCGAGACCGCCCTGGCTCATCTCGGATGTCTGCTCGGTAGCGCCTCGACCGTGCCGGTGAACTTCCACCTGACGGCCGAGGAAACGGCCTACATCCTGTCGGATTCCGAATCGCGCATCGTGTTCGTGGGTCCCGAGACCGTCGATCGCGGTCTGGATGCCGTGGCGATCGTGCGCGCCGAAGGGCGCACCATCGACATCGTGGGTTGGGGAGTCGACCGGCCCGGAGTGACGAAGTGGAGCGACTGGCTGGCCGCCGGCGATCCGAGCGATCCGCCACTCGACGTCAAACCGCGTGCCAACCTTCTCTACACATCGGGAACGACGGGTCGGCCGAAAGGCACCGAATTACCGCCCACGATGTTCGCCGGTGGCGACACCATGGCCGAGCACCTCGAAGGCATGAAGGCCAACCGATTCGCCATGTTCGGCACCCACCTCGTGGTCGGACCGATGTATCACACCGGTCCGCTGAACGGCATGCGTCTATTGGTGCGCGGCGTGCCCATGGTCGTGCTCGCCAAGTTCGACGCCGAGAAGACCCTCGCCGCCATTCATACCTACAAGACCGAGTCGTCGGTGATGGTGCCGACCCATTTCGTCCGGTTGCTCGCTCTGCCCGACGAGGTGAAGGCCAAGTACGACGTGTCGAGCATGAAACTCGCCGCGCACACCGGGGCGTCGTGTCCAGTCGACGTGAAGCGGGCGATGATCGAATGGGGGGGGCCGATCTTCATCGATGCCTACGGAGCAACCGAGGTCGGGACCACGTGTCAGATCACGAGCCAGGAGTGGCTGGAGCATCAGGGTTCGGTGGGCCGACCGGTGCCGCCGTTCTCGGTGATTGTTCTCGACGACGACGGGAACGAAGTTCCGCCCAACACCGAGGGGCGACTCTTCTTCAAGGACGCCACCGGTCGCGGTGTGATCTATCCGAACGATCCCGAGAAGACGAAAGCGGCCAACATCGCCCCCGGTGTGTTCACGCTCGGGGAGATCGGCTACGTCGACGCCGACGGCTACGTGTTCATCACCGATCGCTTCAGCGACATGGTGGTGTCGGGCGGGGTCAACATCTATCCGGCCGAAGCCGAACAGGTTCTCGTGAAACATCCAGCGGTTCTCGACGTGGCGTGCATTGGTGTGCCGCACACCGAGATGGGCGAAGAACTCAAAGCGCTGGTGATTCTGCGCGACGGAGTCGCCGCGCCATCGGCCACCGACCTGATCGCGTTCTGCCGTGAGAACCTGTCGCACTACAAGTGCCCGCGGACCGTCGAATTCGTCGACGATCTGGGACGCAACACGATGGGCAAGATCAACAAGCGCAAGTTGCGCGCGCCGTACTGGGAGAAGTGATGTCCGAATCCGTCCTGATCATCGACGATCCCGCACCGAAAGTGCGGCGCTTCACGCTCAACCGTCCCGACAAGCGCAACGCGCTCAACGACGCATTGCGTGGGGCTTTGTTCGACGCGCTGCGGGCCGGGGACAAGGACAAGGACGTCTCGGTCATGATCATCCGGGGCGCCGGTTCGTGCTTCTCGGCCGGCTACGACCTCGGCTCGGCCAACAGCGACGTGGAGCGGGCGATCTCGCGGGCCGACGGCTGGTGGTCGCGCCACGTCGTGAACAACTGGTTCGAAATGTGGGACATGAGCACTCCGATCATCGGACAGGTTCACGGGTACTGCCTCGCCGGGTGCACCGAGCTCGCCACCGCGTGCGATCTCGTGTACGTGGCCCACGATGCCAAGATCGGCTACCCGCCGGTTCGGCTCATGTCGCCGCCCGACATGCAGTGGCAGACCTGGATGATGGGTCTGCGCCGTGGCATGGAAGCTCTCCTGACCGGCGATTCGATGTCGGGTGACGACGCGGTGGCCAACGGATTCGCCAACCGGGCCTTCCCGGTCGCCGACCTCGACCGCGAGGTGCTGGCCATGGCCGAACGCGTGGCCAAGATCCCGGCTGACCTACTGGCCCTCAACAAACGGGCCGCTCACCGGGCCATGGAGGTCATGGGGATCCGGGCCGGCATCCGGGCCACGGCCGAGATCCAGGCGTTGGGGTTCCACCAGCGTTCGTCCATGGAATACATGCAGTCGTTCGCCACCAAGGGGGTCACGGCGGCCCTCAGCGAACGGGACGCTCAGTTCGCCGATTACCGCGAATCCGACCGCCCCGGTTGACCGGTTTTTGCTCCGTGGAAACCCCGACCTGGTAAGTGATCGGTCGGTCAGTTCGTGATAGAAAAAGGCACTCACTCCGGGCCGCTCGCCGGTCCCGGCCGATTCATCCAGGGGGAGAAATACGTGAGAAAGACAAGCAAGACCCTTATCGCGGGCTTGGCCGTACTCGGTCTGTTCGCGAGTGCATGTAGTGAAGACAGCGACAGCGGCTCGGAGGCTCCCGCCACCGAAGCTCCGTCGACGGAAGCTCCGGCTGGTAGCGAGGCTCCGGCCGGCGATCTGCTGGTGCAGCAGTCCACGGTCGACACCGCCCTTGCCTACACCGGCGGACCCGGCGGAGCGGCCAGCGGCGATCCGGTCAAGATCGGTTACGTCAACCAGGAAGGTGGAACCCCGGCGTTCCCGGAGGCCTCGGTTGGCGCTGACGCTGGCGTCTGGCTCATCAACCAGTATCTCGGCGGAGTCGGCGGTCGTCCGATCGAACTCGTCAAGTGCTTCGTGACCAAGGAAGAAGACGGCCAGAGCTGTGCTCAGCAGATGCTCGCCGACGACAGCATTCAGGCCGTGCTCGTGGGCGCGATGTTCAACGGCAACGCGCCGTTGCTCGACACCCTCGCTGGCAAGAAGCCCGTCTTCCTGCCCAACCCGGTGACCACACCGGAGTTCCTCGCCACTGACGCCTACGCGTTCACACCCGGCTCGCCCGGTGTGGTGCAGGGTCTCGCCGTGTTCGCCGCGAACTACGTGGGTGAACTCGAAGGTATCGACGTGAAGAAGGTCGCCGTCGTGTACAACGACAACCCGGCCGGAACCGTGGCCTTCAACGCCCTCACCAAGCCGATCCTCGAGAAGCTCGGCGTGGAAGTCACCGGCGTTCCGGTGTCCGACACCGCGGGCGCCACCGACATGGCCGCCGCCATTCAGTCGTCGGGCGCCGACACGGCCGACGTGTTCTACCCGCTCGTGACCATCCAGGGTTGCATCGGCGTATACGACGCGCTCAAGACCCTCGGTGTGGACACGCCGGTTGTGACCACCGGTCTGTGCTTCGGTATCCCGATGCAGGACCACCTGAAGTCGGTCGGCGAGGCCGGCAAGCTGCCCGACGGCTGGTACTTCGGTGGCTACGGCTACTCGTACGAGATCGCGGGCAACCCCGAGACCGATGCCTACATCGACACTGCGCTCTCGTGGGCCAAGGAGACCGGACTCGAGAACCCCGAGTACACCGGCTTCGGCGGACCGACCTTCGGATCGCTCATCACCATGGTCAAGTTCATGAACGAAGGAGCCATGGACGCAGCGGCGATCCGCGACACGGCCAAGGCATTCACTGGCCCGATGTGGGCCGGCGTGGGCGACTTCAAGTGTGGTGGCAACCCGGTCTTCCCGAGCCTCTGCGGATTCTCCATCGGAATCCAGCAGCAGCAGGGCACGGAGTACGTGTCGATCATGGACGGTTACAACGGCAAGGCGCTCAACCCGATCGCCGAAATCCCGGCCTGATCCACAGCAAGTAACGCAAGTAAGTACTGATCGACCTTCGTCGATCTTTCCGGTGGGGTGGGTGCCGGTTCGCCGGCACCCACCCACCGCGGTTACAGCCTTCAGGGCAATGAATTGGGGATCCGCCCGAGTGGGGCGGACGATGGGGGAGTTTGAATGAACGAGTCCGTTCGCAAGTTCGTCAAGCAGCAGAAGGTTCTCGTCGGCATCGTCGTCGTACTGATCGTCTTCGCTGTTCTCTACGCCTGGGACGCTCGTCAACTCGCTCCGATGTTCTCCAACATCGGCACCGGTGCCCTCATGGCGGCTATCGCCATCGGTGTCGTTCTCACCTTCCGTGGTTCTGGCGTCGTGAACTTCGCCAACGGTGTGATCACTGTGTTCGTGGCGTACTGGTATTACGGCTTCCGGGTGGAAGGGAAGTTCTACGTTCCGCCGTTGCCGAACCCGCTCGTCCTCATCGAGATCCCGGTCAACTGGTTCCGCGACGAGGGCAAGTACCTCGATCTTCCCAACTGGCCGACCAGCATCGACCTGCCCGGTGAGCGCCTCACCACGGCGGCGTCCATGATCCTTGCGCTGGTGGTGGCCGTGCTGCTCGGACTCTTCCTGCATTTCGTGATCTTCAAGCCGCTGCGCAACGCGCCGGTGTTGGCCAAAGTGGTCACGTCGGTCGGACTCTTCGTGGTGCTGCAGGAGTTCTGTCGTCTGCGCTTCGGCGAACTCGCCAAGACCGGTGTTCCGTTCCCGTTGCCCAAGGGCAAGATCGACCTGCCGGGCGAACTCGGTGTGGTGCCCAAGAATCAACTTTTCTTGGTGATCATCGTGGCGCTCATCGCCGCCGGCCTGTGGGCACTCTTCAAGTACTCCCGATTCGGTCTGGCCACGCGCGCGGCGGCCGAGAACGAGAAGGGAGCCATCGTGCTCGGCTTCTCACCCGACTTCTTGGCCGGAGCGAACTGGGTGTTGTCGACTCTGATCGCCGGTCTGCTCGGCATCCTCGCGGTACCGATCACCAACCTCGACACCATCACCCTTCCGCTGCTCATCGTGCCCGCCCTCGGCGCGGCGTTGCTCGCCAACTTCACGTCGTTCGGCCTCACGGTGGCCGCCGGCGTCGGCATCGCGATGCTGCAGGGCTGGGTGCAGTACCAGGGCGCCCAAACATGGTTCCCGAAGGGTGTTCTGCCCACTGCTGGCCTCACGCAAGCGCTGCCGTTCTTCGTGATCGTGATCGCCATGTTCCTGCGTGGCAAGGCACTTCCCGTCCGAGGTGCGGTGTCGACCGGCAAGATGCCCTTCGCCGCCGCGCCCAAGCACGTGATGCCGCTCACGATCGTGTCGTCGATCGCCGTGCTCGCCTTGCTCTTCGGCTGGAACTACGACTGGCGCCAGTCCACCATCAACACCCTCGTGGCGATCGTGATCGCCCTCTCACTCGTTGTGCTCACTGGATTCGTCGGCCAGATCTCGTTGGCGCAGATGGCCATCGCCGGCACCGCCGGATTCTTCATGTCGAAGTATTTCTCGGGTCTTCCCTTCCCGTTGGCGCCGATCGTCGGTGCACTGGTGGCGGCGGCCTTCGGCGCACTCGTGTCGATTCCGGCTCTCCGACTTCGAGGTGTGAACCTCGCCGTGATCACCCTGTCGGCGGCTCTGGCCATCGAACAGCTGCTCTTCAAGAACAAGACCTTCGCCGGCGAACTCGGTGCGCTGCGCGTCGATCCGCCCAAGATCGGCGGCAAGGACTTCGGCCCCAACAACACGTTGTTGAAAGTGGCCGGCCTGAAGGGTCGGGACGACATTCCGCCGAACGCATGGTTCGGCGTGGTGTGTCTGGTCTTCGTGATCGTGATGTGCCTCATGGTGGTCAACGTGCGCCGCTCGGCGACCGGCCGCCAGTTCCTAGCCGTGCGCTCCAATGAACGAGCGGCCGCGGCCGCTGGTGTGGACGTGGCCCGGACCAAGATCCTCGCCTTCGGTCTGGCGGCGTTCATCGCCGGTCTGGGTGGAACCCTGTCGGGTTATCGCTTCGGCTCGGTGACCCCGGCCTACTTCGGTGCCTTCGCCTCGCTGACCTTCCTGTCGTTCGCCTATCTCGGTGGTATCGCGTCGGTGAGCGGTGCCGTATTGGCCGGAGTCGTGGCCCCGAACGGGTTGAACTTCAACTTCCTCGAGAACATCTTGCACATCAATCAGAGCTACGCGACTCTGATCGGCGGCATCGGACTCATCCTCACCGCCGTGCGGAACCCGGAGGGCATCGCCGGCGCGCCGCGCCTGATCGCCCAACAGAAGATCGATCGAGCGGTACGCAAAGCAGCGATCGCCGAACGAAGTAAGGTCGGAGTAACCCAGGGGGAGGGTTCCAAGTGAGTCTTTTGCAGACTTCGGGCATGTCGGTCACCTTCGGTGGTCTGCGTGCGGTGAACAACGTCGATCTGACGGTCGAGAAGGGCAAGTTGGTCGGTCTGATCGGACCCAACGGTGC
>SXGQ01580113.1_pt1 | contig 50954 bp, 37 predicted proteins | sample 3178371 | NCBI WGS metagenome assembly SXGQ01 (sample SAMN11356859, study PRJNA531348) | freshwater metagenome | isolation source: freshwater sample F1-20 | place: China: Fuxian Lake, Yuxi | collected 2017-12-25 | reverse complement strand
GGGACCAAGAAGTCGCAGGTTCGAATCCTGTCTCCCCGATATTTAAGAAAAGGCCAGGTATCCATCTGATACCCGGCCTTTTCTATTTCATGTGCATTTTTGATTTGTCTGTCAAACCACCTTGTTAAAAGCAAAAATTAAATACTTAGAAATTGATTGTCGTTTCTCTTTTTAACTCAATTTTATCCGGAATGAAAACCGCTTCCTCAGCATATGAATGATTTTGATTATCGATTTTTATTTGGTAGAGTTACGATATGTTTTGACTTTAAAGAGGCCATCTTTTTTAAGGTGTCATAGAAATGATCAATAACATAACACGCAGAACGGCCCTTGAGACTTTTGGTGTCACGCTTGCTGCCGGTACCATGCTTCATGGTGCACCATCTGAAACCATCCGCTTAGGCTGCATTGGCACTGGTGGAAGATGCAGGGCCTTGATGAAATCGCTCCTGACCATTCCCAATGTTAGCATCGTTGCGTTGTCAGATGTTCGCTTGGATGCTCTGGCGCAGGCGAAGGCCTTGGCTGGTGACAAAGTCACAACATTCTCGGATTACCGAAAATTGCTTGATGATAAGACAATTGATGCCGTGGTGATTGGCTCGCCCGACCACTGGCATGTCCCCATGACCATTGATGGGGTTGCTGCGGGTAAGGATGTTTATGTGGAAAAGCCTTTGACTCATAGTTTGGAGGAAGGTGAAAAAGTTATCCAAGCGGTGCGAAAATCCAAGCAAGTGGTCCAAATTGGTACCCAGCAGCGCAGTATGGAGCACATACAAAAGGCAAGGGAGGCGGTGGAAGCTGGTAAGATTGGAAAAGTTTACCGCGTGCACATGAGTTGGAACAGGAATTCTGATCGGATAAAAAAAGGTGAACCAGCGACCAATGCATCCAATGTCAATTGGAAAGCTTTTTTAGGAAATGCCGCAGACCAGCCATTTGATGACTACAAGATGCGGAACTGGCGCTGGTTTTGGGATTTTGGTGGTGGGATTTTCACCGACCTCATGGTTCATTGGGTTGATGTGGCCCATTGGATTTTGAACCTGGAGTCCCCGTTGAACGCCGCTAGTCTTGGTACCATGGTAAATGCCAAGGGTGTTTGGGAGACACCTGACATGGTTCAGACCATTTTGGAATACAAAGATGGTGTCCAAATGTTTTTTGAGGGAGGTTTCTCGAATGCAAGGCATGGCTCAAGAATAGAGTTTATGGGAACTGAAGGAACCATCTATGTTGACAGGGGCCGGTTTGAAATCATTCCGGACTGGAACCGAAAAATCAAGGCGGAGGAAATGGTGCTTGGCACCGGCAGGCGGGGCGCGGATTTCTATGAAAAGCCGGATGGTGAAAGAGTCCATCTTGAAAATTGGATTAATGCCATGCGGACCAGGAAAGACCCCAGTTCACCAGTGGAGGCGGGAGTTCATGCCGCAGCGGCGGCTCATCTTGCCAACAAGGCTTTGCGGTCGGGGAAGATCGCAACTTCAAAGTGAATGTCGATCAATCCAAACAGATTTGAAGGATCACCACCAATAGAAGTCCAACGCTGATAATTGCGTTCACATTAAAGAATGCCTGGTTTACTTTTGAAAGGTCATTTTCATTCACCAATGAATGTTGGTACACCACCAGGCAGGTGACTATCATCACACCTCCAAGGTAGATGTTTCCCAAGGTGGGTGATGCCAGCCAGTAGAATCCCAGTAGGAAAACAATCATTGCTATATGGCAGAGGAAAGCCAGCCTGAGTGTGTTTCGGAGTCCTATTCTGGCTGGAACACTGAAGAGCCCTTTCGCTTTATCAAAAGCTTCGTCCTGGCAGGCGTAAAGCATATCGAAACCAGAAACCCAAAAAAACACAGCCCCGGTCAACATAAGAGGAATGGGAGATTCAGACCATGCCATCCCTCGAATTGCCACCCAGGCGCCTATTGGTGAGAGGGCAAGTGCCAATCCCAACCAGAAATGGCATAACGAAGTGAAGCGCTTGGCGTAAGAGTAAGCGAGAAGAAATAATAAGACTGGTAATCCAAAAACCAATGGCCAAGGGTTATCAACTATTAAAAATAAACTGCATGAAATTAAAAAAGCCAGAGAGTTAATTATCACAAAAGCCAGGACATGATTCTTTTTTATAAGCCCCGCCGGGATATGCCTTAGAGCTGTTCTTGGGTTTTCAGCGTCGTAAGTACTGTCTATTAAACGGTTAAAGGCCATTGCAGCGCTTCGGGCTGTAACCATGCAAATAACAATTCCCGCCAGATGGATCCAATGAAAACTATCAGTCATTTTCCAAGCTAATATTGCGGAAATAAGTGCAAAAGGCAGGGCGAAAAGGGTGTGTTGTAGTTTAATAAGGTCTGCAAAATGAATAAGGGTTTTTTGCATGGATCTTTTCTCTGTTAAATATACAAAACCGAACTTATTATCAATTTTCAACAACAATGTAGCTTTTTTTCATGGATTACGCTTGCCTATCGACCTTCAACCAGTGAAAATAACTGTGTGTAGTTGAATCATAAGATATTTCTTTTGCTCAACTGACACACCAAACGGTAAGCCGGAGTAATTCTCAGGGCTTTAAAAGTGATAACTCATCAAACAAGTTAATTCACTGAAAATGTGGGTAACCGGCCTGCATTTCTTTCCGGGTGGGGTTATTCCCACTCTTTTTTTTTATATCGAGGTTTTAATCGATTTTTGCGGAGAGCTAGGATGAATGGCCAGGACCTGATTCGAGGCGTTGATTTGCTTAACAGGGAAAAACAAATTCCTCGTGAGTTAATATTTACCAGCATTGAGAAAGCCTTGCGACTTGCAATCACAAAGTGGCAGATTGCAACGCAAGCCGCGGCCAAACCAAAAAAGACCAAGAAAAAAGAAAAAGTGGAGGTCGCTCCCGAAGTTGATTTGCTCTCCGCTGCTCCTGCGCCTGAAGTTGACCCTGATGAAATCAAGGAAGAGGATATTCATGTCAACATTGACAGGCAAAGCGGAGTGATAACCGCCCGTTACAAGGATGAGATCCTTTCACCCGAGACAGTTGGTAGAATCGCGGCTCAATCCGCGAAACAACTCATGATCCAGAACTTCCGGGAAGCTGAAAGTGAACAGGTTTTCAACGAATATAACGCTCAAAAGGGTGATGAATTGCAGGGTGTTGTCACCCGGCTGGATAAAGGAGCCGCCACGATTTCGCTCGGAAAAGTTGAAGCTCTCCTGCCTCGCAGCGAGCAGATTCCCGGGGAAACCCATCATGTCGGGGAGCGGGTCAAGGCAGTGATTCTTGAAGTTCGCAGGGTTGGCCACAGGGTGCGAATTGTCCTCTCAAGGACTCATCCAGATTTTGTCCGAAGATTGTTTGAAAATGAGATTCCTGAAATTGGTGATCGCACCATAGAAATCAAAGCTGTTTCCCGCGAGGCGGGTTATCGTAGCAAGGTTGCAGTCACCAGCATTGACACCAAGGTGGATTGCGTGGGTGCCTGTGTTGGGGTGCGTGGCAGCAGGATTAAAAATATTGTTGATGAACTTGGCGGGGAAAGAATAGATATCGTCCGGTGGAATGATTCATTGCAGGTTCTCATTCCTTATGCCTTGCAACCTGCCGTTGTTGAGGAAGTGTTCCTCTATCCCAAGCTTGGGCGTGCCATTGTGCTTGTCAAGGATGACCAGCTTTCGCTTGCGATCGGTCGTCGTGGCCAGAATGTCAGGCTTGCTTCCAAATTGGTCGGTTGGGACATCGACATCATGACCCATGATGAGCTTAATGTGGTAATTGAAAAGGCGGAAGGTTGGTTCAGCCTGCTGCCTAATGTGACTGCTGAAATGGTTGAGGGCTTCATTGAGGATGGTTTCCTTTCCTATGAGGACATCACATTCATGGAACCTTCCCAGTTGGCTGAAATGACCGGCTTGACCGAAGGACAGGCCGAAGACCTGGTTGCCTTTGCTGAGGAAGCTGCGGAACAGGTTGAGCGGGAAAAGCTTACCCAGCAGGAGATTGCGACTTCTGAAGGTACCGAAGAGGAGGATTCGACATCGATTCGCGCTTCGGTTTCCAAGCCCAAGCAGTCAGAGTTTGACAGTTTGTTTGCTGATAGCCCCAAGGAAAAGACTGCTGGTGGTGAAGAAGGCGCGCAGGAAAGTCCGGGTGCAGTCCAGGAATAAGTGGTTTTATGACTTGAAAAGAGGTATATGGCTGAAATTGTTGCTGTAACATGGGTCAAATCATCTTTTCAACCGGTTTTATCGCGTTAGAATGGTATATGATGTTCCTTTGAATGTCATGAAGCGGGGGTTTTTAAGAAGAGTTACTGGAGCCAAGCTTGCTAAAAGATAAAATTCGAATCTATGTTCTTGCCAAAGAGTTGGATGTTGATTGCAAAGATCTTATCGCGCTTTGTCACAGACTGGGATTCGATATAAAAAATCAGTTGAGCAGCTTAGAGCCTGTTCAGCGTGAACAGGTGGAAACAATTATTAGCAAGGGTGGTTTGAACACCGCTGGCATCGCGCCAAGCGGGACAACTTCACCAACGGTACCAGCGCCGGCGGTACCAACGGTTATCGCGCCCACCAAGCCTCCGACAATCTTAAAGCCCGCTGCGGTAAAAAAAGAAACCTCGACTGCAAAAACTCCCAAGGGTTCAGAGTCCACTCCCGCTTCAAAAGAGCCTCCCTCATCTGAAGCTGTTGTTGAAAAAGTTGATAAATCAGGTGAAACAAAAGGGGCTGCAGCCAAGGAAGTCGCTCCCGCGGTACCTGAAGTTCCTGTTGTCAAGGAAGTAACCTCGTCGATACCTGCTGTTCGCAATATGCGGATGCGAAACCTGGATGCCGCGCCTAGGCCCGGTGCGGGTGACCCTGGTTTAAGAAGGGAAAAGCCCAAGACGCCACTACGCCCCACAACAGGTGTTCACTTTGTTGCCCCGCCAATGCCCAGGCCAAAACCAGTTGAGGAAAAGAAAGCCCCACCCGTTCCGACTGGTCCTCGAAAAATTGGTGAGATACCCAAGGATTTGATCAATAAGAGTGGGGGGCCGATTCGTTTTGAGGATGTGAAGCGACAGGCCACCTTCAACCAGCAAATCGGTATTCCGCAAAATCAGGTTCCTATTGTTCCGTTTGATGATGATGAGGATGAGATAAAGGGCAAGTCCAAAGGTGGTAAGCGTCCCGGTGGCGTTGCTGGAAGATCTGATCGTCATCGTGAGCGTGAGGTGCGCAAGAAGAGCGACCTTGTTATCCCAAGGGTTACAAGCCTGTCAAATTTGTTGGACCAGGATGAGTTGGAACAGCAAAGAATAGTGCGCGAAAGGCGCAGGCATAAAACCCTCAAGGGTCCTCAGCCTCGCAAAGGCAAGGTGCCTGTTGAGGTTCCGATCACTGTTCGCGCCCTGTCTGAGGCGTTGGGGATAAAGTCTGGCGAATTGTTGATGAAGTTGATGGGAGCAGGCCTTACCGCGGGATTGAACATCAACTCCATAGTTGATCCTGATTATGCGGCAACCATTGCCCTGGAGATAGGTTGCGAGCTTGAGATCAAGCGCAAGGAAGACCTGGAAGAGAAGATCATTACTGATTTGGGCAAGGACAGCCTGCCCGAGGATTTGATTCATCGTGCGCCAATTGTGACGATCATGGGTCATGTTGACCATGGTAAAACCTCTCTTCTCGACAAGATTCGCAAAAGTGAAATCGCCGCAACTGAGGCGGGTGGTATCACCCAGTGCATCCGCGCATGGCGTGTCGAGCATAACGGAAAGCCCATTACCTTCCTTGATACACCTGGCCATGAAGCGTTTACAAAAATGCGCGCCCGTGGTGCGAATGTCACCGATATCGCTGTCATTGTCGTTGCCGCGGATGACGGTGTGATGCCTCAGACTGAGGAGGCCATCAGTCATGCCAAGGCTGCCGATGTGAAGATTATTGTCGCAATCAACAAGACGGATCTTCCAAATGCCAATATTCGAAAGACAGAACAGCAGCTTTACGGGCAGGGTCTGATTCCTGACACCATGGGTGGCGATGTGCAGTTTGTGCATACCAGCGCGTCCACAGGCAAGGGTATTAACGAGCTTTTGGATAATATCTCGCTTGTGGCGGAAGTGGAAGAGTTCAAGGCCAATCCCAACAAGTCGGCCAAGGGGGTTTGTCTTGAAGCCAATGTGAGCGAAGGTGAGGGCGTTTTCGCGACTGTGATCGTGCAGGACGGAACCCTTAAAAGAGGTGATGTTATCCTTTGTGGATCCGGATATGGCCGTGTGCGCATGATGTACGATGACATGGGTAGGCCGATCCAAGAGGCCGGCCCCAGCATCCCATGCAAGATAACCGGGCTTGATGAGCTTCCAAATGCAGATGACACATTTGTTGTGATTGGGGATCTCGCTGAAGCCCGTGAAATAGCCGAAAAACGAAAAATGCGGGCATTGGAGACAAGCATACAAAAACGGTCACCAATGACGCTTGAGACCTTGTCCCTGCTTAAAGTCACGGAATTGAAGGTAATCATCAAGGCTGATTTCCGTGGTTCCATCGAGGCAATCAAAAAAGAAATCGAAAAACTCACGCATGACGAAGTTGCTGTTCGAGTGCTTCATACCGGCGTGGGTGGCATCACTGAAAGTGATGTGCAATTGGCGCTGGCCTCGCCCGAGGACACCATCATTCTTGGATTTAATTCCGTGCCTGATGATCGGGCCAGAAATCTCGCTGAGGAAAAATCCATCCAGATCAGGCAGTACAACATCATCTACAAGCTAGCGGAAGATGTTCGTAATGCCCTCGAGGGCAAGTTGAAGCCCCGTGAGGATGTCATTCATCTTGGCAGGGCCGTCGTTCGTGATTCTTTCAAGATCAGCAGGGTCGGCACTATTGCAGGTTGTTATGTGACCCAGGGTGTAATAGAAAGATCCGCCAAGGTCAGGATAATCAGGAATGGCGTGGTTATTTATCCTCCACCGGATAAAAATGTGGGCCTTGAGTCACTGAAACGCTTCAAGGAAGATGTCAGGGAAGTCCGTGAGGGGTTTGAATGCGGCCTTAAAGTCCACAATTATGATGATATCAAGGTTGATGATGTGATCGAGGCATACAAGGTTGAGCAGGTTTTGAGGACCCTTTCCTGATCCTGAGGGGCCCACCATGGATGATATGTATGTTGGTGCCATGAGGGTTCGGCTTATTGTCAGGGAATCACATAGCCTCAAGGATAAAAGGCAGGTACTTAACAGCATAAGGGACAAGTTGAGAAATAATTTCAATGTCTCGGTTGCCGAGGTTGATGAGCAGGAAAACAGGCAGATGATTGTACTGGGTGTTGCTGTGGTGGGTAATGAATCCGAGCATGTAAGATCAACATTTGAGAAAATAGCCCAGGCATTGAGGGTTCATCCGGTTGCGGAATTTGTTGATCATGTGATTGAAGTTTATTAAAAGGCATGGAGATTGATTGAAAACTCACCGAATCGCAAGAATAGCTGAAGTGATACGAGAAGTCGCCAGCGAGACCATTTTGTTTAAAATGAGCGACCCACGCATCAGCATGGTGACGGTTTTACGGGTTGAGGTTTCTGGTGACCTGCAGCATGCGAAGGTTTATGTCTCAGTGATGGGTGATGAACAACGCCAGAAAGAAACCCTTTACGCGTTGAATGGTGCCGCTGGCTTTGTGCAGGCCCAATTGGCTGACAGGATGAAAACAAGATTCCTGCCCGCACTTAGCTTTGTACTCGATCATGGTGTTAAAAAGAGTCTCGAAATCAGCAAGCTTATCCAGGAAGCATTGGTCAATCCCTCAAAGCTTCCTGACGATGTGAAGTCCGAAGATGGCGATGATAATGATCAGGATCCTGATGGTGATTCATCAGGTTTGGTCAAGGAAGAATAGGTCCCGGAAAAGGGTGGCGGGGAAACGGGTTTTCCGCACCTGACGCCTGATTCATTCATGGAGTTGTGAAAGAAATGGCGACGACAGTCAACAAGCAGAAAATAGTCACGGTGCTTTTCTCGAAGGTCAAGAAAGCCTCCTCCCAAGAGCAGCAGGAGTTACCTGTGATGGAACAGGTGATTTATTCCATATGCAGGGAAGGTTCGAGCAAAGAGCAGGCTGATGCGGTTTATCAAAAATTAACCGAGCAGTTCTTTGACTGGAATGAATTACGCGTGAGTTCTGTCCGAGAAATTGAAGAATGCTTTCATGGCATGACTCGGCCGGTTGACCGTGCCGCAAGGGTCATAGGTTTTTTGCAGGAATTGTTTGAGACCACCTATTCCTTCGAGTTGGAGTTTCTTCACAAAAAAGGCTTGAAGCAAGCCACAAAGCATCTTTCCCGCTATCAAATTTCAAATGATTATCTCGGTGCCTGGGTGACCCAGAGGGCTCTAGGCGGCCATGCGATTCCAATTGACACACCAACAATGCGAGTCTCAAAGAGGCTTGGTTTGGTTGAAAAAACACTGGAGCAGGTTGCTGAGATCCGTAACACCCTTGAACACTTGATCCCAAAATCAAAGGGAGTTGAATTCACCGATTTGATAAGTACTGTTGGCACTGAATATTGCCATGATAAACAGCCCGATTGCTCGGGATGTCCGCTTTCGAAGGAATGCCAGTTTGCGTTGGAGAATTCCAAGCCCGCTGCCAAGAAATCTGCATCCGCCAAGTCCAAGTCTAAATAGTGTTGGACAGGTTATTCATGATGAGAAGCCCTTATTTTAAACGATAAAGGGCTTCTTGTGCCTGCATGGCGAAAGAATTGCCCTCGTAGGCGGTTGCCTGTTCATAGCATGCAATCGCCTTTTTTATGTCGTTCAATTTTTCAAGGGCACATCCAAGTTTATACCAGGTCCGCGCGCCGCTTTTGGGGCTCTTTTTAAAATCCTGGTAACATGCGACTGCTTTTTCAGCATCATCTAGCTCAAGGTAAATGTCCCCAAGCACCTGGCATGCTGCAAACCATGAATCCTCATCGTCACTGTCGGAAAAACTCTCGGGCTTTGGTTCCCTTACTTTTTCTAGAATTTCCTTGGCCTCGGTGCGTTCGCCATTTCTCAATAAAGCCCTTGCGTAAACCGTTCGTGCCTGGATGCTTTCAGGCCTGACAACCAATGCAAGACTTGCCATGTGCCTTGCAACATCAATCCAATCAAGGCCGTCTAGTTTGCTGTCAAGAATGGTCTTTGCTTTTTTAATGCAGTATTCAACATCAAACCCTTTGGCAAGGTTTTCCCTGTTTGCCGCGAGTTCATCCGTGGTTATGGAATATAGGTACCTGTCTTTGCGGGCGAGTAGATCCTTTTCATCTGATTGGAAAATAAGGCCTTGTTCGACGGCACGAAGAGCGGCAAGTGCCTCCCCTTTTTCCTCGTGAAGATTTGCGATGGTGCGCAGGGTTTCCACCCCGCTTCTTTCAAATTGCGCGAACAGGTGATAATATTCGAGGGCTTTATCCGCGTTTTTTCTATGCAGGAAAGAATCAGCAAGAAACTTCAAGGCTGAAAAATAAGCGAATCGATCCTGGTCGTGCAAATTTTTATGGCCCATCTTTCTGCCGAAGGTGACGGCTTTCTCAAAATATGATTCCGCCTCCGATTCCTGGTTGTTTTGGGTGAAAGCTTTGCCAACCTGGACCATCAGGAAAGGTGCATGCTGGGGAAGTCCGAACACCGCTATCTCAAGGTATTCGGCTCCGCGGGCCAGTTCTTTTTTTTGTTCCAAGAGCGCGAGGCCCAGGTCCCTGACAAATAGGTAGTCAAAATTCGCAGGATTACCCGGCGGGTTTCGGAAAAAGATATTTCCTGTTAGGTCGGAATACAAAAATCGCTTGATACCCCACGCGACCTGGTCGTTCATTTGTTGGGCGATGTGCCTTTCGACCACTGCGATGGCGATCATTTTGATCGCAGGGTCTGAAAGTAGTGGTAAACCGACTCGGGATTTCATTTCCGGGTGCCCCGACAGTGCCAGGGACCATGAGGCGTAAAGATACTTTCCTGCCAATTGTTCCTCGGAAACATGATGGTTTCCGAGGTTTTTATGGAGAAGTGCGGCTGCTTCCACATGACTTCCGTCATGCAGTGCAAGCACCGTTCTCCAATATCTTGATCCTTCATCGAGGGAGGGTTTAAGTTTTTCAACGAGTGAAAGAAGTCTGAGAGCCTCAGCTCTTTTTTCCTCATTGGGTTTTCCCGCGATCAGCAGTGATTCAACCCGGTCAAGGCAAAGTTGGCAATCAACCAGGGCCATAGTCTCGGGGTCGGTTTCCAGATTAACCGGGTCGAGATTAGCATGAAGCTTCCAATAATTATTGCGAGCGAGGTTGTTTTGGGGGTCGAGTTGAAGGGCGCGTTTAAAGGCCATCAAGGCGTTTTTTTGCTGCCCCAGCTTTGCGAAGCTCATACCTCGGAAAACATGCTTCAGGATTCTCAGGGCAGGTAGTATTCGCATGGTGTAAACGAAAAACAGTGCTATGGGTGCCAGGAACCCCAGGGTTCTCAGTGGAACATGCTCCATGGTTAGGATACCAAGTGCAAGGCCTAGTAACGAGCTGAAAGCACCGATTTCGATCTCCGATTCCTCAGCAACACCACAAAAAGTAAGTATGTAAAACAAGGGTAGAAAAGCGATCAATTGAATGGAGAATAAATTTGGATGCGGTAGTACCAAGGGATTTTCGTTCCAGGGTGTTGCTCCCAAAAAATAAGCGATAGCAGCACAAAGACTTGTTGCAATCGCAAAAATTATCCCCAGTCGAATGTTGGGAGACTTTACTTTTCTAATGCTGAAAAAGCTGATTCCCAACGCCCCGCCCATGCCAACACAAGAAACAAGCAGTCTTGGATCCGGCGGAACAACAACGAAAATTCCAAGGGCGGTGCCCAGCAGCACCCCATCAAATATTATTCCTGAATTTTCAAGCGCTATGAAAAGAATAAAAGCAGTCGGGTTTTTTAATCCGACCATCAATTGATCGCGCTGGGAAATTGCCCCCGCGATAAATGCCAGAAGCAATCCACCCCATGCGATGCCGTTTAATTTGAGAAACATCACGGGTTGCGGGTCTTCCACCATGCCGGATTGGAGTGCCCCGTAAATTGCCAGCCCAAGAAATATTCCCTTTAAAAAGTATTCAATCACATGCGCTCGCATCATGCAATCACCAGGTTGGGGAAGAATTCGTTATTCATTTATTATCCTCATGATTATATTTAAATAACCTTCATGTTTTTAATAGTCCTTAGTTTATTTTTACCTTAACGAGCCGTACAAAAGGAGTTTATTTTTATGAATCACAAAGAATTGATTGAATCATTGGCAAGTTCATCCAAATGCATTTCATTTAAGTCCAGTGCGGGGGTCATAGAGAAGGCATTGGAACGCGGCGAGGGAAAGCTCAGTAATCGCGGGGCTTTTACTGTCAGTACAGGTGCTCATACCGGAAGGGCCCCCAAGGATCGTTACCTTGTCGATCATCCCTCGATGAATGCCGCGATTGAATGGGGGGCAATCAATCAACCCATGTCCCCATCGGATTTTGACACCCTGTTTCAAGGTACAATTCAAAGGCTTGCCTCGAAACAAATATTCATGATGGAAGGTTCCGCGTGCGCGGATGCAAAGCATGCGATAAATGTGAAAGTGATAGCGGATCTTGCGTGGCACAATTTATTCGCCAGATGCATGTTAAGGGATCCCATGAAAGATTTAATGGGTGATACGCTTACAATTCTTGTCGACACCCATGCCTCAAGAACAAACATTGTTCTGGACCTAGCCAGGAACCTGGTGATCATCTCCGGCACTTCCTATGCGGGAGAAATCAAGAAATCGGTGTTCAGTTTCCTTAATTTCATACTCCCTGCAAAAAACGTTTTTCCCATGCATTGTGCCTCAACCAAGGGGAAAGATGGGGATGTAGCCTTGTTGTTTGGTTTGTCAGGCACCGGCAAGACAACTCTTTCAGCAGACCCTGGGCGTTTTCTTATCGGTGATGATGAACATGGTTGGTCTGATTCGGGTATTTTCAATTTTGAGGGTGGTTGCTACGCCAAGACCATCAAATTGACCCATAAGGATGAACCCCATATTTTTGATGCGATTCAATTTGGATCTGTGCTGGAGAATGTTCCTCTTGATCCGGAAACACGAGTGCCAGATTTTTTTGATTCATCCCTTACGGAAAACACCCGGGCGGCTTATCCTCTTGGATTAGTCCGGGATATTTGTCCTGATTCCAAGGGTGGACATCCCAAGAATATCTTTTTCCTTACCTGCGATGCCTTTGGGGTTTTACCTCCTATAAGTAGGCTGAATGAAAACCAGGCTTTGTATCATTTCCTTTCAGGCTATACCGCCAAGGTTGCAGGAACTGAGGAGGGTGTGACCGAGCCAACGGCGACTTTCAGTTCTTGTTTTGGCGCGCCCTTCATGCCACGCCATTCCTCCGTTTATGCTGGACTTTTACAAGGCAAATTAAGGCAACATGGTTGCAAGGTCTGGCTTGTTAACACCGGTTGGAGGGGTGGTAAACCCGGAATCGGCAGGCGTTTCCCTCTCAAGTCAACCAGGGCAATGTTGTCTGCTGCATTGCTTGGTCACATGGATTCGATCACTTTTGTCAAGGAACCATGCTTTGGATTGGAAGTGCCTATTTCCTGTCCGGGTGTGGAAAAAGAGGATCTCAATCCAATGCTTGCATGGTCCAATCAGGAAGATTACAGGGCAAGTGCCCTGAGACTTTCAAGTCTGTTTGAAGCAAATTTCAAGAAGTTTGAAGGTAAAGTAGCATTGGAAATTTTCAATGCGGGCCCAAAGCCACTCTAGAGATGTGGATAAAGATGCTGATCCACCCAGTGGACCAGTTTTGATTCTCCCCAGCGAATACCACCTTTGCCATCTGGCCCAAGGAAGCCCAGGTGACCTCCTCGGTTTTGAATTGAGATGGTGACGCAGTCTGGTGCTTTCAGCTTTTCAAACGGGCCCACGGAAATAAAAGGATCATCACGCGATGTGAGAATCAGAGTTGGCACATTGATGTTTTTGATGAATCTTTCGGAGGAGCATTCCTCATAATAATGTTCGGCGCAATCGTACCCCGCGCGTGGGGCGGTGTAGTGTTCATCAAACAAGCGAATTGACATATTTGAGGGGAATTTCAGCGGGGGAAGGTCAGGAAAATACCTTTGCCTTTTTTTAGCCTCTTGCAACAAGTAGGACAGAAAATGTTTTTCATAGATCCGGTTTTCTTGTTTCCCTATCAGTTTTGAACATTGCAGGAGGTTTATTGGCGGACCCATGGCAGCGACCCCCGCAAGGCCGTGCAGTTCTCCGCTTTCTCCAGCGGTTTTTAAAATTAGATTTCCACCAAGTGAGAATCCAACCAGGAAAATCGGGGATGGATCAATCACATTCTGGAAGTGCTCCATCACTTTCCTGATGTCCTCGGAACGACCGGCATGATAAGACCATCGGGCAAGGTGCAATCCAGGGCCGGCACCCCTTTGGTTCATCCGGATCACCCTGCATCCCCTTCGGTACAGCCTTTCACCCACTCTGACCACATGGCTTGACCTGTGACTTCCTGTCAATCCATGGACCAATATCACAATTGGTTTGCCGGGGGTCCATGATACGGGTTTACTATCCAGAACCAGGATGGAGTCACCATCCGTGACAGGAAGAACCACCTCCTTGGAGGGAAATTCGGGTGGTGAACTGTCAGTGAGAGACCCCAGTAAAGTTTGTAGATGGCGGTTTGCTATCAAACTATATGGTTGGAACTCATCTTTTAGAGAGAAACTGGCTTTTGCCAATTCTGTCTTCTTTTCCAAATGCATAATTAACCCTTGCAACAATAAATCCCCGCGATCTAATAGTTTATAGGAAAAAATATTAATATCTCGCTTAAATGTTCCCAAGAAGATTATCTTTTTGGGAAGAATTAAAATTATAGGGGTCAGGCATTATGGGTGGGCCAACTGAAGATCTTACCGGGCTAGGGTTTAGAATGCCTGCCGAATGGGAAAAGCACTCTGCAACCTGGCTTTCATGGCCTCATGAATCAAATGATTGGCCCGGGAAATTCCCAGCGATTCCCTTTGTATATTGTGAAATTGTTAAAAACCTTGCTTTAAATGAGGTTGTAAAAATTGTTATTCCTGATGTCGGGTCTCAGGAAATAGTTGCCAATCTCCTTTCAGAGTCCGGAGTCAACCTTTCAAATGTTGTTTTTTTTCCCGCTGCCACGAACAGGTCCTGGATCCGTGATTATGGCCCTTTGTACCTGAAGGACAAGCATGGAAATAAATGCATCCTCGATCTGGGATTCAATGCGTGGGCGAAATATGACAATTTCAATTTTGATGATGAAATCCCAAAGTTGGTTTCTTCAAATCAACATATTCCCATGTGGCATCCAAGGCATAACAATAGGCGACCGATCCTCGAGGGCGGAAGTATCGATGTTGATGGCCTTGGGACTTTATTGACCACCGAGGAGTGCCTGCTTTCTAAAATCCAGGAACGAAACCCTGGTTTTTCAAAACAAGACTATGAGACTTTTTTCGCGAATTATCTGGGTGTTAAAAAAGTCCTTTGGTTGGGCGATGGCATAGCGGGAGATGACACGCATGGCCATGTTGATGACCTTGCCAGGTTTGTGGCTCCCGGAAAAGTGGTTGCAGTGGTTGAACAAAATAAATCAGACATTAATTATGAGCCTCTTAGGGATAATCTTGCCCGGCTTAGGTCCATGACTGATGCCCAGGGTAAAAAGTTGGAGGTATTCGAGCTGCCCATGCCTGAACCTGTGGTTTTTGGAGGCCAGCGTTTGCCCGCAAGCTATGCTAATTTTTACATTGCCAACAACATTGTGCTTGTCCCAACATTCAACGATCCAAGCGACAGAGTCGCCTTAAATCTTCTTGCTCAATTATTTCCGATGCGCAGGATTGTCGGAATTCATTGTTTGGATCTGGTGTTGGGGCTTGGCACCCTGCATTGCCTAAGCCAGCAACAACCTGCTTAGGGGCGGAACAACTCATGCGTACCATGCGGGCTGCGGTTTTAAGAGATTTTTCCCTTGGCATCCATTTGGAAGATCTCCCCATCCCGGAACCAAAGCCCAATCAGGTTCTGGTTCGAATCCTAGCCTCAGGCATTTGTCATACCGATCTTCATGCAGTCCAAGGCTCCTGGGACAAGAAGCCTGTCCTTCCCTTGATTCCCGGCCATGAAGGCGTCGGAATCATAGAAGCATTGGGATCCAAGGTGACGGGGTTCAAGTGTGACCAAAAAGTTTTGATCCCGTGGGTTGGAAGAACCTGCAGGGCATGTGCATTTTGTTCATCGGGCAGGGAGAACTATTGTGAAAGGCAATTTAACACAGGGTATGTAATTCCAGGCACCCATGCGGAATATACCACAGCGGATTTTCGCCATATTATTCATGTTCCGGAAAATTTAGACCCTGTGCAGGCCGCTCCCTTGGCTTGCGCGGGCCTCACAGCTTTTGAAATCATCAGCCAACTGCAATCCAAGGAAAATCAAACACTCTTGGTCCTGGGTGTGGGCGGGGTAGGCCATCTGGCGATCCAGTATGCCAGGGATTTTTTCAGCCGTATTATTGCAATAGATTGTTCCGGGCATCGAATCAGCCAGGCCAGGGAGTTTGGCGCGGAAACTTATTCACCTGAAGAATGGAACTCACTTGGCACCAAGCCCTCGGTGGATGCTGCAGCAGTCTTTACCGCAGATCCAAAGGCGGTAGTGGATTCAATTCGGGCCATAAGAAATGGTGGCACTATCGCCCTTGTGGGGCTGGGAAAGCATAAAGAATTGGCAATGCCATGGTTTGAGCTTGTCACCCGTGGTATTCGTGTTGTGGGCTCTCATGTCGGCCCGATCTCCACCCTCAAGGAAGTCATGTTGTATCATCAACTTGGCAAAGCCAGGGTATTGTCTGAAGCAAAACCTCTCTCAGATATTCACATGGCTTTGACAGAACTTTCCCAGGGAAAAAATCTTTCACCCAGGATAGTCCTTGTTCCTTGACAACAAATATTTCCCGCCTCGCAAAAGATATGGAACTTCGCCGCGGATTATTTCAATAAACGACATTCAATCTGTTGTTTTGCGTATCAACAAAAGGAATATTTACAATTCGCATTCAGTTAAAACCAGGATTTGCCATCCCATGCGATGACTTTCTCCAGGAAAGCGACAGCGTCTTTGGCAAAAGTTGAGAATAAGACTTCTCCCTTTTCCGCAGAGGCGTGCTTAGGGTCGCCAATATGTCCGGGTTCTGTCCGATCCTTGGTGATCCAGCCGCGATAAGCTGGTTCAAATGCGAATCCAAATTCCACTTTTTTAAGTTCCTTGACATTGCCTTTCACAAGATTGGGTGCGAGCCTCATCATCATGGAGGTCTCCCATTCGCAGGCGTGGCCCATTTTCTTCTGCACGAAATCCTTGAGTTCAACCTGTGGCGTGGGGCTTAAATCCCAGTAGGTGCTGAATAACAGGAGAAGATCGGAACGATGACGGTATTTCTGCCTTAGTTCAAAAGTGGCTTGTTTTCCCGGGTAAATATTACCACCATGACCGTTGATGAATACTATCCTTTTAAAACCGTGGTCGATGAAATTATCCGCAAGATTGTTGAGCAAGTCGAGATAAAGTCTTGGGTTAGCGGAGAGTGTACCCGGGAAATCCATGTGATGATGGGAATTACCAAACCAAGTGAGAGGGGCAAATAAAACTTTTCCATGAAGTGTCGTAGAAACCCTGCGGATCACTTCACCACAAAGCATCGAATCCACGGAAACGGGCAAATGCCTGCCATGCTGTTCGATAGCAGCCACAGGAATTACAACAGGTGTGTTTTTGTCAAGTTTTAGAACATCTTCCCAGGTGGATTCTTCAAGTTTCATCGGGGCCTCCATTTTCATAAAAACATGCGATACAGCAGGATAAGTCAATATCGATGAGGAAGCAAGTGGGTGTTTTGGCTGGTTGATGATAGATATGCAATTGAAACTCGTGTTTTTCTCCAAGATCGATCTAGTACGGTTGGATCGGTTCTGGGTATGCTTTAAGAGTCCAAAGTACAGGCCTGCTCGGGTGTTGCGACAACGCGGGACATGATCCACCCCACCAGCCGGTCGTCAATATAATGATTTGCAGATGATTTATTGCCTTAGTCCCAGTGTGAAATGGATGAATTGTTGTGACAGAATCAAATGAAAGTCTTGAAAGTGTGCGAAGTGATAAAGTAAAAGCCCTCGGTGCCCTGGGAGTTGATCCATGGGGGCAGCGGTTTGATAATCATGTTCCCATCGCCAAAGTCCGTGAATTACCGGTCGACCCGGAAAACCCTGTGCAGACCAGGCTCGCTGGAAGAATAGTCCTACGAAGGGGCATGGGTAATGTTTATTTCATTGATCTTCGAGACTGGACCGGACAGGTCCAGGTAATGATTGGCAAAAAACAAGTCGGTGAGCTTGGTTGGGATATCGCAAAGCATATCGACCTCGGTGACCTTCTGGGTATTGATGGCTCTTTTGGCAAAACCAAGACCGGAGAACTCACCGTCTTCGCAACCAAAATAACATTCCTCGGAAAATCTCTTCTGCCCCACCCGGACAAGTGGGAGGGAATGCAGGATATTGAGTTTCGTTTAAGGCATCGTTACCTGGATTTAACCTACACCCCTGAAACTTTGAAACGCTCAAGGGAACGAATTCTTCTGGTGAGAACCATCAGGAGGTATCTCGATGACATCGGTTTTTGGGAAGTGGAAACACCAACACTTCACAACATCGCGGGAGGGGCAGCGGCAAGGCCTTTCATCACCCATCATAACACCCTTGATATCCAACTTTACCTCCGCATCGCCTTGGAATTGCATCTCAAAAGGCTGTTGGTTGGCGGTATCGAGAAGGTTTATGAAATCGGCAGGGTATTTCGGAACGAGGGTATCAGCCCAAGGCACAATCCTGAATTCACCATGATGGAGCTTTATCAGGCCTATGGCGATTACCAATCCATGATGGACCTGACCGAGGGGCTTATTCTCGCATGTATCAAGTCGTTGGGCGACGGAACAGTCAGGCCATTCGGGGCACATGAAGTTGATTACAAGGCACCCTGGCGCAGGGCAACTTACTCCGAATTATTCCAGGAGCATGTAGGAGTTCCCATGGAGGACGCCGAGGCTGTCTTGCAAAAAGCAACCTCGTTAGGGTTGAACACCAAGGGCAAGCACAAGGATGTGGTCATCCAGGAATTATTTGAAATGAAGGTTGAACATAACCTGATGGGGCCCATCTTTGTGTATGATTATCCCGCGACACTCTGCCCGCTGACCAAGCGAAAAACCGGCCGCCCTGATATTGCAGAACGCTTTGAGCTGTATGTATGCGGCATGGAGCTTGCCAACGCCTACACCGAATTAAACGACCCTGTGACCCAGGAGGAGACCTTCCGGCAGCAACTTGCGGGACTGAAGGAAGAGGATTCGATGTCAAAGATGGATGATGATTTTGTGCAGGCTCTCAAGTATGGAATGCCACCCGCGGGCGGGCTGGGCATTGGTATCGATCGTCTGGTCATGCTGTTGACCAATACCCCTACCATTCGGGATGTGATTTTGTTTCCTCTGTTGAGGCCAGAACATCGGGAATAACCGATGTTTTTAAGTCATACATTCTCAAAGGTTTGTTTCTCAAGGATTGAGGTGGGATTTGTACAAGCTTCTTCTCTGCTGGAAATATTTGAGAACCCGTTACCTCGCGATGGTTTGCATAGTCAGCGTGATGCTTGGGGTTGCGACGCTTATCGTTGTGAACAGTGTGATGGGTGGATTCAGCACCAAGCTGAAGGAAAGATTGCATGGCCTGCTCTCAGATGTAGTGCTGGAATCCTATGATTATGATGGCTTCACGGATGCGCCCAGCAAGATGGCTTTGATCAGGAATGATCCATTACTAAGCAATGAAGTCGAGGCGATGACCGCGACGCTTGAAATATTCGCAATGCTGCAGTTCACTTTCCGGGAAGTGCCTTTCACCCGGCCTGTCAGGATCATAGGGATTGAACCTGAAAGTCGTAAAGCGGTGGGTGGTTTTGCGGAGCACCTCGTCAATCCCAGGAATCACGACAAGCCAAGCTTCAACCTTGATGAAAGTGCGAGGGAGAGGTATGTGATAAGGCGCGCCTCAAGGGGCGTTGATTTCCCCGGTCCAAGGGAGGCCCCCAACCTGAATGAGCCACCCCCACCCGATCCCCCACCCAGCAAGCCCCATGAGCCACAGGGTGTTATCGTGGGATATGCCATCGCCCATTATCGTGACCGGAATGCGCCCGCTGATCTTCCCAACAAGGATGTCCGGACTTTGGAACCCGGTGACGAGGTGGTAATCACCACGGTGAGCGGGGCCAAGTTGTCGCCTGTATTTGATAGATTTGTCGTCGCGGATTATTTCAAATCCGAGATGAGCGAGTATGATTCCAATTATGTGTTCATGCCCATTGATCACCTGCAGAAGTTGCGCACGATGGAAGACCGTGTCACGAGCATTCAAATCAAGTTGAAGGACTACGACAAAGCCCCCAAGGTTGTGGCACGGTTGAAGGAGTTGTTTGCCAACGCTCCATTGGAAGTGCAGACCTGGGAGCAGAAGCAGGGGGCGGTTCTCGCTGCGATCCGGGTGGAAAAAGGCATTTTAAACATCCTTTTATTTTTGATCATCGCAGTTGCGGGGTTTGGGATACTGGCGATTTTTTCGATGATCGTGGTTGAAAAAACCAGGGATATCGGGATCTTGAAGGCGCTTGGCGCCTCGAATGGCGGCATACTCACTATTTTCATAGGGTATGGCCTTTTGCTTGGATTGGTCGGTGCAGGTTTGGGAACCATGATCGGGTTGGAAATTACCGTTCACATCAATGACATCGAGAAATTCATCGCCAGTGTCACCGGGCAGGATATCTTTCCAAGGGATGTTTATTACTTCGACAAGATTCCCACGGACATCAATTTGTTCAGTGTCCTTGTCGTGAACCTTGGGTCGGTTGGTATCGCGGTTCTTTTCAGCATACTCCCGGCATTGCGGGCTTCAATGCTCCACCCGGTGCGTGCCCTAAGGTATGAATAAATTTCCCGAAGGATGGAAAAATGGACGAAAACAGATTCATGTTTGCCAGCAACCTGCAAAAGACTTATCGAAAGAACGCGATAAGCACGCCCGTCCTGAAGGGTGTCGATATGGAGGTTGCCGAGGGGGAATTCCTGAGCGTCGTTGGGGCATCCGGTTCCGGCAAAAGCACCTTGATGCATCTTCTTGGTTCGCTGGACAAGCCGGATGTCGGGGAGATTCATTACCGAGGCAGAAGAATCGATAATTTGTCTGCTGAAAAAAGAGACTATCTTCGAAACCATGACTTCGGTTTCATCTTCCAGTTTTATCATTTGCTTCCTGAACTCAGCGCCCTTGAAAATGTCATGATTCCCCTCATGATTCGCAGTTCGGCTTTCTCATGGCTTGGTAATGGAAGCAAGGCGAGAAAACGGGCGGTCACCCTGATGGAAAAGGTAGGCTTGGGCCATCGCATGAATCATCTGCCCAAGGAGCTTTCTGGTGGAGAAATGCAGCGGACCGCGATCGCAAGGGCGCTCATTGGTAATCCGGCCCTTCTTTTCGCGGATGAACCCACCGGAAACCTTGATGAGGATACCGGGCGTGAAATTGTCGAACTTCTGCGGGAATTGAATGAAATTGACAATGTCACCATCATCATGGTCACACATAATCTTGAGATTGCCCGGGGAACCCATAGAATTATTAAGCTCGTTGCAGGGCATGTGGAAGCGCCCGCGGAGCAACAACCTGAGATTTTTGGCTTGGTCAGGCCTGATGGTATTGAGAACAACCCCGGTGTCCAAAATCCACCGGATGATACCAGGCGCCAAGCTGGCTTATAAGCATCCATCGGCACCCTCGGAGTCTCACAATGTCCAAGATTTACATGAATGGCAAACTTGTCGAAAAAGCTGACGCGGTCATTTCAGTTTACGATCACGGCTTTCTTTATGGGGATGGTATTTTCGAGGGCATTCGAATTTACAACTCCGCGGTGTTTAAATTGCATGAGCACATCGTGAGGCTTTATGAAAGCGCCAGGCATATTGACTTGAACATTCCCCTCACCATCGCGGAGATGTGCAAGGCGGTTGAGGATACGGTTCGTGCCAATGGCAAAAAAGATGGTTACATCAGGTTGGTGGTTTCCAGGGGGGTTGGCAACCTCGGATTAGACCCCAGAAAAACCACAAATCCACAAATCATCATCATCGTGGATGACATATCCATCTATCCCGAGGAAATGTATGAAAAAGGTATGGAAATCATAACCGCTGCCACGATTCGCAATATTCCAAACGCTTTGAACCCCAGGATAAAATCCCTTAATTACCTTAATAACATCCTTGCAAAGCTTGAGGCGAACAGGGCGGGTGTACCTGAGGCTATCATGCTGAACCACCTGGGTGAAGTCGCGGAATGCACCGCGGATAATATTTTTCTGGTCAAGAATGGGGTGCTGAAAACCCCAGCCCCGCAGTGCGGCATTCTTGAAGGTATCACCCGCAATACGGTCATGGATCTCGCAAAAGCGGAAAAAATCACAGTGCAGGAGGTGGTGATAACCCGTCATGATGTGTTCACCGCGGACGAATGCTTTCTCACCGGGACCGCCGCCGAGGTCATTTCTGTTGTGAAATGTGATGGCAGGATGATCGGAACCGGGGTGCCCGGTGAAGTTACAAAATTGCTTCGGGCGCGATTTCGCAAATTTGTCGGTATATAATTCATTAAGGGACCAGGGATGGTGCCATTGATTCCTGATTAAATTGGGAGATGGAACCATGATTTCGCTTAAGTCCATACTTGTTCCGACTGATTTCAGCAAGCAATCGCAGAGTGCGATCCGTTACGGGGTCGAATTCGCCTTGAAGTTCGGGGCGAAACTTCATGTGTTGCACGCTGTCCAGGATGTTGCAATCTTTCTTCCCGAGTTGGGATTTATCAATCCTGCCGCAGCGCTTTCCAATATTGAACCGATGCTCCAGTCCGCATCCAAGTCGATGGAAGAATTTTTGAAACCCTATAAGAACCAAGGGGTTGAATTCGTAACCCATTGTCTTCAAGGTAATCCCCTTGATGAGATCATTTTGCTTGCGAAGGAAGAAAATATCGACCTGATCATCCTTGGCACCCATGGCCATACCGGGCTTGCGCATTTGTTCCTGGGCAGCCTTGCTGAGACTTTGGTGAGACAATCCCCCTGCCCAGTGCTTTCCCTGCGAAGTCCGGAGCATGAATTTGTGGAGTCCTGAGAAGAATCAATAGAATCTTCGAGCAGGGAGTGAATCTTTTTTCAAGTTGATGAATGTTTCTATTCCAATTCCATTCTTGTGAAAACGCAGGGTTATTGCCCCTTCGTCCCTGGTGGACAACCATCTTGAAAGTGAATCCGGGGGTAAAGGCATGGATGGGTAGATATCTCCCTGCGTGCCTATCACCAAGGTGGCGGGCTTGCACCAGTTCAGGAAATCGGAAGGGAGGGAATTTTTACTACCATGGTGCGGTGCCATCAGGATATCAACCGCCTTCGGAGGAAGTTTTTGCACCATTTCAATTCCCGGGCTTTGAAGGTCACCTGTAAGTAGCATTTTAAATCCCTTGTAATCAATCTCGATCACCAGGCTTCTGGTATTTTCATTGCCCGCTGGACCACTTTCGGGCGGATGAAGCACATTGAATTCAACTCCCCCCCAATTCCAAGTGTTATCCTTGGTTATTATTTCAATTTTGGACCTGGAATCACCAAGAAGTTTGTTGACCAACTCCACTCCCGGTGTGGGCTTAAGTGCGAAACTCGGCGTGGTTCCCACGGAACGGACTTTGAAATTTTGCATCAGAAAAGGAAGACCATTAAAGTGATCCAGGTCCGCATGGGAGACTAAAAGCTTGTCGATGGTGGTTATTTTTTTTGACCAAAGGAAGGGTGCGATTTTTCTTCTTGAAACTTCCGGGCCCGAAATTGAACCCGCGTCATAAACCAACACTCGGCCATCCGGTATTTCCAAAACAACGCAAGTGCCATGGCCCACTGCCAGAAATGTCACACATAAATCCCTGGGTGGTATCCTGATGGGAAAAAGGAAAAGAAAAATCCAAGCCAAGGATATTCCGAACCAAACAAGTTTTGGGGCGATTGCAGGCCAATTCAGCCATATGAAAACACCAGCGTATCCAAGTGGAACAAGCCAGTTGGGAAGGTCGGGAAGGTAAAAATAACCCATGGGCACAAGTAGGGCCCAATCGACCAATTTGCCGCACAACCATAGGCATGGAAAAATTATCCATGATGCAACCACTGCAATCGGGCCCAGTAGGCCACCAAGTAAAATACCAATAAAGCCCGCCAAAAGTGCAATTGTGGTGAGGAGTATGAGGGGCGGCCCTATCAAAAGTGCAATTGGTGAAACCACATGGGTGAACTCGGTTGCAAGTGGGGTTACAAAAACCCAGACGATAGCGGAAACAAAAAACAGTTGGCGGGTTGCTTTGGTGATGTCATTCAACATCCTTTGCCAAAGTGGTTTTGAATCATGGGTTAATTTCTCAAGCGGGTTTTCCTGTGATTGTAAAAATCTTGGAACAACCCAGATGAGGCAGCCTGTTGCAATAAATGAAAGAACACATCCCGGGCTGAAGAGGTCCCAGGGTTGGGTGAATGCCAAAATGATCCATGACGCCGCAAGCGTGTGAATCGCGGGAGTGGGCCTTCGTAATATCACCCCGAGGCTCAGGCACGCCACCATGATAACTGCGCGCATCGCTGATGGCCTACCACCAGTCAGAAGAGCGTAAACCAAAAGAAAAAGAGTCACAATGAATGCGATTGATGACGACTTGAATCTCAATGCCCGAAGCAGCCAGGCCAAGGTTCCTCCGAGTATTGCAAGGTGCTGTCCGCTGATGGCAAGCACATGAAGCACACCGGTGTTCTTGAATTTGTCCCATTCGGTATTGTGTAGCATGGGGCTATCACCCAAAAGCAATGCTTCCGCGAGTGGTCCCTCAGGTATTGGCAGATTATCAACAAGAAGTCTGGATGCCTTTTCCCGTATTGAGCAAAGCAGTGAGGAAAAATTGAACCATGACCCTTCAGAAATCAATTGGATTGCGGAGGAATCACTGATTCTTATTTCGCCCAGGATGCCCTGCTGGTTAAGGAAACCTCGAAAATCCCATTCGCCCGGGTTGGATGGAAATGGGATAAGACGGGCCCTTCCAGTAATCTCCACAATATCGCCAATATGAAAATCCGCGAGTGAGTCATTGCTTACCAACCTTAAATTACCCTTGATGGTTCTCCAGTTCCCGCCAAGTTGCATTTCATGTGATAGCAGTATGGCGGAGCTTCTTGGTGAAGAAGGAATAGTTCGGAGTGGGTTGTTTTTTTCCCCGGCCCAAAGTCTGGGTTCTTCCTGGAGATAGCCTTTGAATTTGCATAATGTCGCAGAATCTCCAAGGAAAAGTCTTAGATCATCCGGGGTGATCATGCGGGCCGATACAAAATGCCTGAATGCCCCGAGGCATGCGATGAGCATGAGAAGGTACATCAGGCCAAGATGTGGTTTTTTCCCGGATAGGCAAACCATCCAAGCAAGGAATAATCCAATTGCAAAAGCCAGCAAGAATAAAAAAGGTGGTTGATAATGTATATCAAGCAGAAAACCCAGGGTGATTGCCATCGAGGCTGGCACCGAGGGGATTTTCCAGAGTGTCAAATACCAAGCCGGTGAAACATCGTTGTTTTCGGCCTTCTGGGCGGAAGGCATTTAAATTCTCCATGGGCGTTAGAGATTAGCTTTAAAAAGCCTTGCGATTAATCCTTTGAAGCGGGTTTGGTGGCGTATTTTGGAAGGAAAAATGCCGCTCTCACGGGAGGGGGCATGGGGCTGTCTGCACCCTTGACTGACTTCCAGATCACCTCGTTGAAAAGCAAGTCATCCGCCGCGTCCTCCTTATCAAGGTCGAATGCAAGTGATTGCTTCGCACCCCATGATTTATCAGTGTTCTTTTCCGTCAGGCTTACTTTTGCTTCCACATGCTTGAATGTGGTGAGGTCTGGTTCCGCTTGAAAGGAATGAAACATCGGGGTTGCTGCGGCATCAAACTGGCTCATGGGCTTTAATCCCAGTATCAGCTCCATGGTTCTTAGGATGCTGGATGTTGAATACATGGTTGAATCAACAAATTTACGCTTGGTGTATGGGCTGATAACCAAGGATATGGTCCTATGGGCATCCACATGATCCGAACCATTTTGCGCATCGTCCTCGATCACGAAAATCGCGGTTTCTTTCCAGAATTTACTCTTTGAAATACCTTCAACCAGGATACCCATCGCAAGGTCGTTTTCCGCAACCATTGCAGTGGGGGTGGGTTTATCAGGCCGGGTCCCATAGGTATGGTCATTTGGAAGCCTGACAATGCTGAGTTGTGGCATTCCCCCCTCTTTTTCAAAGCGTGCAAGTTCATCTAAAAATCTCTGGGCTCTTTTTACATCCGGATAGTCAAGGTCATAGCCTCGGAAAAGGGGATCAAATTTGCCTTCAAGAGCCTTGACCCTTGCCTTGGAGGGATCGCCTGGTTTTTTACCATTATCAACCCACTCTCCATAGCTTCGGAAAGAAACCTTTGCCTCCGCGCAACGATCCCAGATGTAGCCACCAGCAGGCCTGGCAATGACATCGTAAGCGCCCTCCGAGGGATAAGCGGTGAGTTTTTTAAGTGGGCTGCCCCGATAAGTCAAGGGCCAGACCCTTTCAACAAAGTCGGTGGAATAAGCAGCCATACTCCATTGATGGCCATCCGCTGAAACCTCCCCATCCACATAAAGGTTGTCAAGGAGTACAAATTCCCGGGCAAGTTTGTGTTGGTTTGGGGTCACTTTTTCATCGAAGATGCAAAGTGAGGGGTCTCCGTTGCCTTCCTTGATATCTCCGAAAACCTGGTCATAGGTTCGATTTTCCTTGATGACATAGATGCAATATTTGATGGGGCTGGGATCACCAATTTTCCTGGGGATGGGATTGGAAGTGGGCCACTGGGCTTTTGGAAGGTTGTCCACCTGCAATGGGCTGCAGGTATATGCATCCTTGGTGAAGTTAATCATGTTTTCCGGGGTGGGCATATCCAAAACACCCAGCGAACCCTGCATCAGGCCCGCGATGTATTGCCTGATTGGAAGGTCTTTGTTTGCGAGTGGATTTGGCCCCTGGGAATTTGGCCTGGAGGTAAGTCCCTTGCCGTTGCAAAAATAAATTTTCCCATCAGCGTGATTGAACCGGACACTGGTTGGATACCAACCCGCGGGTATGAAACCCATGGGCACTGGTTTCATGGGGTTTTCAACCTGGAACATGCTTAGATTGTTGGCATCAGCATTGGCAACGATCAGGATTTTGCCATCCTTGGATAGGGAAAGGCTTCCCGGGGTGTTTCCATTGGGGGCGTTGGGGTGAAGAGCGCAATTCAGAGTGCCGAGGCTTTTGCCATTTTCTGAGATATCAAGGATGCTGACACGGGTTGAATTGGAACAAGCCACAAAAAGCGTCTTGTTATCTGGTGACAAGGTCATTTCTGTGGGATGGCTTTCCGTGGGCCAGGTTGCCAGCAATTTTGCATCCTTGGTGTCGATGAGTGCAATTGAGGATGCCCCCCAAAGGCTGACAAGGGCTGTTTCTTTGTTTGGTATGGCAAGCAAGGCGAATGGGTATGAGTCAGCTTTTAGGTCAACCATACTTCGGTTTTCGGGATTATCAAGCGGGGTGATGCTGATGGAATGGCTCCAGCAGCCGGCAGCGAGGATTTTTTTCCCGGTCGTATCCAGGGAGAGGCCGGTCGTTACGAAATTGCTTTTTTGGGGGGCAACGCTTATCTCAGTGCGATTGGAAAGATAACCATCCTTGAAATCGTAAACATGGGCGCTTGCGAATTCAGCGGCGCTGGCATAAAGCTTGCCGCCATCGGGCGAAAAGCAGATCCCACAAAAAGTTTGTTTGATACCAACTTTGCTGATTATGGTCGCACCAGACTTATCAATTTCGGCGATATGAATTTCATGGGGGCCATATCCTGCATGAAGAATTGCGAGATATTTCCCAGTGGGATGCACTGCAATGTTTACTGGAAAATCACCCAAAGGAACCTGCTTGCCCGCGGGTTTCAATGCCCATCCGTTTGGAAGTTTGACCTCGCCGGACACCTTTGGGCCGGGAAGATCCTTCTTGACGCTTCTAGCGGCATCTTCCGCAATTGCGGCAATGCTGATTGCAATTGAAGTCATTATTGCAAGTGCGGGAACAAATTTGATTTTCATCATTAAACCCTTTGGTGAGATACTTTGGCAATTCAATCTAGTTTCTGCAATCTGATTGATAAGTCCAATGATATTTTCATGAACTTTGGAAACGAACCGCGGTTACGAAAAGAAAGACCCCGGTTTTAAACCGGGGTCTTTCTTGTATTATTGATGCTGGATGCGCATCAAAAAATTAATTACTTCTTGTCGTTGGCTCGTTCAGGCCTTAGGGCGCGAACGGCAGCGCCTGCACGCCACATTTCACTGTCTGCAATCGCCTTGAGTTCAACTTCAAGGTTTTTGCGGTAATCAGGATGGCTGTTCGATTCAAGGGTCCTGCGGGTTTCAGATCCGTCAGCAACCTTGCGGTAAAGTTCTTCAAATACCGGCTTGGAAGCATCATGGAACTTCTTGAACCAATCCAAGGCACCTCGTTGCGCGGTGGTGGAACAGTTGGCGTACATCCAATCCATGCCATTTTCCGCAATCAACGGATAAAGGCTTTGGGTGGCTTCTTCAACGGTTTCGTTGAACGCTTCGCTGGCGGAGTGTCCGTTGGCGCGAAGAACTTCATATTGAGCCAGCCATAATCCATAGATGGCACCCATGAGAACGCCTCGCTCGCCAGTCAGGTCGCTGTACACTTCCTTCTGGAAGGTGGTTTCGAACAGATAACCCGAACCGATTGCGATGCCAAGGGCACGCGCGCGGTCATAGGCTTTGCCGGTTGCATCCTGGAAAACAGCATAGCTCGAGTTGATACCTTTGCCTTCAAGGAACAATCTTCTCACGGAGGTGCCTGAACCCTTGGGGGCGACAAGGATCACATCAATGTCTGCTGGTGGCACAACATGGGTCTGGTCTTTGTAAACAATGCTGAACCCATGGGAAAAATAAAGAGCCTTGCCCTTGGTGAGGTGTGGCTTCAGTTTGGGCCACTGTTCCTTCTGGCCGGCATCAGAAAGCAGATACTGGATGATGGTACCCTTGGCAGCGGCTTCTTCCATGGAAAAGAGCGTTTTGCCAGGAACCCATCCATCCTTGACCGCAAGGTCCCAGGACTTGGAATGTTCGCGTTGGCCTATGATCACATTCACGCCGTTATCCTTCATATTGAGCGACTGTCCGCGTCCCTGCACGCCGTAGCCCAATACCGCCACCACTTCATTGGCCATTAATTGGCGAATTTTTTCTGGTGGGTAATCTGAACGCTCGATTACCGTTTCCGACTCTTTATCGATCTGAATCTTTTGCATGACTTTCCCCAACAATGATGGATTTTTTGTCAGGCATATTGGCCTGACCACTATATTACTGTACATTGTGGCAGGGCTAATGACTACTTGCCAACCCCGGAATGAGAAAAAAACATGCTAATTTTTGATGCCCACCTGGATCTTGCTTGGAATGCAATTGATTGGAACAGGGACCTGAGACTTGATGTTTCCGTCATAAGAAACAGGGAAAAAGAGCTGCAAATGACCGGCAAGGGCCGGGGGGTGGGCACAGTCTCGTTTCCTGAGCTTAGAAAGGGAAAAATAGGCGTTTTTATAGCAACAATCCTCGCAAGGCTCATGCGTCAGGGCATGATGCCACCCCTGCAGCGTTACGAGGCGATGCCCGCTTCCTATGCTGCTGGAAGGGGGCAACTCGCATACTATGAATCCATGGTTGATGCGGGTCAATTGCGTTTCATCAAGAATTCCAAAGATCTTTTAAATCATGTCCAAAGCTGGCAGAAACCATCCACTGAAACCGAGCCTTTGGGCTTTATTCTTAGCATGGAAGGTGCGGATCCTGTTCTTCATCCAAGTCAGGTTCATCATTGGTATGAACTGGGTTTACGCATCATTGGCCCCGCGCATTATGGGGTAAGTCCCTATGCCCACGGCACCAGCACTGTGGGAGGTTTTTTCCCAATGGGACCAGACCTTCTTAGGGAAATGCAATCTTGTGGCATGATTTTGGATATCACTCACCTTTCAGACCAGTGCTTTGATGAGGCTATGGATCTTTATGGGGGCCCCATCCTTGCAAGCCATCATAATTGCAGGGCCCTGGTTCCTGACCAAAGGCAGCTTTCTGATGAGCAGATTAAAAAATTACTCTCTAGAAAAGCCGTGATAGGCTCGGCTTTTGATACTTGGATGCTCTACCCCAATTGGGTCCGCGGGAAGACCACGGTGCAGGAAAGTGGAGTCACGATGTTAACCGTCATCGATCACATTGACAGGGTTTGCCAGCTTGCTGGAAATGCCGACCATGCCGCACTGGGAACTGACCTCGATGGTGGTTTTGGCACTGAGCAATCCCCGGGTGACATCGATACCATAGCAGATTTGCAAAGGTTCCCAGCGTTATTAAGGCAAAGGGGATATTGTGATGCCGATGTGGCTAAAATCATGCATGGCAATTGGATACGCTTTTTTACCGAGGCTTGGGACAAAAAATAACCCTTTACTCATCCGCCACATCCGCAAGCAGGGAGACTGAAATTATATCCCTGCGGGATACCAGGATTTTCTTCCGGTTACGCTTTATGCCTGTGGCGAGTGAGGAGGCGATGTAGTTTTCCCTTGAAGTCTTTGTGTCACGCAGGTCATGAAGATCGGCATTGAGAATCTCAAAGAATCCATCATCAAATCGGCTTAGTGTCCCAAGACAAACATAAGGACTGTGCAGGTCGACAACAACTTTTTGGCCAAGGAATTCTTCCAGCATATCAACCTCATTTGATGGTTTCTTGATCAATTTAATTTTAATACATCGAAGTATAAAATACAGGATTATCAATTAATATGAATGATATTGAGCAGTGTTATGGCATAATGTTTTCATTAAGACTTACAATTTAGAGATAGGTCAGATGCAAGAGCATTTTGTAGCAAGTGAATCGGAACTTCTTAAAAGTTGTGCGAAAATTGCCAAAAGCCGTGTTTTTGGGTTCGATACCGAGTTTGTTAGCGAGGAATCCTTTCGCCCTGAACTATGCCTGGTCCAGGTTGCAACCCCTGATGATCTTTATGTGATTGATGCCATTGCCGTGAGTTCATTGGAGCCATTTTGGGACTTGGTGACTGATGGAAAACGCGATGTGATTGTCCATGCGGGCAGGGAAGAAATTCGCATTTGCCAGCATCTATGTGGCAAGGCGCCAAACAGGTTGTTCGATATCCAATTAGCTGCAGGCTTGATTGGGGTCGGTTACCCCTCAGGTTATGGAACATTGGTTCAGACTTTTTCGGGTGCAAGGCTATCAAAGCAGGAAACTCTAACCGATTGGCGCGTTCGACCCCTTTCCGCAGATCAAATCACCTACGCGTTTGATGATGTTCGTTATCTGCTGCATTGCTGGGATAAAATAAATTCCAGGCTGAATGAGCTTGGCAGAGTCGAGTGGGCCGAGGAAGAGTTTTTCGATTTAAAAGCAAGGTCAAACATTGATGAACCACTTGGTGAACGCTGGCGAAAGGTCAAGGGAATCGGGGGCTTTGATCGCAAGCGATTGGCGATGGTGCGAGAAATCGTGAATTGGCGCGAAGAAATTGCAGCCCGGCGAAATCGGCCCCCACGCTCCGTGCTTCGGGATGACTTGGTTGCTGATATTGTCAGGCGTAATCCACAAAAGGCTCAGGATATTCTCGCTTTCAGGGGTATCCAGCACCGGGACTCCGAGGAAATCATGGCGGCCATCCAAAAAGCTCGGTCCCTCCCACCTGAGGCCTTACCCCTGCAGGATGATACAAAACCCGATGCGCCACAAGTTGGCTTAATAGGTCAGGTGATGGCTGGGTTGCTTGGTGACCTTTGCAGTCGTAAATTTTTAACTCCCGGGCTGGTGGCAACTTCTTCTGATTTGCGGGAGCTAGTTCGTTTCAAAATTGACAATACTTCACTTTCCGATAATAATCCCTTTGCAAAAGGGTGGAGACAGAAGCATATAGTTCCGGTTTTAATGGATTTTCTTGAAGGAAAGACATCTTTAAGGCTGGCTCGGGTCGATAATGAAGCCCCTTTTGAGTATCATAATCCTAAGTCTTAAGATTGATTTGCTTCCGCTATATTTGTTTTTTTTAATTTGAACCTCATGCATTCCGGTACTATGACCTCCTCTTTCAATGACAACCTTGTTTTCCAACGCTGTGTCATACCGCAATGCGGTGGCACTAATTCCCTGGATGACACTTCCTTTTGCTGCCCCAAATGTGGTGGCATCATGGATGTCGCCTATGATTGGGATAGACTTCCAGTACCGAAATCCCTGAAAGATTTTGAAGCCAAGTGGATGTTGCGACACCAACCCCTGCCTTTCAGCGGTGTTTGGCGCTTCTACGAACTTCTTCCTTTCGCTCCTCCATCTTCCGTTCTTACAATTGGCGAAGGGCAAACACTTCTCAGGCAATCCGATCATGTGGCCCAATATGTTGGTGTGAACAATGGGAATCTTTTTCTCCAGTACGAGGGGATGAATCCTTCAGGTAGTTTCAAGGATAATGGCATGACCGCTGCCTTCACCCATGCCCATATGACAGGCGCAAAAAGAGCCGCGTGCGCCAGCACCGGAAACACCAGCGCATCCCTGGCTGTGTATTGCTCCGCCACCGGCCTCATGCGGGGCATCGTGTTTATTGGAAGTGGGAAAATCTCCTACGGTAAGCTTGCGCAGGCCCTTGACCATGGCGCCCTCACCATCCAAATAGCAGGCGATTTTGATGATGCGATGCAACGCGTCCAGCAGATCGCTAAAAAAATGGGAATCTATCTTGTAAACAGCATCAATCCATTCAGGCTTGAAGGCCAGAAAACCGTGATGTACAGGGTACTCGAGGCCCTGCGTTGGGAATCACCGGATTGGATCGTAGTTCCCGGGGGCAACCTGGGTAATAGCTCTTCCTTTGGGAAAGCCTTCATCGAGTTAAAACAGCTCGGATTGATCAGCAAGGTTCCAAGGCTTGCTGTCATCAATGCCGCTGGCGCAAACACCTTTAATTTACTCACCAACATGAACAGTGTTTCCTGGAATAAAGGTGAGCCGAACAAGCCGGTGATGAATCAATTTTTCACCGAGATGGACACCCAGAACCGCCGGGCATCGACCATAGCAAGTGCGATTGAGATCAACCGGCCAGTTAATTTGGTAAAGGGGTTAAGAGCGATAGAATTTTGCAACGGCGTGGTGAGGGAAACCAACGATCAAGAAATCATGGATGCCAAGGCGAAGGTTGGTGCTGGTGGCATGGGATGCGAGCCCGCCTCTGCCGCAAGTGTTGCTGGAGCAAAAAAACTCAGGGCTGAGGGCGTTATCGCTCCTTCTGACAGGGTGGTCTGCATTCTTACCGCACACCAAATGAAGGATTCCACCGCAACGGTGGCCTATCATAGCTCTGACCAGAAAACTTTTGACGAGGTTCTGGGGGTCAGGGGCGTTCGCAGGGCTGGATTTGCCAACCGGGCTGTTCAGGTTCCCAACAGCCTCGAGGATATCGTCAAGGCTATTGAAGTTTACGCTTAAGCATAAAGGAAAAATCGATGAAGATCGCAGTGGGCATCAATGGTGCGGGCGGAAGAATGGGCCAAAGGCTTGTCGCATTGGGCAAGGAGGATCCTGCTTTGAAAATCGCCTGCGCCCTTGAATATCATGGTCACCCCATGATTGGAAAAGATGCTGGCGAAATAGCAGGAGTTGGGCATCTTGGCGTGACTCTTCGTTCCCAGATACCCGTGGACCATGTCGTTAACGCAATCATAGATTTTTCGACCCCCGAAGGCACAATGAATGTGCTGCCCATCTGCCTGCAAAGAAAAATACCCCTGGTTGTGGCAACCACCGGTCATACTCCCTCAGAAAAAAAAGCACTTGATTCCGCAGCGCATGAAATTGCGATTCTTTTCGCACCCAACATGAGCCTGGTTGTCAATGTTTTATTTGAACTGGTTAGGGTTGCATCGACTTTGCTCACCGACAAGGGATTTGATGTTGAAATTGTTGAAAGGCATCACCGTTTCAAAAAAGATTCGCCCAGTGGCACCGCCCTTCAGTTCGCAAAAATTGTCCAGAATGTCCAGGGCCAGTCAGAATTTGTCCATGGCCGTGAAGGGCTTGTGGGTGAGCGAAAGCCATCTGAAATTGGCATCCATGCCGTCCGGGTGGGTGATAATGTTGGCGAGCATACCGTAATCTTCAGCACGCTGGGCGAAACCATGGAGCTTGTGCACAAGGGGCACACCCGGGATAGTTATGCCCGTGGCGCACTTCTTGCAGCTAAATTTCTGGCGGACAAGCCTGCGGGCAGTTATTCTATGAATGATGTGCTTGGCATTGGCTAAGCGGTTTATCATTATTCATCGAGGCTGTCATGAGAATCATCGCGCTTTTTCTCGCTATGGTTGTTTGTCTGGGCACCAACGCCCTGGCATGGGTGCAGGAATCAACAGGCAATGTTTCTAAAATTCTTGAGCCTATTCGCAAAGTGGGAAAAAACGGCCTGGGTAATGTCGATGCCCAGAAGGCATGGAAGCAAATTGCCAACCTTTCACCCAGTGAGTTGCCAGAGGTGCTCGCTGCCATGGATGCCAGCCAGCCTGTGATTTCCAACTGGCTTCGGTCTGCGATAAACGCGATAGTGGAAAAAGCGGGCCGCGAATCGAAGACATTGCCGCTTGATAAAATCACAGCCTTGGTAAAGGACACATCAAAGCCCGCCCTGGGTCGCAAGCTTGCATTTGAAATCCTGCAGGCTGCCGACAATGACAAGGCACAGGCATTGATTCCCTCTTTCACCAATGACCCTTCAGCGGAACTTAGGCGCGAGGCAATCGCCCTTCTCATTGAGGAAGCATCCTCACAGAAGAAGGGGAAAAAAGATAATGAGGCTAAAGCCACTTTCCGCAAGGCCTTCATGAGCGCATCTGATAAAGACCAGGTGGATACGATTGCAAAGGAATTGAAAGGTTTGGGAGAGACGGTCGATCTTCCCGCGCATTTTGGATTTGTCAGAACCTGGTACTTGGTCGGTCCCTTTGACAACACCAAAAACAAAGGCTTTGATTTGCCTTACCCCCCCGAAAAAGAAGTCAAGCTCGATGCCTCCTACGATGGAAAGGAGGGTTCAATCAAGTGGGTGGATGTCACCACTGAGGATTCCTACGGGATAGTTGATCTCAACAAGGTGCTTGGCAAGAAAAAGGATTCCACGGCTTACGCTTTCACCCGTATCAACAGTCCCGCTGATGGCATTGTTTATGTCAGAGCGGGTTGCATCACCTCCCTTAAGATTTTCCATGATGGCAAACAGATTTTTGCCCGTGATGAGTATCATCATGGAATGTCAATGGACCAGCATTCAGCACCCATCCATCTTAAAAAAGGAGTGAATGACATTCTCCTTAAGATTTGTCAAAATAATCAAACCGAGAGCTGGGCCCAAAAATGGGAGTTCCAAGTCAGGCTTACTGATTTCGCAGGGGTAAAGATTCCTTACACCATCGTAAAGCAGGAAGGGAGCGCCAAGTAATGAAGACCCTCCATAAAAACCTCATTCGAATTTTTTTGGGTGCCTCTGTGTTCTTGGGCATAGCATATGCCGCCGACTGGCCGCAGTTCCGTGGTCCGGGTGGTTCCGCGGTTTCCGAGGAACAAAACCTACCGCTGAAGTGGTCGACCTCAGAGGGGATCCTTTGGAAAACCCCACTTAAAGGCCGGGGATTGTCCTGCCCTGTGGTCGCGGGCGGAAGGTTGTTTTTAACATCAAGTTCCAATTACAAGGAGTCCCGGCTTCATGTGATGGCGTTTGATCCTGAGAAAGGTTCCAAGCTTTGGGAAAGGCAATTCAACGCGACAGGCAACACCAACTGCCATCCCAAGACCAATATGGCTGCTCCCACCCCCGCAACCGATGGCCAGCGCATATTCGCGCTTTTTGCTTGTGCTGATGTGGCCGCGCTTGACCGTGATGGAAATCTCCTCTGGTATCGCTCACTCGCACTTGACTACCCCGATATCACAAACATGGTTGGAATGGCGTCATCACCAGTCCTTTGGAAAGATGTTTTGATAATTCCCATGGATAATGCAGGTGATTCGTTCGTGCTGGGCATTGATGCGAACACCGGTAAAAACCTCTGGAAGTTCAATCGCCCAAGGACCATCAACTGGAGTAGTCCATTGGTCATTCCAAACACCAGCGGTTCCGCTGAAGTGATCCTTCAAACCGATGGTTCTGTACTTAGTGTTGATGCGCTAACAGGCAAGGAAAACTGGGCACTGGCAAGTGCCGGACCTTCCACCATACCTTCGCCAACCGCTGGTGAAGGCCTGCTTCTTGCACCGGGAAAAGAAACGCTCGTCCTTTCACCATCAGCAGGCAACAAGGTTCCTGCGCCCCAATGGAAGTCCAACAAGCTGGTGGGTGGTTATGCCTCCCCGCTGGTTTATAAAGGCAAGGTTTATGGCTTGTCCAGTATCGGCCTAAATGTGTTTGATGCCAAGGATGGTAAAGAAGTCGCCCAGGTTCGAATGAAGGGGCCATTCTCAGGGTCGCCCATCATTGCGGGAAACCACCTTTATCTTGTAAACGAGGAAGGTTCAACTTTTGTTGTAAGCCTTGGTGAAAAAATCGAACTCATAGCCACCAATGAAATCAAGGATACAATCCAGTGCACGCCCGCGGTTTCAGGTGGGAAGATTTTCCTGCGCTCGGATTCAAATCTTTATTGCATTGGTTCAAAATGAGGGCTGCAGTTAAAATCAGACTTGGCCGGGAGTATTTACTTCCGGTCTTGTTGTTTAAATCAATACTTTCTTAAACCATACCCACTCTACAATTCAGGGTGTTTTGCAAAATCTTCAAACCAAACGGTGATGTTATTCGTCTTATCATCACACTAACATTCATTCACACTTGGAGCCATGCATGAACCCCCCCGCACTAATTATGTCCCTGAGGTTTTTCTCTATAATCAGTCTGGCAATAACTTTATTGGCAGGTATTGGATTTTCCAAATCTGTTCTGGCAGATGTGGTGCCGGGTGCAAAACCTAAAGAATGGCCTGCAAGCCCCGCAAAACATCTTGTAAAGATTCGCCGTGAAGCTGACGACAAGCAGAAGTCCGCATTAATCGCATCTGCCGAGGCTCTTCAGCCTTCCAAAGAATCAGTTATTCAGGCCTCCAAGGCAGCCGACCGTAATGACCCTCTGGGCCTGAACCAGCCCAAGGAAAAAGAAAAAGCTGCTGGTGATAAAGTATGGTGGTATAAGGAGCAACTTGGAATTCGGATTCCCGTCGCTATCACTGCTGAGGCAGTGACTTATTATTCAAGTTTGGTCTCAAAATATGGGAAACAGAACATGACTCGTTTTGTGGAGCCAAGCAGTAGCTTTGATTATCAGGCGGAAGTCAAGTTTCAAAAGGAGTTCAAGGTTGGTGACAAGGCATTCACTAATGTGCATGTGGTGACGCTAAAACTTGCTTTTAAACAAAGTTTTTGTGCTTCTGGAACTGAGGGGATGCATTTTAATAAAGAAAGGATCGTGATTTTTGATTCTGCCGGCAAAGTGCTCCATATTTTAGGGGATGGCCCCACAGAGGTGCCAATTTTTGCGATTTAAATGGTGTTTCACCAGAAAATAAACCAGTGTAATGAATCCCCCAAATTATAAATATGGTTTGATTTTTATCGGTTGTTGCCAAGTACTTTGGTTTTCGAGATTCATGGATTTTTTAACTACACGTTATGATAAAGTTTTGCATGAAACATACTTGGAACACTAAAAACCACCAAAAACATCATTTTTTATTTTATTGATTCATAATTTCAGTTTAATTTTTCTTAAAATCGGTAATTTGACGGGTTATGATTTTACTATTCATCAATTCTTCACAAAAGATGGATGATCTGCAATTAATGAATATCGAGTAATCTGGAAATATTTAAAGAAGTGTACGATGCAAAAAACTGTACAACCAATTCGAGCTTTCACGCTTATAGAATTGTTGGTCGTAATTGCGATCATAGGTGTTCTTATTGGTTTATTGCTTCCTGCAGTACAAAAAGTTCGCGAAGCTGCAAATCGACTGACTTGCAAAAACAATCTTAAACAGATGGCCCTTGCGTGCCATTTGCATGAATCAACATTTAATCACTTGCCAGCGGCTGGCACGGGTTACCGGTCTTCAGGTGATCCCACCAAGGGCTTTGGTTTAAGCCAACCAGGAGGCTGGCATTACAACATCCTTCCATTTATTGAGCAAACAAGCTTGCATGACTTGGGAATAAACGAGAGCACGGATGCACTCCGTCGTGCTGCCGGTAAGTTGATTTGTGGTGTTGTGATTAAAACATTCATCTGCCCTTCAAGAGGAAATGCTGTTCCGTATCAAAATAAACTGCTTAATTCCATTTATGGGTTTAATAACATTGATAGGCCTGAAAATATCGCCCGCTCAGACTATGCAGCCAATGCGGGCAATAATGTGACCGGGCTGACCCAGTATAATTCCACCAATCAAACTGGAATTATATATCAGGGAACTTTGGTTCGATACGGAATGATTTCGGATGGCTTGTCAAATACATATTTGATTGGTGAACGATACTTAAACCCTGATTATTACATTGATTCCGCTTCATCAGGTAATGACCAAGGTTGGACTAGCGGGCATGATTTTGATGTTTTTCGAGCCACGGACAATAATCCAATTTATGCGCCAAGGCAGGATAAGGCCGGAGTTGAGTCACGCGAGCAGTTTGGAAGCGCGCATGATATGTTTCACATGGCGCTTTGTGATGGCAGTGTAAAGGTTATGAGTTACTCGATTAATCCCCAAGTCCATTACAATCTGGGAAATCGGGGTGATGGTCAGGTCGTTTCTGGTAGTGATTTTTGACCTGTTTCCCAGGAGTTCCTCGATTGGCCATCTTTCAAGATTCAATTCGCTGTCTTTCATTACTTGTTTTGTTTGCATTCTTAGGTTTTTGTTCCATTGGTTGCTCTTTTGGAAGCGGCAGGGTTCAACAGCCAAAGTATAACTCAAACTCAGGCGCTGAGGCAGTTCGCCTTTATGATACAAACGGTGATGGTTCTATCAGTGGTGATGAATTGAACCGTGTTCCCGCATTGAAGGCATCATTTGCCCAGGTTGATTCTGACAATGACAAGCGTTTGACCGCCCAGGAGATCGAGGACCGTGTAACACAATGGCAGAATTCTAAAGTTGCGGAAATGCCTGTTCGTTGCAAGGTCACTATTAACGGTTTTCCTTTGAAAGATGCTGAGGTGAAATTCATTCCAGAGGGTTTTCTTGGCACTGACTTGCCCTCTGCGGAAGGTGTGACCACGGAAGATGGTGTTGCTGTGATTTCAATGCCGAAAGAAAAACTATCCGATTCCCGTTATCCGGCAGTTGCTTGTGGTTGGTACAAGATAACAGTGACCAGCGCCGTAAGAAAGATCCCATCACGCTACAACACCGATACCACTTTTGGTTGCGAGGTTGCCATGAATGCAGGATGGCTGGCTGCTGGTGAGGTTTTGTTGGCTATTAGGATTCCCTGAAGTTCCCCATCTAAATCACTTTCTTGAATTTCCTTATTGCTGGATTAACCAACTTAGTAGTAAACGGCACTCTTAAGTTGAAATTCTTGCTTTTAATGGTTTGGATTCTGGTTTCAAAACATTTTCCTAATGATCTGATGAATGGTTTACACCGCTTCCCGGATATTATTTTGAAGCATGGACTTTTCAAATCAAAATCATGACTTGTTTTCCATTTGTCGTTGATTGCGATATTCACTGGGGGATATGCCGACTTCCCTTTTAAAGATTTCGTATAGTCTTTTTTCCTCGCCAAATCCGACAATATGGGCGATTTCATAGAGCAGGCTTTTGCTTTGGGTCAATTCTCGTTTGGCACGCTCGATACGGACACGACGAATCTCAGTGGCAATAGGCCTGCCTAGAACTTTTTGGAAATAGTTCTGCAATGTGCGAGTCTCCGCACCCACTGCTTCCGCCACCTTGTCGGGCCCGATAGGCTTGTGGCAATTTGCGGATATATAAGCCAAGGCTGCTGCAACCAGTGGGTTGTCTACCGCGAAGAAGTCCGTCGATTCCCGGACAACCAAGCCTTGAGGAGGTATAAGAATGGGTTTTTCAGGGGGTGTTTCCCCATTCATCAACCGGTCAAGAAAGTGGGCGGCCTCATAACCTATACGATCATAACCAATTTCCACACTAGTAAGCGATGGTCTTGGGTGTTCGCAAAAAACCTCCTCGTTTTTACCTGCGATTATTGAGACATCCGCAGGCACGATCCAACCACGACGGCGGCATGCCTGTACTATCATTCTACCTTCCGATTCACCATTTACATAAACCCCGATCGGAAGTTTCCATTCATCCATCCATGAATCAATTATGTTCTCAGTTTTTCTCCAATGGTTGAGATCCTGCCATGGGTTTTGTGGGATCAATCTGGAATTGCAGCTGAAACCCGCCTCGTTAAACAGGCGGGTCATTTCCCTGACTTCAAGAATATTGTCGACATTTTTGTTTGGAGTAAGCGTGGCAAAGTTGCGTAAACCCCGCGCCAAGAGGTGCTCGGCCATCAGCCGTCCAGTCAAGGTTGAATCAGGAAAAACACCCGGCACAAGATTACGGGCGGGCGAGCTGGGCCACACATTTACAATCGGGATATCGTGTGCGCGGGCAAACAAAGCCAAAGGGCGGTTGACTCTTGCAATTATTCCATCATATCCAATCGGCATTCCTTTTCTTCTGGGGGAGGGGTTATGCACGAATTCGTCAATTATAGTATCCCAGCAATTTTTTTCAGCATATTGCTGCATACCTACAAATATCGCCGCATGACGCTTGTACAACCATTGGAGATCCAACATCACGGCAATTCGTTTTAGTTTTTTTGTCATAAATTATTTTCTGAAATCCGATGGTTATTTTCTTAAAAACAGTAATTTTAATCATTATATTATAAAAATATTAAAATGTTTCCTGAATTTATGGAGTTAAAAATGAGGATACTAGTGCTGACTTTCTCGGCTTCGAGTTTGTTTTTGTTTTTAATCAGCCTTCCATTTGGGAGTGCGCAGGAAAAACAACAAGCTGCAACCAAAAATCAAATTCTTAAACATGATGGCAAACCTGCTGACATGTCCAAGCCCGTCCAGGTTTTTATCCTGCTGGGGCAATCCAACATGGTTGGCCTGGGCAAAGTCAAAGGTCCTGATGGTTCCTTGGAATTCGCTGTAAAAGAAAAAAAGAAATATCCCTATCTTCTTCAGGATGATGGCAAATGGATGGAGCGTAAGGATGTGCGATTTGTTCGCTACATGTCGGGCAAGGGCCCATTAAACAATGATTGGATGACAGTAAATGGCAATACCATCGGGCCTGAATTCGGCATCGCTCATCCCATCGGAAACACAATTGAAGCGCCAGTGATGATTCTCAAATGCTGCATAGGTAACCGTGCCCTGGGTTGGGACTTATTACCTCCCGGCAGCGAGCGATTTGAATTCACAACCAAGGACAAGGCGGGGGTTGAAAAGAAATTTGTTTTCGCAGGCTACAAGGACAAACCCGAGAATTGGGAGATGGACCCCGCAAAGGGTTTGAAGACCGAACCCGCCCCCTGGGTTGATAAGAATGGCAAACCGATCGACTGGTATGCAGGCAAACAGTGGGATACTGATGTTGGTGATGCTAAGAAAGCCCTCGCTAATCTTGAAAAGCATTATCCTGGTGCAAAGAATTATGAGGTTGCTGGATTTTTCTTCTGGCAGGGTGAAAGGGATGCGGGCAGCCCCGGGCATGCTTCACGCTATGAAAAAAACCTGGTGCACTTCATCAAGTCCCTGCGCAAGGAATTCAACGCTCCCAATGCCAAGTTTGTGCTCGCAACCATGGGTGAATCTGTCAAGGGTGGCACAGGACCCGGTGGCCAGATCCTTGAAGCGCAGTTGGCGGTCGATGGCACAACCGGCAAATACCCCTAGTTCAAGGGGAATGTAGCCACCATCTACACTCATCCGATGGCTCAGGGTGGCAGCGGTAATGGCCACTATGGTGGCAAGGCTGAAGTATACATGGATGTGGGCGAAGCCATGGGCATTGCCATGGTGGAATTGTTAAAGAGCAAATAGCCAAATAAATTGCGAATTTAAGGGACTACATTATGAACAATCGCATTGGGCGACTGTCCAAAGTCGTTGCGTTCTGCGTATGTTTATTTATTGGATCGGTTTGCATTGCGAAACCGAAAAATGCTCTTTTGCCTGAAGACATTCAAAAGTTTCAGGCCGATTACAAGGCACAGTTATTGGATCTTAAAAACGAGATCAAGAAATCCCTTCCAATTATTTCCGAACAAAAACTTAGCGCACTTCAAAAAGCAAGGGAAATGCTCAAAACAGCGGAGGCAGAATCCAACTTGGCCCAGAAAGCCCAGGGAAAAATCCATACTGCAAAGGCATTGGTTGATCATGCAAGGGGCAAATGGATTGGAGGTGCTGAAAAGGGCATTGCGGCGGCACGGCTTGCATTGAATAAAGCAATCACGGACGCCGAAAAGGAAGCTGCGAAGAAGGATCTCGCAAAGTGGCAGGCAAACAAGGAAGATGGGATCAAGGCCCTTGCCGAGCGTCAAAAAGCATTGGACCAAGCCCTCCTTGATGAGACTAAAATTCTCAATGCCAACCAGACTTCAAAGGATGTCCTTTCCCGGGCGCAAATTAATGAGCAAACTGTTGCAGATGATATTTTGGTTGATTTACAACCCATACTCTCCAGTGAAAAGCTAGATTCCAAACTGGTTGTTGGTGCATTGTTGGCGAAGGCCATTCCATCTGGCTTGGCTGAGTTTGCCTCGCAGAATAAAGAACATTCAGCTTTGGTTGATCAACTTCTGGGTGATAGTCAATTAATGAAACAGATGTTGGTGGCAGGTGGGGCAGCGGGTGGCAAATATGGTGAAGCCATGCGGATTTACAAGTCGATCCAAAAAACTAGTCCTAGGGCCAGCGAGGGATTGTTTCAAAGGCTGGCATTGGCCACCGCTTTGCAACATGCGGTTCCTATCAGCCAAACTAACGCACTTGCACAGGCTGATGCACCTAATTTCGTGGATCCAGTAAAGCGTTACTTGCATTATGAAAAAGCTTGGTTGGATGGAGAGTTAGACCCGGCTTTCAAGGATTTTTCCGTATGGGAATACCGGATGGTCGTCGATTGTGATGCACCGGATTTTATTTTGAAATGGGGTCGGGAAATGCTTCGAAATTACCGACCAGACCATATTTATAATCCGGACTATGGATGGCGTTATTCAAAAATGGTCACAACTGAAGTAAAATACGGGTCAGAATGTGTAAAGGATGATCTTCCATCCTTGAATGTATATCAAAACATTCCAAAAGATGGTGGCGTTTGCGGGCGTCGTGCTTTTTTCGGGCGATTTATTCTTAAAAGTTTTGGTATCCCGACCTGGGGTGTTACCCAGGATGCCCATGCCGCGGTGGGTCATTGGACTCCTAAAGGTTGGGTGATAAATCTTGGTGCGGGCTTTCAATGGAGTTGGTGGGACAAAGGAGATAGTCCCAGGAGTGGTTCGTGTTTTCTGCTTGAAACCCAGGCTCGTAGTAGCCAGCAGGATTATTTGAAGGTTTTGAGGGCGCAGTGGGTAAGCAGCATAATTGGTGAGCAGGAATATAACGATCGTAAACGCGTTGCTGGCGGATTGTGGAGCAACATGGCGCATTTTCAAGCTAGAAATATCGCGACTGCGGCCAAAGTGGTGGCCCTTGGGCCGCTTGGACAGAATCTTGGTGAGGCAAATGAATCTGAGGCCAAAAGATCACTGGAATTATCAAAGTTGAATATAGCCACTGATGATCAAAAACAATCAGTTGGAATTGATGGTGTTATTACCATTCAATCGGTGTCCCATAGCAAGCCAACGGGTAGCCATGCAGCAATGAGGAGTTATTTGGGTGGTTTACAATTGTACGCCAGTGGTGGTTTCAAGGCCCAGTATGTCATCGATGCGCCGCATAGCGGAAAATATTCTCTTGTTGCAAGGGTTGCAACCGTGCATGAGGGGCAAAGATTTGTGCTGTCGGCAAATGGCTCAAGTTCTCTGATGGAAGTTCCTGTTCCTTACACGGTTGGCATGTGGCAGCAAAGCAAGCCCATAGAACTTGATCTCTCAAAGGGAAGGAATACCCTGCAATTTGCAATCAAGGAGGGTAGCCGTGGAGTCTCGATCAAGGATTTTACTCTTACTCCAACGAAGTAATTCAAACCGCAGCAAATTTGATTTCAAAAGTTGATGGTGGGGTTGTACCAGTCTTTTTGGCTCGGTATCAGGGGCCAAGGCTTAAAATCCAAAAGAAGTAAGGTTTGTGTTTGGAATGAATCAAAGCAACCGAATGTTCGATGCAATTATCGTTGGTGGTGGCCATAATGGGTTGGTCGCCGCGAGTTACCTGGCAAAGGCGGGAAAATCCGTTCTCTTGTTGGAGGCTCATGATGAATTAGGCGGTGCCACCACCAGCGTGAAAACTTTCCCTGAATATGATGCAAAACTTTCGCGTTACTCTTATCTTGTTTCACTTTTACCCGACAAGATAGTCCATGATTTGGGTCTGAATTTCAAAACCCTGGACCGTGCAGTGGTTTCCTATACCCCTTACCATCGCAGCGGGCTTGATGAGGGCCTTTTAATCGGTTCGGATTGGGATGAGGCAACTTGTGAAAGTTTCCTAAGGTTGACTGGATCAGACCATGAGGGAAACCAATGGCGGGAGTTTTATGCCCAGATCAGACTTCTTGCAAGTCGCCTCGCACCCACCATGTTGCAACCACTTAAGAATGAATCGAAACTAAAATCAGAAATTGGATTGCCCGGGACCTGGCGTGACCTGATAGAGATTCCCATCGGGGAAGTCATTCTAAACCGGTTTGCTCATGATATGGTTCGGGGGATGGTTCTTACCGATGGATTAATAGGCACTTTTGTCTCTGCGGGTGATATGCAGGCCAATCGCTGTTTTCTTTATCATTTAATCGGCAATGGAACAGGAAAGTGGAGGGTCCCATTAGGAGGGATGGGTTCACTTGTTTTCGAACTTCAGCGTGTTGCCAAATTATTGGGTGTGCAGATAAGGCTTAATTCCAAAGTGGTGGCTTTGGAAACGGGTCCTTCAGGTGTCAGGGTTGAAACGGAATCGGGCGATTACCACACAGCCTCTGACTTGCTATTTGCGGGGGCACCGCAGCATCTCGCAAGGTTGCGTGGCGGGAAAGTAACAAGGTTCCTGGATGGGTCCCAACTGAAGATCAACATGCTCTTGTCGCGACTTCCACGACTTAAGTCGGGAATAGATCCAAGACTTGCGTTTGCAGGCACTTTTCATGTCAATGAAAGTTATTCGCAACTCGAAACCGCTTACAAGAGTTCCCTTAATGGTGAGATGCCAGATCCGTTACCCCTTGAGATGTATTGCCACACCCTGACTGATCCAACAATCCTGTCAAAGGATTTGAATCATAGGGGATTCCATACGCTTACCTTGTTTGGCTTGCATACCCCTGCAATGCTGTTTGATGAAAATCCTGAAAAGTCTAGGGACCTGGCGATGAAAAGGGCGATTACCAGCCTGAATGAATACCTTGCCGAACCTATTGAAACAGTTTTGGCTCTCCGCAAGGATGGCTCCCCTGCGATTGAAGTGAAATCACCATTGGATCTGGAAAAAGATATTCTTTTGCCCCGGGGAAACATTTTTCATCAGGATCTGGAATTCCCATTCCTTGAAGATCATGACCAACGGCTGGGAGAGCAGGTTTGGGGTGCCGAGACAGATGACCCGCATATTTACCTTGCAGGTGCCGGAGCCCGGCGTGGAGGAGGGGTGAGTGGTATTGCCGGACATAATGCCGCCATGGCATTGTTGTCAAAAACAATGAAAATTTTTCTAATCATGATCTTGATTTTAGCTGGTCCGGTTTATGCTGCCGATAAAAAAACTCCCATCCCAAATTCTCATTCCACCCGAAATATTGAGGGTTGGACCATCAGGATTGATGATCGCCTTTTAAAGGGGAATAATGTAGTATTAGGTGATCGGGCATTGAAACTGCTTACCTCACGACTTGTTGCCATAACTTTTGTTGTCCGGGGGGATGCGTTGGAAAAATTACGCGCCATTCCCATCCAACTTGATCTAAATCACGGTGAATTAAAAGTGATGCAGTATCATCCCGATGTGGTTTGGCTTAAGAGAAACGGGTATAGCGAGAATCTTGCCAAGTGTGTTCACATACCCGATCTTGGAGATTTTCTGGACCCCACGGGGATCCATGGCCAGCCTTGGGTCGTGCTTCATGAACTTGCACATGGTTTCCATGACCAAGTCATAGGTTTTGAAGATAAAAGAATCATCAACGCATGGAAAAGATTTTGTGAAAGTGGGAAATACATGTCAGTGCTTACTGTATCCGGTAAAAGAGAGAAACACTATGGTTTGACTGATCACAAGGAGTTATTTGCTGAGATCACCGAGACTTATTTCGGTTCAAATGACTTTTATCCGTTTGTAGCCGGGGAATTGAAGCAGGCTGAACCGGAATTATTTGAGTTGTTTGTTGAAATCTGGGGTCCTCTTCCGGGTATCACCCCCAAGAAATCAAAAGGTAAACCATGAAGAATATTTTAATTCCCATGATTTGGTTATCTCCCATGCTCGCATATGGTGTGGAAACCCCGATGGTTTCGCAACCAGTGCAAAAAGTTCTGCGCGACTACTGTCAAAATTGTCATGGCGAAAAAAAGGCCAGAGGCGAGGTGCGTCTGGATAACCTGGAGGCCTTGGAACCTAAGGTGCGACTGGATTTGATGAACAAGCTTCAGGAGCAGATTTATTTTCAAGTGATGCCTCCTGAGGAAGCCAAGCAAATGGATTCCGGGGAACGAAAATTACTTGCCGATTGGGTTCGCGGGGAATTGGTTAAATTGAACGCGCCATTGATTGAGGATAAGCTCCGTTATCCGGATTATGGAAACAGTGTGGATCATGAAAAGCTTTTCAGTGGCTCGATAAAGGATAAGCCCTACACTGCCGCCCGAAGGTGGCTTGTTAGCCCGCAGATTTTCCGGGGTCGAATAATTGACATTTTCAGGCCTAATGGTGAGGGATATGAGAAATACATGAAATGGCCTGGAAGCACTAGCTTTTATGGGATTACCGACCCGTTTGTGTTGCCAGACCGTCCTGGTATTCGAGATTATGCCATTACACCACTTGATGGCGGCCATTTGCTGGTGATGCTAACGAATGCGGAATGGATTTCCCAGAAGCAGATTAGGACAGCGCGCGTAAAGAAAGGTGATTTCAAGGCTGATTATTTTGAAAACCGCGCTGACCGGTTTTCCCCACCAACACCTGCCCCTTTTGAATCCATCATCTTGAATAAAGCCAAGCCAACGGATGAGGCGATACTGAAGGCAATCGGGTTTCAATTTGGCCTGGTGCTCCAACGTGCGCCCACGGAAATTGAAAAGACCAAATATCTTGACTTGACCCGATCCGCGATTGACCTTGCCGGGAATACCGAGGGATTGAGAGAGATGCTAAAAGCGGTTTTGTTGGAGTCAGATTTTCTTTATCGACTTGAATTCGGGGAAGGTAAAGCGGATGCCGATGGCAGAAGGCAGCTTTCTCCCCGTGAGGCCAGTTACGCGATTTCCTACGCACTTGGTGATTGGGGGCCGGACCCCATTCTTGCAAAGGCTGCCGCAGAAGGGCGACTAAACTCCAAGGAGGATTACAAGCGCGAAGTCGAAAGATTACTGGCGGACGAATCTTATTACCGGGGGGTTATCGACCCTTCGGTTAACGATTCCGGTACCACTTCCCACCCCAAGGTCATTCGTTTCTTCAGGGAATTTTTTGGCTACCCAAATGCCGTGAAGGTTTTTAAGGATAACAGTCGCAGTGGTGGTTACTACCAGAATCCAGGCCGTGGGAGCAGTGCGACACCGGGGCGCCTTATTGTTGAAGCAGACAGGATTGTGGATATGTTTGTCAAAAAGGATCAAAGTGTCTTTGAGAACCTGCTTACAACGGACCAATATTTTCTTTATCACAATGTTGATAACGAGAAAGGATTGAAAATTATCGCGGGCTGGAGGGAAGTTTATGAGACCTTGAAGAATACTGACTGGAGGAAAAACCCGGAAAAGGTTTTTGAAGAGCACAAGGACTTTTTGAAAAAGTATAACATCGACATGGGAAAAGGAGTCCATTCCAATAATCTTCCAAGGGTTATGGAACATTTCAACTACACTTTTGGCAAAGGTTTGACACCTTTCACCACATTCCCATGGGCCCATGGAAACGCCTTCAGGTATTCCCAATCCTACAGCTTACCCGCGACACCGGGCGCCAATCGGCAATATGGTGGGGATGATAATCTGGATTATCCAGTCGTCCAACCTTTTAAAATTGCCAATCGCAAAGGTATTCTTACTCACCCCGCCTGGCTTATTGCTCATTCATCCAATTTTCACACGGATCCCATAAGGCGTGGTCGTTGGATCCAGGAGAAATTACTTGCCGGCCGTGTCCCGGATGTGCCGATCACCGTGGATGCCAAGGTTCCTGAAGACCCTCATATGACACTAAGGGAGCGGGTTGAGTCAGTGACGGGTCGTGAAAAGAGCGCCTGCTGGAAATGCCATCAGCATATGAATCCGCTGGGATATCCATTCGAGAAATTTGATGATTTTGGACGCTTTCGCGCGGATGAACCGCTTGAGAATGATGAAAATCTGGTTGAGAGGGGTAATGGTAAAAGCACATTCAACACCTATAAAACCAAGGCTGTCAATACGGTTGGAAACCTGGGTGGAACGGGGGAATCCGATCTTGATGGGCCGGTGAAGGATGCGTTTGATTTGATAGATCGGCTGGGAAAATCCAAACGGGTCAGGCAGTCCATCATACGTCATGCGTTTCGGTTTTACATGGGGCGCAATGAAATGCTTTCCGATTCCCAGACGCTGATTGAAGCTGATATGGCTTACATCAAAAGCGGTGGAAGTTTCAAAGCCGTGATTGTTTCCCTTTTAACTTCTGATTCATTCATGTATCGTAAATAAACAAATAAACGAGGAAAGTATTTATGAAAAATAGAAGAGAATTCTTGAAAACGTCAGCAATTGGCGCTGGGTCCCTTATGCTTCAATCATCCGGTGCGCCTTTATTTGCCAATCAGCCAAGTTCTAAACCGCCCATGCGATTCATTTTCATGCATAAAGGTAATGGCCTTTTTCCTAGTGTGATGGTGCCACCCAGCCTAAGTCAGGTTGATTTGGCCAGGGAAAACAAGAAGGAGGCCTTTGAAGTTGACCTTGATAGACACGAATTGCCAAAATGGATGAGCGCGCTTGAGGCCCACAAGAAAGAGATGACAATCCTGCAGGGATTGTCAGGCAAGATGTGCACCAACGGGCATCATTCATGGCAATCGTGTCTCGGGGTTTATGCGGCCAATGAACGGTTGAGTTCCATCAAGTGGGCGACTGTTGATTTTGAACTTGCGAAACTATTCCCCTCGCCTCTTGAGCATATTGAATTGGCCTGCTTCCCAATAGATGGAGGCAATGCCCGTGGAAACATTCATGGTATCGAGAAAGGATTTTCTGCGCGCGGCCCTCAGCAGCCCAATTATGCGTTTGGTTCACCAAAGGTTGCAATCAATGAGCTGTTCAAGTCTGTCGCAAATAATGAAGCTGGTCGTGTCCGTTATGAACTTGAACGGAAATTGTTGGAGTTCACATCAAACAACCAATCTGGTCTGAGAAGGGACCTGACCGGCCTGGAACTGGCAAAAGTCAGGAATTATGCGGAGGCGATGGAGGATATTCGTTCCCGCAACAGGAAATTGGAATCGATGGGGGCGATCATTGAGAAGAATGTTCCCAAGCTGGATAAGAAGTACCTTGCTGATGAACTTTCAACGATTGACTGCCAGGTTGGCCACACTGAGATACTTTTGTCCGCATTGATTTCCGGTATGACGAATGTGGTGACTTTCACCGTTGATGAACTTGGCACACTTTATACCGGTGCCCCAGGCCTTGAGACAGAAAAAATAAATCTGCATGATGTCGGGCATGGCAAAGGTGTCGGAAAGTACAAGGCAGAGGAAGTTCGAGAGATCATTCGCATCCGCCATATCGCATTGATTGACACTATTGTTCGCAGGCTGAAAAGCGTGCCTGAGGGCAGCGGGAATATCTTTGACAACACCATGTTGTTTTACTTTCCTGATAATGGTGAGACCCACCATGGCACCGGCATTGAGTGGCCCTATTTGGTTTTGTCTGGTAAGAATACCAAACTAAACATAGCTGGCCGGTATATTCGACTGCCTTTCTGGGGGCGCGAGGGACATAAGACCATTGGCAATTGGTACACAACCGTTTTAAATGCCTATGGCAACCCGATCAAGCATTATGGTGATCATGATTTGACATTAAAAGCCCACATTGGTGATCAGACCGGGCCGATCAAGCAGTTTATGGCCTAGACATCAAAACTGATTAATGCCTTAAAACTCAAGGGTTTCTCTTTTAGGCACCCTTGAGTTTCATGGAGGCTCACCATTGTATTTGGATTTCATAAAACAATGAACCTGGCATCCATGGAGATTCCAAGCTAAGGAATCAGGTTTGCAATGTTTTAAATCATTGTGAGAGGATGCTTGCGGTTTTTCAGAGGTAATGAGACAACACCTCCAATCCTGTATGACTCATAAACCGCCATGATCATTTCCAATGCCCCCCTGCCATCATAGGCGCTACCAAGAGGCTGACGATCCTTTTCAATCGCTTCGATAAGATCTTTGACAATCCATGTGTTACCCATACCCAAACCGCCATCCTTGATGGGTTCAATCTTGCCAACACCTTCACTGGTGATTTCCTGCCATTGGACTTTTCCCTTGATGGGTGACCAAGAGGGATTATCAAGATACCATGCGGAGCCAAGGCCCCCGGTCGCCACATGAACAGCACCCTTGGAACCATAGAGGTGTAAACCGAATCTGCTACCTGAGCCAAACTTTGCCTTGTGAGAACCAAAGGTGGCAAAGACCCCATTTTCAAAGGCATAGCTCGCGTTGATGTTGTCGCCGAGAACCGGACCCATGCCTTCGCCGCCATCGCGAATGTTGTCCTTGGTGGCGGGTTTGCCATCATGCCTTATTTTGGAATAGCAGGAGATGGGATTGCCTGAAAAATAGCGCATAAGGTCGAAGATATGGGTGCCCAGCACCATGAGGTCGGTGCCACCGCCTCGGGTATCCTCCTTGCCTCTTCCATGCATTTCCAAAATATCCCCGAGAACACCGTCATTGATCATTTTTTTAATTTGCAGCATTCTTGGGCTGTAACGGGTCTGGTGTGCGATCGCAAGTTT
>SXGQ01042012.1_pt1 | contig 50956 bp, 83 predicted proteins | sample 3178371 | NCBI WGS metagenome assembly SXGQ01 (sample SAMN11356859, study PRJNA531348) | freshwater metagenome | isolation source: freshwater sample F1-20 | place: China: Fuxian Lake, Yuxi | collected 2017-12-25 | reverse complement strand
TATTAGTGAGTATTCTCTTAAGGAAAAGTTGATTGAATTATTCGATTTGAATGAAGATAATGTTGAAATGGAAGACACCATTGAAAAAGACCGTGGGGGTGATATGTACGGTGAAAATTGGAGCAAAAAATTATTAACCATCAAAAACAATGGAGACGATTTGTTTAAGATATGGTTAAACATGGACGGTAGGTATGACTATGGTAAAAATATGAATGAATTTGATAATCGTTTTTATTTTAATCAATACTCATTATAAAACTTAACCCCTTTTTTTTCCGTAATATATGAACCTGAAAGAATCCATCAAAAGAATATTAAAGGAAGAATCAAAAAGTTCTGTAAAAGATTACTTGTTTAAGTATTGGGATAAAAATGGTACATCTGTTGATATCGGAAAATATTTTTCTTTATCTGAATTTGAAACTGCACAATATCTTTTTGAATATCGTAATTATGACTTTAATGGTGTTAAAGAACAAGTTAAGACTTTGATTGAAAACTACCATGAATGTGAGGGTAATGAGTTTAGTTTAAGATTTGATAATATTGATTTTGTTAGTCATAAAGGAAGTCCCTTTGGTGTAGATGAATGGATTAGTTATAATGTATATGTTTCCATCAAAAGTGATTCACCAATATTTCGTGCTCTTAATATAAACGACCCCGAAGATGCTGAGGGTGTACAGGGACAAATTGAAGATTGTGTGGCGGATATGTTACATGACACAATTTATCCTAATTATGGTATTAATGCCCATAATTGTTACATTTTAGGTATATATGAATGATGCCGGAAACCGTCTCAAAACCCCCCACCCCCTTTTTCTGACCGTCCCCACGCGTCCTTCGGACGGTTGTCTGACCTCCCCGACCCTTCGGGTGTTATATTGTCCCCCTCATTATATCCATCTTAAAAAAGGTGGGTCTTTTATTATAATTTGAGTATTTATAGTTTATGAAAAATACAGTAAGATTAACAGAATCAGATTTGGTTAAATTGGTAAAAAGAATTTTGTCTGAAGATGAAGAAGAATCTCAATCTATGATGGATGTTTCTTCTGATTCAAATTGGTATCAAATGAGAAAAAGAGAAGTTCCAATTCCTCAGGTGGATTTATCAAGAATATTGTCAATTGCTAAAAGATGGTGTGTGGGTAAAGATAATTTACCTGATTGTCAAAGAGTAAATGAATTATATCTGAAACACTATTTGTAAATGAATTATCTAATTACAGAATCACAACTCAAAATCATTGTTAATGAACAAAAAAGTGATTATGCGGTGGATAGACAATCTAACGCAATTATGAATGCATCTGGAATTAGAAGTAAAGAAGATTATAATACGGTAAATACTGTAACTAAAAAGGCAATGGAAGGTGCCACGGTCCCTTTGGATGACCACACAGTAATGACAATCTTACAAATCGGAAGCGCATTTATTCCATATATTGGTCCACTTTTGTCTACTGGTATTGGTTTGGCAGATGCCGCCCTTTATTATAAAAAAGGTGATACAAAAACTGCTGGATTAGTTGCTTTTTTTGCTAGTATACCAGGAATTGGTGGTTTAGCGAGTAAATTAGGTTTGGCTAAATGGACATCAAAAGCACTAGGAGAATTAGGAAAAAAAATATCTAACGGTTCAAAGTTATTACCCCAAGAAATACAAGCGGCAAAAGTAGTTGCTAAAAACCAAAATTTAATTTTGAATGGTATTAAACAAGTAGCTATTACAGTCGGTAAAACAGCTACAACAGTCGGAGGGTATGTAGCTGCAGGAGGAGCATATTCCAAAACATATGATATCGCCCAAAAAAATACACCAAGAACTAAAGCGGAAAGTGAAGGGTTAAATTGGGAATTTGTTAAATCAGCGTTTGGTAGTTCAGGCACATTACAAGATAATACTTTGTTGAATCAAGCATGGACAAAGGGGTGGAGGCCAGGTAAAATTGTTCCACAAAATTTACAGACCGCCGTATATAAAGATAATTATAATACTGAAATTGAGAATATAAAAACATTAAACTCGATAGTATCAAACACAACAGCATGAGAAAGTTTATTTTAACTGAATATGATAAAAATTATATTTTGGGTTTATATAATTCAAAGGTAATCTTATCTGAAGGTGGGTTATCTAAATTTTTTGGTGGAACAGTAGATGATATTATTAGAAACTATGGTGATGATGCTGTAAAAAGTTTGGATGACCTTTTTGTTAAAATATATTCACGAGCCGGTAATATTGTATCAAAATCTGAAGGTACATTTATTGTTTCTGCAAGTGGTGCTGAAGTTCCAGTAACAACCATACAAAGTTTAATAAAACTTGTTGGTGAAGGTAAAGTCCAAGTTAATCAAGTACTAAATTATTTACCAAGAAGACTTGCCGATGGAACTGAATTTAGAAATGTGTTACAACAAGCATTTGAGAATAAAGGGGCTCAAAACATTGCAAAACAAGCAGGAAAACAATTAAGTCAATTTGAAAGTAAATTTTTACTAAAAAATTGTGTAAATAACGGATATTGTGACACTAAAAACATCTTGTCTAATTTTTATTCGAAATTAAGTAATGTTGCTAAGTTAAATAACTTTACACCATCAAAAGTTAAAATAATTGAAAAATCAAATGTTTCTGGTAGAGAAATAATCAATGTTACATTAGAAGACGGTACACCTGTTTTATTTTATAAATCAAGTGGTTCTAATGTTGCCACAACAGGTAAAGAGGCTGGCGAGTGGTTTGTGATACCCGGATTTGCTGAAGACGGTTGGTTTTTCAAAACACAAGAAACTGTAAATTTAACAAAGGGAGGAAATAAGTATCTGACTGATATGGCGGAATACTTAAAAATAAATGGAATTGATTTATTGGGTAAATAACTCGGTTCCAAAATATATTAGAATGAAATACATTATAACCGAATCACAACACACAAGATTATTTGAGGGTGAACAAAAGGTTCTTCATATTCCTGATATTAAATTATTCGGTAATGACTGGAGTGTTCTACAAAGGTTTTTGGAATCAAAAGGAAATCCACCATATTCAATTGATGGTAATTTGGATTTGATGTTTTCAAAGATTAAATCCCTTGGAAACTTAATTTCCGTTGGTGGTGATTTGTATTTACATAACACACGAATTGAATCCCTTGGTAACTTAACTTCCGTTGGTGGTTTGTTAGGTTTGAGAGGAACACCAATTAAATCTTTTGGAAACCTAACTTCAGTTGGTGGTAATTTGTATTTGAGAAATACACCGATATCCGAAAAATACTCTGAAGAAGAAATAAGAAAAATGGTTGATGTTAAAGGAAAAATTATAATATAACCCCATCAATAAAAGGGGGGTCTGATTATATTTATTTGTAATGAATTATCTAATTACAGAATCACAATACAAATTATTAAAAGAACAATCTTTCGAAGATGATAATCTATCTTCCACTGAAATTAGTAATTCTTATAAAGATAATAAACATTATCAATGGTTTGATTATCTTGACCCAAAGGTTTATGTGTCAAAATTTAATTTAGAATCATTACTCAGGGATAGTATTGATACATACGTTAATAAGTTAAAATACAATATCAAAAGAATTGTTGCCAAAAATAATAATGGTGATGTTATTGGATTTCTCATTTTTGCCGATAAAGGAACTAATATAGATAACTTGGGTGATGGTAAAGAATATCCTGTTATAGTTTCAACGGCTGTAAATCCAGATTATAGAAATAAGGGTATCTTGAAAAATATGATTGATAAATCAGGAATACGCAAACCGTATTTGGTTCATACTGGTCCATTGAGTCCTCCTGGTGTTTGGGAAAAGTTTGGATGTCGTAAAGTAAAAGACCTACCCGGATTAAATTATGTTGAAAAATGTGGATAATATAATGAATTAAAATATTTATTCATTATGAAAAGTTCAAAGAGTACGTATTCGAGAAGTAGAAAAATGAGTAAGAAATTTGCCTTAAGACTCAAACAAAACAATGAGGTTCTTAACAAAGCAAAAGAATCTAACAAGTAATCTTTAACCCCCATCATTTGACTGGGGGTTTTTATTTCATATATTTTTAATATGGAAAATGAAACCCTAAGTGTCCGAGTGGACATGACCCCCAATGATGGTACTTTCAGGTTTAATATATTTACATCCGATGAAATTGACAAAGATATGTTAAGAGCCATATTGGCAGGTGGACTTGCATTATCAATTAAAGCCGAACAGGGTCCTGAAAAACAAGGTATTGCCATGAAAGAAGTAATTGACTACTTGACCAGTGAGTTTATTTCAACACACTCATTTGAGAACGCAAAGTTTATTTCACCACAAAACTAATTTACCTTTTTATTCTTTGTCCATGTATTTATTAATACATGAGATACATTATTACCGAATCACAACTTAATGTAATTGTTAATGAACAAAGTATGGGTGGTATGGTTTCACCACAATACCTTTCTGGTTCTGTAAATAAAGAGTTGCAACAAATTGACCCACATACTCTTATGTCAATTGCTCAAATTGGTACCTCATTTATTCCTTTTGCGGGACCTTTTATTTCTGCAGGTATTGGATTAGGCGATGCTAAAATGTATTATAGTGAGGGTAATAAAAAAACCGCAGGAATAACCGCGGCTTTATCAATGATTCCATTTATTGGTTCGTTGGTAAATAAAATACCAGGTGTAAAAAAACTAGGAAGTAAAGGTATTTCATTACTTGCAAATAAATTAAGTAAGGGTTCTACAAATTTAACAAAAGCCGAGGCGGAAATTGTCAGTGCTGTTAAAACATATGCTCCAAAAATCCAATCAGAATTATCGAAAATGGGGCCAAAATTAAAAGGAGTTGTAAAAGAGCTCGAAAAGTACAAGGGTAATTTTATCAAAAAATACGGTCAACAAGAATATAATACTTTAATTGTAAAATATTTGTATGATGGTATCGATAAAAAAACATTATTAAGTAAACTTAAAAATGTTAAAAATCCTAATATACAACTAAAGCCAGCGGCGGGTTGGGGTGCTGACCACACAGTATTTTTATCAAAAACAAATCCAAATGTTATTTTCAAGGCGGAACAAAGAGCGGGTGAAATTAACAAATGGTATGATACGTTTGTACAAAACCCAAAAGTATTTGCCAAACCTTTCCGTAAAGTAAAGGTAAAAGATAGTAGCGGTAAGATGTTAGAAGCTGTTGTCATGGAAAAATTGAATACAGGTCCCTTTATAAAATTGTGGGATACATTAGAAAACACGCTAAACCAATTCGAAAAAAATTTACCGTACAGTAAACAAATTTCAGATGTTGAGTATTTTGCAAAACATATAAAAAATCCTTCTTATACAAAAAATTGGAATGACTTCATACAATTTGCTAAAAAACAAAATTCATCTTTGAGTGGTAAAATTGATGAATTTAATAAAATGGTTGAAAAACTTTATAAAATAACTCCAAACCCTGATATAAGAAAATTTAATCTTGGTTATGATAAAAATGGGATATTGAAAGCGTTGGACGTTTAATATTATCTATCTTTGTATTTATAAGTAATGGCTAAAGAAATAGATTTCTCCCTCTTAACAACTGAGGATTATCAAGATTACTGGTTTCAGTTTTTAAGATTTTATGCCGATGAAACCGGTAAAAACCTTTCGAAAAAATTACCAATTAGTTATTTGGACAAAGTTCTTAGAGATGAAATTATTGAAAGATATGAATTATTTGACCCAACTTATTCGTCCAGAAAGTTTGTTGACCTTACCCAACAACTTATAAAAAAAGGTGCAATTGAATTTGAAACATTTAGACCTGAAGAAAAGTTTATTGAGAAATTTGCAAATCCATTGTCAAAAATTATATCAAAAATAAAAATCAATCCAAAATATACAGTAAAAATTGAGGAGCCAAGTCCGAATCAAGTTTATGTTCAGGTTGACATTGATATTGAAGATTGGTTGAAACTTTCTAAAGAGGAAAAAATGGATGCCAACAATTTTCAAACTGAACTAAAGACTAATATTAAAAAGTTTCTCGGTGTTGAATTTGGTTCACCAGCGCATGGTAGATTGACTATTTACTATCATGGTGCTAATGTTATGGATAGTGATGACTGGATTAAAAATGTGATGAATAAAAAGATTAAAAAAGAAATTAAAGAATCTAAATTTAAAAATGACATCCAACGAATGTCTGTTAAAATGAGTAGTGACAAAATAATTATTTCAATTATTAGTCCAAGATGGGGTGGATTTAACCGTGAATGGTCAAAAAGGGAGGAGTTTGAAAAATTTATGGATAATCTGTTTGAAAAATACGGTTATAGGAAAGATTCTTTAGATGTCAGGTTTGTTTAAGCGTCCATTGCAAATACAATATTTTCAAGTTCCCTTCTTTTAATACCCAAACTTTTTAATACATTTTCAATGTCTTTAACCACATTATCTCTATCGTGAATCGCATCATATTTGTTTACAATAACAAATATCTTATATGTCGTGATATGATATTCATCATCTTGTTTAACCTCAATCCTGTCAAGTAATGGATACTTGGGAAGAACAATCATATTCAATATTTTTTCAGCGACTTCTCTCATATAATTGTAAATATACAAAATATGTTTTATATTTGTTAGGTGAAACCTAATATTATTGACAAATTTGTTAGAGTGGTAAAAGTCCACTATATGAATCATACGGTTTCGTCAACTTATCAGTATTGTATTAAAGTTGAAATGGAGTTTTTACATCCCATAATGTACGTCAATGGATGGGACACATACCACATTCCAATACATGATAACATTGGTATTTTGACTGAATCTGTATATAACGCAATGTTTTCGTTATACAAATACTGTGGAGTGTCTCGTGATGAGTTATTACTCTGGATAGTATCTAAAATTGATTTTGACAGGGCTTGGGATAAAGATATGTATCATTGGTTACGTCAAAATTTTGTTTTTGATAAGTGATGGTATTTATCTAATATGAAAGTCATAATTACTGAGTCTCAGTATAAAAAAATATTGTTGGAACAATCAAACGTTTATTATGATGATATATCATATCAAAAAGCTCTCAAAATTTATGATGAAATTTGGAAAACATATAACGATTCTGTTAAATATTATAATTTTATCAAAAATTTGGGTAATATTAATACTATGAATGCCGAAACTTGGACTGACGATGGGTTTACTCGTTTATTTAATAGTTCTACAAAAAAAACAACCGCAAATTCCCTAAGAAAAAAAGAAGAAATTTATAAACAAAACGGTTTAGAAGTTGAGTTAAAATATGGTAAACGATGGATTGCTGAAGAGGGACAAGGTGTTGATAATAACTTCAAACATAAAAAATTAATCACGGTGTCACCAAACGAGAGTTACAAAGATTTAAAAAATAAACTTTTAAACGCAGTTAAACGACCTGAGTTTTTTTTTGTTGAGGATTTTATAATGGCACCACTCTTTAAAAAACCAACAATTTTAAAACCTATTTTAAGAGAAAAAAAACCCGAAGTAAGTACAAAGGTTACACCGGTAAATAAATCGGTTGTGTCCCCTTCATTACAATCAAATATAGACAAAACTAAACCAATTGATTTTTATTTTGGAAACAAAATTTTTAGAGCGTCTGATTATCAAACTGCGTTAGAATTTGCTAAAAAATTAGCAATTAAAAATTTTAACTCAAACACAATAAAAGTTTATGAACACCCTGACAATGAAAGATGGTTTGTTGGTCAAAATGATAAAATTTATTTAAATAAGAATAGATACGATGAAGACCCAAATAAAAATATTTATATTAACCCAACTGATATGGGTATAGTCTCTATTTAATTATGGGTTATTCAGTATAGATAGATGGATTCAAAGCAAAATAGATATTCTCAATATTTCTTCTACCTATACCCAAACTTTTCAATACGTTTTCGATGTCTTTTACAGGTTTACCTCTGTCATAAATTGACTCATGGTTGTTTACCATTACCATAATTTTATAGGTAATAACATCAGAGTCATCAACTTCTTTCACCGTAATCTTTTCAACATTAGGATTTCTTGGTTTGACAACTAAATTCAATATGTTTTCAATAGCATCGGTCATTTGATATAAATATTCTCTGTTTTTAATAAATTAGTTTTTTAATCTCATCAAGTATTTATAGTGTATGAAAAAAATTATAATTACCGAAGAGGAATTATATTCAATTATTGAAAACGTAATTACTGAATTAAAAAAAGACATTAATCAACCATTATGGAATGTTTATAGAATTCCATCAAAAATTGGTGCTAATGGGTATTCCATTTCATCATCATTAGATGAAAACAATTTATTAAATCAATTAATATCTTTCGCTAAAAATAAATGGAAAGAAGGAAAAACAGTTGTATCGATTGACGATGAAGACGGTTCTGGATATTTGTTCAAATATATCATCACTCTGATAAGAAATGCTGTGACAGAAAACCCTGAAATTATAAAAAGTAAAATGGGTTTCACCAAATACATTTCACAATATTTTGATGAAGTACAAAGGGTAAATGATGAACCATTGACAAAGGCGGATGCTGAAATGTTAAAAAGAAATGAGGCATCTTCTGATTTAAATTCATTCAAAAGAAAAGGAGCAGCAATTTTCAGAGAATTGGAAAAGATGGGAATTGAGAAAAAGTCCTTATCTAAATTAACCACGAAGTTCCAAGATACAATAATGGATTTATTTAAACGTGACTGGTTACAATATTATAAGGAAGATGGTTTACTATTATATCATCCTGAAACATATCAAGAATTGCTAAATAGTAATTTACCACAGTCAATTAAGGATGAGTTAACCACAATTGAAAATGATAGACAAAACACAATTGACCCTTTAACAAATAGAAAGTTTTCATATAAATTAAAAATGATTCCGCAAGATTCTAAAATTTATAAAACTATAACATCTGTTTACGGAGTCACACCAAAAAAAATTATTAAACAAAGACCATGACCATTGAAGAACTAAAAATTAATGTTAATAAAACAATAAAAATTATTAACTACGGAATCAAAACCAATTTAGGTCGTGATTATGACGTTGAGGTCTATCAGTTGGATTGGGATTGGCAAGTAGTTGGTGGTCATGCAATTCTTTCGGGGGTTATGTTTATTATTGAAATTACCGTTGAAAATTATGGTAATATGGAGGTAAGTGAGATAAGTTCATTCCTGACAGAACAAGAACAATCCATTTATCAAGTATTAGATAACCAAAAATCAACAATTGCTATAGATGGTCTTTTTAATCCAAGAACTGAAACATATCAAATAATTGGACCTAATGTAGACCAAATAGATTTTAATCATGATTTCTTTAAGACTATTTGGATTGTTGAAGTTGCACCTTAATTAACTTTGTGTATATTTATTAGTATGAGAAAAATAATTAGATTAACAGAATCAGATTTGATTAACATTGTTAAGCAAGTTTTATCTGAACAACCGATAAAAGCACCAGGGCCTATAAGTGCTCCAGGAACTGAAATTATTCAAGGTATTGGTAGGGACCCCTACGAATACAAAAGAGAACGTGGTAATTATTACGCAAGAAAAAAAGGTTCAAAAAAATGGATATTTACACGTGGAAATGTCGCAAAAGCAATTGCCACAAAAATATTCAAAGTTAAGCCTCAATCTAATAATAAGAAAAAAATTAAAAAGGACAATTTAAATGTTAACAAACCTAAAGTACAAAAACAGTCCTACACTTATAGTCCACGTATTGATGCTGAGTTACAATACATAAAAGATAGAAGACCTTTTTTAGAAAGACTAGTTAATTGGAATGTTGACAAACCATTCTTTATTTATGACCCTAAGTTCAACTTATTATTCTTATTTAACAAAGATTTTTCTTTAATTAAATCTACTTCTGTAGTTGATGGAAAAGACGCACAACGAGATGTTACACCTTTTCACCCTGAAGATTGGTGTAAGGCATCGAATTTGGATATTCAACCTCACATATGTACAAATAAGAGTTCAAAACAAAAACAATTTCCAAGTTTTGCTTCTTTAGACAACATTGCTGTTAAATTTATTCCAAAAGGAATTTATACAATTAACGCTTTAACAAGAAATAGTGGGTATAGTGGAAAAGGAAAAAATCTATACTCATTAAAAGACTCTTCAGGAAAACAAATGTCTGCGGCAATACATGGAACTCCAAAAATAGAAAAGAGACTAGTCGCATCAGAAAAATTACAATCTTTATTACAAGCAGAAAAAAATAATAATAGAGTACCTCAAGAATACATGGATGCTGTTGATACAGTTATTTCCAGTGCTAATATGAGTTATGGTTGTATTGGAATTCCAGCTTCTTTTGTTGAGGACCAAAATGTTATTAATGCCGTTAAAGTTGGTGTTCCCGTGTATGTTATGGGAGAAAGTAATAAAGGATATTTAGTAGGGAATTCATCAGAATATTTTGATAAATTGAATGGTGATGGTGAAAGTTGTGTAAATCCCGTAATGTTGGCATCTGGAATGGGTAAAAAAATACCTTCAGAAACAGGGTACGAAAATATTGCTTAATTGATTTTTTTTTGTATCTTTGTGATATGAGATATCTTTTACTTATTACATCTGTTTTGTTGGTTATGTGCGGTTCAAATTTTACAACACATAATACTTTAGAACTTATTACAAAACCAAAAACAATTTATATTGTTCCGCTAGATGGTGTAAAACAAAATGATGTGTCGTTGTCCACAAATGAACTTAGAAATTTTTATAAATACAATGTTATTGTTTTATCTCAAGATGTGATTCCTAATAACATAAAATCACAAACATCTGGTAAGTATAATGCAAATAAAATACTCAAATTTTTGGGTGAAAAATATGGTTATTTAGATGGTAAAATCGTTGGTATTACCAACGTAAATATTTCCACCAAACGAACCATCAATAATGTTACCTATAATGATTGGAGTATTTTAGGTTTCGGAGCTATTAATGGCCAAGCTTGTATTATATCCACCAAAAATATGATTACAAATCATCAAGATAGATTGTCAAAAGTAACAATACACGAAGTAGGACACACGTTGGGTCTTAGTCATTGTGATTCCGACCCGAAATGTTTAATGAACGATGCAAAAGGTAAAGCGTCTAAAGTTGATTCTGAGGACAAGGTAATGTGTGAACAGTGTAGACTTAAAATAGGATTATCTATAAATAATTAATTTTATTTTTTCAAATACCAATCGAAAAGTTTTTGAACCTCTTTATTATTACCTTTGTAAATAATATCAATGACATATAAACTTAATGGTTTAATTTCAGAACTCAAAACTCTTTCTTCTCTTTCAGGGTTTTTTCCCTTCGAATCAAAGTAAGGGTCAACCCCATCATAATCAAATGGTTCAATTTTGTATTTAGTTCTTAATCTGTCTTTATCCAAAATAAATATAACATCGTTATCTTCCAAAATTTCGTCAGAACCCATACCTAATGACGAGTCAGGTTCCATATTCTTATCTCTCGAAAACGATATGGCTTTTTGGTCTTTCGAGTTGGCAAGTCTTTTGTCAATTTCAAGATTGTCACCACTAATATTACTTCCAGCCTTTAGAACATTGTTCATGATAATTTTGATTGCTCTAGGTGTTGATGTAAAATGATAAATTGGTGTACCTTGTATTTCAGACAATCCCTCGTAGATAAAATTATTGAACTTGTCAATATGTTCCCTGATATTCATATAATATAAATATTTGGTGTTATACATTATACTAAAAAAAGTAATTGGACCGGATATTTATGATGATATGGATTATATAATAAAAGAATCACAAGTAAAAAAATTAATACAAAACGTAGATTTTGATACTATATATAGAGAGTATTATACTCCAATGTATAATTACGTTTGTATGAAATACGCAAACAACGATAGAGATTTAGCTAAAGATTATTGTCAAATAGGTTTTATGAAAGTGTATCAAAATTTAAACAAGTTTGACGGAACTGGAAATCTTGGAGGGTGGATTAGAAGAGTGTTAACAAATGAAATTATTAATGAGTTGAGGAAAAAAAAACCAGATGTTAACAAAGATATTGATGTTGAAAAGACTGATATTGAGATGGAACCGATAGAAACCGACTTCATGGGTGGTAGAATAAGTAAAGAACAACTTAAAAATGCTGTTGATAAATTACCTCAGGGATACAAAACAATACTTTTGTTGTATTATTTTGGTGACCTTAATCATCGTGAAATTGCTAGTGTTTTAGGTATCGATGGTGGTACATCAAGGTCTCAAATTTCCAAGGCAAAAGAAAGTTTAAAAAACCATTTGAAAAATTATATGAAATAGTTTTTTTGTCCATTAGTTATTACATCCTTTGGTTAATTCAATTACCCATTTTTTATCATTGGTAAAGATTAACCACGTACTACTATTATGTTTGTAGGTGCCGCAGCCCACAACAGCTTTATCAATTAACTTATCAATTAATTTCTGTAAATCCTTCATTTGGAACAAAGGTAATATAAAATTAAGGTACTAACAAACTATTTATAACTTAATGAGGTATATCATTACTAAAATTTATTATATTGATTAATATGGGTATTCTATTAAACGAGGAGGAAAAAAAAGAAATTTTAAACATGTACGGTATTATAAATGAACAAACCGCATGTAATTGGGAGAATTATCAAAATGGTGATGGAATTTCAAAACCAAAAATTAATATTAGTAAATCAGAAAGTGGTGTTTCAGCTTCTTACCAAGGACCTGAAACAGGTTTTTGTATCCAACATTCACAAGGTTCTACAAAAGATTCTCTACATCAATTAGCCGGAGTTGTTAGAAAAGTTGTTTCAGATTACTTAAAAGAACTATATAATTTACAAAAATATGTTTATCCAGTTTTGGAAAATATATCAATGAATAAAAAAATAACTTTTTTAGTATTAATGTCCCATTTGCCAAAACAACTGAGGATAAAGCAATAACCAATTTTAATGAAAGGGGTGGTTGGGGACACGATGGTAGTAATACATTACAACAATTCTTAAGTAGTATTTCAGATGAAACCAAATATGGTTTGATTAATGTTGTTAAAAAAGTTGCTAGTGGTGGAAATTCACCTGACATAACAGAAAATTGGGTTTCATTTAGAGACATTCAAAAATTTCCAATAAATCAGTAAAAATGACGAGCTCAGATAAAGCCATCTTAGGTTTATTGAATAACCCAAAGATTATACCACCAAATGATATTGTACACGAATACACCGTGGCATCACACAGTGATATGGAATTATTAGTTATTAAAGTCATTCTTAATATTAATATTAATGATAAAGGACAACGTGGTGATGGTGAAAGAATGCTTTATGAAAATAATTTTGATGCTTATAAACTTAGTGAAACAATTATTAAAAAAATACTTAAACCATTAGGATTATTTAAAACAATATCTTGGGGTGTGTTAATTGTTTTTGATGCTAGTGGTGATAGAATTATTGAACACTCAATGATTAAAGATTAATTTATTTCTGTATATTTATAAGGGAGATGAAAAAACTTAGATTAAACGAAGGTGAGGTAATTAAACTCATAAAAAAAATAATTTCAGAAGTTGAATTACCTGAATCTCCAGCAAGAAGATTTTATAATCTATTACTTCAAAAAGGATATGTTGATTACGACACACCAGTTAATATTTATACCGACACATTAGAATTATATGGATTAACCGATAAAGCCCCTTACGAATATTTTGCACAACAAGATGGATATTTAAACATAATCGTTCCACCATTATTTGAAGAAGAAGGTGGTGTTGAAATACAGTTTGAAGATTATGATGAAACTGAAGAAGATTTCAGTACAAGAAATGACGTTAAAGATTACATTGCTGAGAATTGGAATTTTGATTTTCCAATTGATTTTGACGATGATTATTTAGATTTTAACTTTGAATAAGTAATTTATGAAATATCTAATAACAGAAAACCAAAAGGAAAATACACTTAAAAAGTATATCATGTCAAATTTTGATAGAGTGGATGATGTGTGGTTTGAAAAACGTAAAGTGTATTATGGTTCAGGTCCTATTAATGGAAAAGATAGAGGTGAAGAAACGACAATAGTTGTTGTAGTTAATAATTTGGATAATGAATTGTCTGATGCTGACTTAATGAAATTAAGGAAAGAAATTAGACAAAAAACCGATAAGGTCTTTGATTTAGGATATAATAGATATGGTGGAGGATGGAATATTGGTTTTCGTAAAAAAATAATCGTTAGTTTCTAATGGAGATTGAAAAGGTAATAGAAAAACTTTTGAATAGCGGTTCTATCTTGAATCTTTTGGAGAATGGTATTATTGAAAAGTTCGAAGTTGTTAAAAATCCTCATAGTGACGTTATTTTAGTAATTAAAATGTATTTGAATTCAACTGAAGATGAACTTGTAGGTACTGGAGAATCCTCACCTAAATTATCCAATACTGAATTAAAAGATAAATTATGGAAAAATTATCAGTTAGACCCCGCATGGTGGCAAGCATCAATCATTCCAAACAAAATTCTAAAACCTTTGGTGGGCAAAGATTATTTTATAAAAATATTCCTGTATGTTTTGGATAAAAATGGTCATTATTTATTTTCAGAAAATTAAGTATGAATAAAGAAAATTTAGAACAAGGTTTAACAAAACTATTAAAAACCTTTTATACAAAAAAGTATGAAAGAGATTTTTCTGATTTAACCGTTGTATTAGATGAATACGAAGAAGACGCTGACGATATGGATAATGAGGGTAATTGGGTATCAGCTGAAAGTTATTATTTTAAAGTATATTCGAATAACTTTAATGGGTTATACCCACAAGAACTCTATAACTTAGCCAGAGAATTATTTGGAAATATTGTTGGTAGTAAAAATTGGATTGATATTGAATTTGGAAAATATCCCTTGTAATTTATTAAACTTATATTATATTAGAAGTATCATGGAAAAAAACGAAGCAAAAGCACAAGCCTATAATAATCTTTTATTTCAACATTCAAGATTGGAGGAACAAATCAGACAAATTAAAGCCGAAAACTTTGACTTAACAAAAGAGGATGTTGAAAAAATTGACAGAATTAGATTCCAACAACAAAGGTTGATGGCTGAAGTTCAAAGATTATTTTAGTGAGAACAATAATTTTTTTATTTATAATCATAGGTTTATTTGGTTGTAGTCGTAAACACTACAATAGAAAACATCCATGGCAACCAAAGAGAGTTAAGTATTTGGACAACAGATATGAAAAGTGTAATAGAAATTAATACAATTATATATTAGTTTGATATTTATAGTTAATCGGTTTATTAAAACCATAAACTAATTAAATGTGAATAAAACTATGAATTTTTTAATTGTTGGGATTACACTTGTTTGTTTGGTTGGAGTTAGTTGGTGGTGGGGAAACCGTGAACAAAAGAAATGAAAAAGGTTGTACGAATCACGGAATCAGAGTTAAAGAAAATTATCTATAGAGTCATTTTCGAGGATGAAAAGGATGTGACATGTGATAATTGTGGGTGGTCATGGGACATTGAGTCGGATGATAAACACCCTTATCTTTGTCATCAGTGTGGTTATGAGAATAAAAAACAAGAGTCAAAAGAAGGTGTTGGAGCCTACGACGCTCCGTCATTTTCTATGGAATCAGACCACATTCATTTAAAAAAAGTTAGAAATAGATTTTAATTAGTATTTATATAGTATGAAAATAATTCTTACGGAAACTCAATTAAAGAAAATACTTGAACAAAAATCTGTTGATTTAGTTTCAGTACTTAAACAGATGGGTTTTGTACCATCAGGTAATTCAATATTCAAACATAGTGAAAAACCTGAGTTGACAATCACTTTAAGTGGTGACATACTAATTATAAAATTGGACGGTAAAGAAATTGCAAAAGTTAATAAAACCGACATCCAAGACTTAGAGGCAACAATAAAGTCGAGTACAAAATGAAAAGATTTGTTTTAACTGAAGAAGACAAAAAAGATGTCATAAAAAATTATTTTGGTGAGTTTAACCAAAAATTTTATGATTTTTTGAAAGCTAACGTATCAGTCTCATCTCAGGTCATTGACCACTTTGAAAAACCATTTGTTCTATTATACATTGATGGTAAATCAAGATTACTTGATTCATCCAAAAAAAACTTAGTAAGTAAAATTATTAGAACTTACGAAGACGAATTTACAAACGTTACAGAATCATCACTTAGGTTAACTGCCAAAAAATTTATCGAAGATTTGAAAAATCAGTACTTTGGTAAATAATTTTACCCAAAAAGAAATATTTATTGTTTTATCACTTTCGAAAGGAAATAAACCCTAATTTAAACCTTATGGAATATTGTGAACAAATTAGAACAAACAGTAAGTGCTATGCTAATTCCTACATACAGGTTTGTAAAAAAACTTGGGGTTGATAAATATGAAAGTGATGACACAACTTCATATGTTTTAAAACTTTATATAGTTCCTGATAAATTAAAGAACTATCTTGACATTAATCCAAATTTTTTTGATAAAAAAGGAAATTTAAAACCTGAATACAAAGAAAAGGCTTTTAATAATTTTACAACAATTGTCGATGACGATGGTCTGAAAAACCAAAATGTTGCAAAAAATTTATTTTTGGAAGTGAAGAAAATATTTTACTTAGCAAGAAAAATGAGTGGTTCAGACTATTCTTCAGGTCCAGTATCATTACGTATTGTTTTTATTTAACTTTTGTTGTATCTTTGTTTCATGATGAAACAAAAAAAATCGGCATATAATTTTGCCTACAAAGTAGGTATTAGTGTTTTTATAATTTTAGTCGGAATTGTATCCCTTGTTCTCATTTCTGTTACTAAATCATGTGATTCAAATATAAACTTAAATACAACTACTCAAGACACAATAATTGGTCATATTGATACTGTATATTTACCAAACCCAAATGCTGTAAAAGTCTATGTTCATGATACTGTGTATAAAACATCTACCTGTACAAAAAAACACTGTGATTTAGTCAAAACAACTAAAGACTCTTCTAAGTCTAAATAATGTCGTAACTTGCTTGAACTACAATTTTTAGTCCGCTATTTTTTCCGTTAACAAATTCGTAAGCTTCTTCAACTAACCAACTAATATTTTCAGGCCAATAGTTCATTGATGTTTCAGGGTCAGTCAAATAAACTTTTGCGGTGATTTGTTGTGATTTTGATTGTGAAAGTGGAAACGCTTTAATTAATTCAATTCTTGAACCCTCACCAAAAAATAATTCCATTTTATTCTTTATACCACGATTACAATAAGATTCCATCATTGCTAGTTTCATATCAAAAATATAATCTCAATAAAATAATAAAAAAGGAAAAATTGACATATTTATACTAGCTTAGCATTTAGTCTAGCAGCTTTCATAGCTTTTTATTAATCAAAAATTTTTAATAATTTTCCAGCCATTTCTTAAATGCGGCATTTTTTTAGTTTCTTCTTTAATCAAAGAATAAGCTTCGCATTTCATATTGAAAAAATTATCAGGTAATGGTGTGGTTTCCATTTCTATGGTTGGGTACATGTAAATTGATTGACTATCTTTTTCTTTACAATCAAACGTTATTGACTTTAGAAACGAATATTTTTCCACTAATTTATCACTAATTTCTTTACTTATTGGGCAGGTTATCATGATAAATAAATATCTCTTTATATTTATAATTAATAAATTATCTTGATATGAAAAACTTTTTTATGAAATTGATGGGTGATGGTTCTGATGTGTCGTCTAAAAGGTTTTCAGGAATCATTACACTTTTGAATCTTATTGGATTAGCATATGTTGCAACAATTAAGTCAGGTGTAACTCCTGAATATATGTTTGACACATTAGCACTATTATGTGGTGGTTTTTTAGGTTTAACGACTGTCGAAGCCATTTTTGCAAAGAAAAAGAATCCTGAAACTAAAAAGGATGGTGAATAACCAACTCTAAAACATTATTTAACCCCTTAAATTTGACGTTTAAGGGGTTTTTTATTAACTTTGTGGTATGTCTACATCTGAAACCACGAAAGCGTCTGACAACACAAAATTTGAACGTGTGTATGAAACTGAAAATAGTAAGTCAGTTTGGAGATATGATTATTCCATTACAAAAAGTGGACCTGTGTCTGTAAGTGTAACGTACAAAAAGGACATCTTAGATAAAAAACAGACACTTGGTGATTTAATACCTAAGAAAAAAAGTCGTAAAAAATAATTAAAGGAGTTTTTTTTGTAGTTTTTCTATTAAAAACTTTGTCTCAGATTCACTGAGACTATTAATAAAAGAATCCAAATTAGATTCTTTCATAACTTTTCTTTTTTTGTTTGATTCCGGTATAACGTCAGAAACCAAAGTAATTTTTTTCAATTCTATACCATCACCTTCACCATCACCATAATCTCTATCAACTTCATCAAAATTATAATAATCAAAAACATCACCCGTACCCAATTCGTAGAAACTTTTATATAGTTGGTTTTCATTAAAATATCCTTCCACTTCACCTTCATAATGAACAGTTACCTGTTCAACCCTATCTTCATAAGTCGCAACATCAAACGTATTATATTTTGGAATTATAACATTATCAACTGTCAAATTATCCGAATCTAAATTATCTTCATTTTCTTCCAAGGCATTCATCCAATAATAGTAATCATCGGCTTCACTACCAAAACCTAATTGTTTTGCATACTTATTATAAAAGTCATAAGGAACACCAGTTTCCCACTCAATATAATGTTTTGATGGAAAATCACTCTCATGTTCTCTATTCCATAATTTGTAGAGAATCTTGAGAGCGCCAACTAATTTATCTTTTGGTATATTTTTCATGTTACATGTTTTTAAGACCCATAAATTCAGCAATCTTTTTACCACCTTGAGCAATTATCGAGTTTCCACTTTGAGTACGAGCTTTAATCGCCACTTTGGTCAATTCACTTGGATTTGTGATTCCACTGTCAACCGCTTCATTAATCTTTTTTGCAAAAGTTTGAAACCAACCTGGTCCGTTCCATGTCGCATAAATAAAATTAAATGTCAAATCAGGACTTTTTTTAACAATTTCCCTTGCTTTAGAATTTAAATATTTTGATGACAATGAATCATATTCAGGTTTAATCATATCTGCAACCAAACTTTTTAATTGGTTTTCTAATGAGCCACCCATATAACCATGTTTCCAATTTTGCCTTGCGTTTGCTTTATCAATCAAACCCCAAAATTCTTTTCCGGCTGAAGTTTTTGCGAACCCTGAACCATGTTTTCTATCCATACCCATCATAGTTTCGCCCGAATTACCCATCTTATATGATGATTTTAATCTTCCGTCCTTAACCATATTAGGGTGGTAGTAACCACCTTCTAAAGTATCGATAACTTTATTAACTGATTGTTTAAAATCTGTATTAGTCAAACTGGACTTATATCCACTACCACTATCATCCGATTCTTCATCATCTAAGTCCAAAACATTTTTGACGAAGTCCGCAGCCATTTGTGATATTAAACCGGTTTTTACATCACCCAAAACACCCTGTTCATTAATATTCATTAATTCCTTCTGACGATAAACTTCTTCTAACAATCTTTTGTTCATAAACATATAAATATCTTAAATTGCAAAACTTTCCCCACAACCACATGTACGGGAAGCATTTGGATTTATAAACTGAAACCCTTTACCATTTAATCCGTCTGAAAAATCTAATTCAGTTCCAAATAAATAAAGAAAAGATTTTTTATCTATAACAATTTTTACACCATTATCTTCCACAACATTATCACCATCTTGTGGTATGTTATCAAATCCTAATTCATACGACAATCCAGAGCAACCCCCACCTTTAACACCTACTCTTAAAAAATAAGTTTTCCTATCCAACTTTTGTTCTTCCAAAAGTTCTTGTAATCTTACTCTTGCTTTTTCTGATACCGTAATAATTTCCATTATGCCAATGGTGATACATAAACAGAATCTTTATTTTGTAAAGCTTTTCTAACCCATCTTCCACGTTCCTCAGCCATACGTCTAACAGCAATTCTTTCTTTATTACATGGACCATTACCTTTTACCACAGCCCAAAACTCATCCCAATCAGGGTCGGAATAGGTCCAAGTACCGTCTTCATTTTTTTTCAAATCATGGTCTGGAATTTCCAAACCAAGTTCCTGTATCTTTGGAACATACATGTTGAAGAATTGATTTCTCATTTCATCGTTGGTCATCATTTTGATTTTCCACTTGATAAGTTTTTCGGAATGAACAGATTGTGAATCAGGTGGGCCAAAAAAATGAATGACAGGTCTCCACCATCTATTCAAGGCATCTTGTACCATTTCCCTTTGTTTTGGAGTTCCTGTAGCGAGATAAACCGAGTTATCGTGTCCTTGCTTCAAATGGAAACTCTCTTCATAACAGATACGTTCCAACGCTCTACAATACGGACCATAAGAACCTTTAGCGTTTGCCAATTGATTTACAATTGCTGCTGCATCGATTAACCAACCAATGACTGCAGTATCTGCCCAAGTCTTTGCAGGATAATTGAACACGTTGGAATATTTGGATTTCCCTGAAATTAAATCATTAACCATTTCTTCACGTGGTTTTCCAAGAGTTTCAGCTGCGGAATATAAAAGTTGAGCATGTCCAACCTCATCTTGAACTTTGGCCATCAACGCCAACTTTCTTCTAAATCCAGGTGCTCTTGTAATCCAAGTTCCTTCAGGTAGTGCACCAATAATTTCAGAGTGAGCATGTTGTTCAATCATACGAATAAGTTGTTTTCTATATTCTTTGGGCATCCAATCTTTGGGTTCAATCTTATCACCTAATGCAATTCTTGCCTCAAACTCAGCAAGTTTTATTGGGTCATCATCAACCACAAAATCTTTTTTTAAATTTGTGTTTCCGTACATCTTTTTTCGAAACTTTTTATTCTTTGAATTTTTTTATGTTATTTAGTGTGGGTTTTGGTTCGTAAGGACAATTTATACATTTTGAATCACAACATTTACCTAACTTAATCAAAGTTTCTAAAGATAATTGAACTATTTTTTGTCTTTGTAATATATTCCAATCATCATCATCTAGCCTTTCAAGTGTAATCTTATCCATATAAATTTTTATTTTGATAATCTTCAATGGCTTTTTTTATTGCGTCTTCAGCTAAAACTGAACAATGTATTTTTACTGGTGGAAGAGCCAACTCTTCAACAATTTCCATATTATCAATTTTCAAAGCGTCAGTTAATGATTTTCCTTTTAACCATTCTGTTGCTAAAGATGATGAGGCAATTGCTGAACCACATCCAAAAGTTTTGAATTTAGCGTCAGTGATAATATCATTCTCAACCATTATCTGCAAACGCATAACATCACCACATTCTGGTGCGCCAACTAAACCTGTACCAACCCTCGAGTCATCTTTATCCAAAGTTCCAATATTTCTTGGATTTGTGTAGTGGTCGATGACCTTGTCTGAATATGCCATATACTATAAATATTAAAACCCCCAACTTTAGTTAGGGGTTGAAATGTTATTTAAAACTTTCACTTGTTTGTATTGAACATTCAGTTCAATTTCCCAAGGGTCATTCTTGAGTTCATAATTACCATCCAAAACACTACCATTAAAAAATTCGGTACTACCATTGTATGCCCAACTATAACCTTCGTGAATATGTCCTGACAAATGAAGGATTGGTTTAACCTCTTGTAGTTTGTGTCCCAACTCTTCACAACCAGCGAAGAACTGTTGTTGTGGAATGTAATCACACTTATACATCACAGGACCGTGAGTAATTACCACATGAGTATCCGTAGGTATTTGTTCCCACACTTGTTTGATTTCGTGACCTCTGTGTTTGTTGAATACCCAATTCTCACCATAAAACCAAGGAGTTGATGGAGAACCCCAAAACTTAACACTTTCGATTTCACAACCATCGTTTTCCAAGTAAAACATATTGTCAGGCAAATTATCCAAAAGGTTATTTAACCAAGTAGGTTTTAATGGAACATAATTTTTGCCCAACAATTGTTTTTCCAACTTTTTTTCATTCAAAGGGTGGTGTTCATCAAAACAAATATCGTGATTCCCAGCGATGAAGATTTTATATCTGTGAGGTTGATTAACCAACCAATCAATAAAGTCTTCCACTTGATATCTTTCACCGCGATTGCTGATGTCACCACTGTGAATTAATACATCACCAAAAGGAACATTAACTTTCCTGTGGAATCCGTGGGTATCTGATATATGTACAATGTTCATCATAAAGCAAAGATAGTTAATTATTTTTATATAACAAAATTTTTAGTAATCTCCCCATGTAGTATCATCAATTTGTTCTGTCAATATTTCAATTTTGTTCTCAACGTACGAACGTATTTTTTTCATACTTTCTAAAAATTCATTTCTCAATTTATGAAACTCTTCATCTTCAATTTCATCAAATGAACTGTAGTGTTCAAAACAATAATCAATACCTTCGTTACCCATTCTATATTGAACAGCTCGGAAATTCTCAAGGTTATCTTCAATTTCTTTAATATTTCGTTTCATATCTTTATTAGTTATTATCGTTGTTTGAATGTGGAATGTTTACTCTAACACAAGTTTGTGGTTGTGCCTCGTTCATCAAAAAGTTATTGATATAACCCATAATATTTGCAGAACCAATTGGATTTGCTGAGTGAACTAACACGGTTGGAAAATTAAATGATAGACTTTTCTTTTGAAGTCTACCCAATAATAACCAATCAGGGTTTTTATCATAAAAATGATTTACCAACCATTTAGCACAATCGTATCCTGTTTTTTCATGGATGTTATCATAATCCAATTTATAGTTTGGAGATACGTTGGTGAAATATTCATTCATTGCAGTATCACCCAAGTCATGGTCCAACGAAATCATTTTGATTGTTTCCAAACCAAGTTCGGTTACTTTATCAACAAACTCATCATATGAACGAACAACAGTCCATTCAGGAACTTCATGAGTTGATGGGTTTGGTGACGGAGTTCTAACATCATCCAAATAGATGTAATTTGTTTTCATAATACAAAGTTAAGTATTTGTTTCTACATTAGTGTAGTAGTAATCCAAAAATTCATATACTAATGATTCAAGGATTTCTAATTTATTATCAGTAATTTCTCTTTGGACTAAAAAAGTTTCACTATCAACTTCAATACTGAAATATTTACCTGTCATAACAATTGATGGAAATCCTTCATTACAAGGTGTTAATTCAATCTTATCAATTACTTCCATGGCATCGTTCCAACAATAAAAAGGGTTACATATATCGTTCTCAAAATGAGTAATAATGTCACCATCATCTTCCATTCCGACTAACTCACTAACAGAATAGATATCTCGGGGTAATTCCCACTTTGATTGTACAACCACCTTTTTGGTTAATGTTTCATTGTGAGTACATGTTACTGTTTGGGTAAATTTGAATCCCATAAAATGAAAAAGTTGATTTAATTTGTCCATAGTCCAACAAAGATAATAAATTAATTTGATAAAAAAAAGACCCGATTTCTCGGGTCTTTTATAAAAGAGATATATATAAAAACACCCAAAGGGCGATGAATATATAAATATTGTTAATTTATAGTTTTTCTACACTGGAAACCTTTTCTCTCATAGATTTTTTGAAAGTATCTTTGAAGGTTTGTTTTGTTTGGTCTTTTTTACCCAATGACTTAAAATGTTCTTTGTGTAGATTTTTAAAATTATCAAATAGTTTTTCAGTTCTTCTGACCTGAGTTAGTGTTTCGCAAGAATCTAAAACTTTCAAAACCCAATTAAAATCTTTGTTTATATTTTCCATATGACAAATATAATAAAGGGTATTGAATTAACAATACCCTTTCAAAAAAAAGAAAGAAAATTATGCCAACAAGTGGTAATATTCTTTGAAATGTTTAATTCTATCTGCTAAACCTATGGTTCCACCATTAACTCTTTTTGTTACTGCCGTTACTGTTGCATCGTCAGCTCCTTTATCAGCAATTGCGTTTAATGCGTTTTTACTGAAGAACCAACCTGCTGAGGCTAATGCATATTTGGTTGCAACCAAATCAGGATTAGTGATAGTATCTTCACCGATTGATTTTGCAAAAGATGTGTAGTTTTCTTTTCCGGTCAATTGGATATACCCTCTGCCTCTGAATTTGTAACCCTCTTTTGTTTCCTCACCACCGTTACCCATTCTTCCACCATAAACTTTTGATGCAATTTTTTCCGGATTTCTTGCGTATAATTCGGCAATGTTACCAGGGAAATATTTAGGGAAAATCTTTTTAAGACCATCCGCTGAGTAATTCAAGTTTTCTTGAGTGGCTTTGAATCCACCTGATTCGTGACCACATTGTGCCAAGAAATGTGCCAATCTTAAAGGAGTGTTAATTTGAAACTTTTCCATTACTGTTGGAATTTGTGCGATTACCACATCAGGAACATGACCTTTTAATTTTTCTAAATTGATTGGACCACCTTTAGGAATAATAACATCTTCCTTAATAACCGAGGTTAATCCTAATTTTTCTAATGATGCAGGTCCGATGATTCCATCAGCCGTCAACCCATTTTTTGTTTGCCATTCTTTAACTGATTTTTCAGTTCCTGGACCAAAGTTACCATCGGCAACTAATCCTAATTTTGATTGAAGAGCCTTTACCTCTTCGCCTTTTGAGCCATTTTTTAATATCATAGTATCTTAGTTTTACTATAAATACCACTTTAAATAGATAGGTTGAAACCCATAGTAAAATTTTTGATATTGTTTCTTGCTCCCGTAATAATGAAGGATTCAAACGATGTTAAATAATTCATCTTAATACTAAAGTTTTTATTTATGTCAAATAAGAATGTGGTTTTTGTGTTGGTTATGTAGTCTTTTTTATCCCAAAGATTTGGTTGATAGAATCCTTCAAATGAATATGATATTTTGTATTTTTCATTTTTTCCGAATACTTGAATTCTCGGTGACAGTCGTAAACCTTTCCTATTTGTTAAATCACTATAATCGTTATTAAAATATAAAGTCCCTAATGAAACTGTACTTTCTAATAATTTACGTTCAAAAATAGTCTTACCATATCCAACACCAGCTTCAACACGTTGATTAACTTTCTTTGAATAAAGTGATGAAATTTGACCAAAAGAAAATATTGAATACTTTTCATCAACAACTCTTGGTTGAACTCGTAGTACAAAATCATTAATTAATTGAGTATTGTTGTTTGTCATCATTTGATATGATGTTGATAATCCAGTCTCAAACTTTTTCCAACCAACGGAACTAAAAGAATTTAATAATATGTTATCTTGTTTAGTATCATTTGCTTGAGTGATACTACCAGTCAAATCAAATGTAAATTTTGTTTTAAGTGTATCTTGTGAAAATAACGTGTTTGCTAAAAATAAAAAAGGAAATAAAAGTTTTTTCATAGTCATAAATATATCAATATGTTACTTGACCTGAATACCCTAATGAGATTAAATAATAATTTAATATTCCACCACTTGTAAGGGTTGATGTTGTAACAGATGACACACCGGGGTATGTTAATCTAACATTTGTAGACGCCGCTTTAATATCGTTATACTCACTTAAAGTATATAACCTTGAGTTAGGCGCGGTTCTCCAAGACGTAAAAATTAAATTTTTTCTACCCCATAAATAATATTTGTCTGAGATTGTTATTTTATTATCATCATTCAAATCATAAGTGTGAAATGTTAATCCAGTCTTAGATGTTTTTCCTAATATTACATCACCTATTGCCCTTGCATCTGTTGATGTAAATGTTTGTGTTGGTGTTGGGCAATCAATTTTAATGTACCATTCAGTAGAAGACGTTGTTGGTCTTGAAAATGAATAATACCCCGATGATGATGTGTTAGATGTTGCGTCTAACGCCCATGCTGATGTTGTCGTTGTAGTTCCACCTACTTCATCGGACTGATAAGAATAACCACTTTGTGAAGGTCTTTTCCAAATGACATACAAACCATCTCCCCCACCATATTCTTGCATTCTAGCAATAAAACTATAAGTTGTACCGGCAGTCAAATTAACAGACCCATACCTGTAAGTACCAATCCCTTTTCCCCCATACCATTCAATTACATTACCTGAATTCATCAACCATAAATCACCACCATCATCTGACGTTAACCCAAACGTATAAGTACCTGTTTCTTTTGGGGTAAAATTAAATGTGATTTCTGCCGAATAATACTCACCATTAGTTGGTATGGAAGCCCCTTGTCCTGTTAATGTTGTATATTGATTAAAATTTAACGAATACGCACCTGAAATTGTTCCACTCCAAAATAATGTTGTATTACTATAAGATGTATTGAAACATCTATCCATTTCAGACCTTGTTGACGGGTATGCCTGATATTGTCCCGTATTACCATTTCCGTTGTGTGTTCTAAAAATTCTAACAGAAGTGTTTTGGTTTGTTGTGGTTGTTGTGGTTCTTTTATAAAGTTTAATTGGGACGTTAACAGCACCCGTAGCGTTGGCATTATAGATATAACCTGAATAAGTAAACTGACCATAAAGGTTCAACCCAATTAAGAATAAAATCAATATGGTCAGAATCTTTTTCATATTTTAGAAATACCGTCTTGCAATGATTTTTTGACTGCCGATGCGAACACACTTTTTTCGAATGGTAAGTTCTCATCTTTTAGTTCGGCAAAAGTGGCCTTCACTGATAGCTTAGATGAACCCTCACCAACATAAATTTTATCGTTAATAATTATTTCAATTTTAACAATGGTGTGTTTCTTTTTAATCATAAATGGGCCAATGTTGATACCAATAGTCGGAGCTTCAATTGATGTAATATTAACTACAACAGGTTTTCCATCAAGACAAATTGTAAATTTTTCACCTAACAATTCTTCAGTCATTTGTTTTATACCGAAAGTTAACCTTTTAGATGAAAGGTCAGGGTTTTCAGTTTTGTTGTTAATTTCCTTGACTGTATAACAGTTTTGTGCGTTTAGGTTGATTATACCCATGAGTATAATACCGAATAATATAATTGTTTTTTTCATAACATTATTTTACCACCAGTTAATATCTGATAGTTTAAGAATTTATCCGAGTATTGATATGTTCCTGAAAAACTAACATTAAACTTGAAATTTTTAGAAATACCATAATCCCAAGAACTAAATGGAACTAATAGAATTCCTGAGTTCCACCATCTACCTTCGTAGAACTTTGTGAATGGAGAATACACGGCTAACATCAATATATTTGCATTAACTTTCTTACCAACCTTAAACATATAGAATCCACCACCAACGGCTGATAAATTTGTGAATACTTCCTGACTTAAAGTACCTACCGTAAAGTTTGCGCCACCCATAAGTGACAATCTACCATATCTGTGAGATTCGAGTGCTGTTGTAGTATTAAAAAAGTTCCTCTCAAAATCAACCATAGATGAATTTGCAAATATTGCAGTATTTGTCTTCTTTTTATTTGTTAACGCGGTGTAAAATGTAAGATTTGAATTATTAATTGTTGTTGTAAAATTTAATAGTGCCCCTTTTGACTTTGAATTGTCTGTATTTGATTTTGTCATAGACATTGTAGCTCTGAATTGATTGGAATTGTCTTCCGCACTCCTAATTACAACAATATCTCCCGTTCCCACAATAGAACCTGTCTTTGCGGTTGTTTTCGAACTTGGTTTCCCACTACCTGAACCACCTGAACTACTTGATTCAGCGGCATTTGCAACAGAATTGGTTGTTCCACCATTTCCACCCGATTTATCGTCTGTTTTAGGGGTTGCAGGGTCATTTTTTGGTTCTGCAGTACCATTTCCACCACCTGAACCCCCTGAATTACTCCCATTTCCTCCTGAATTCCCTCCATTACCACCCGAATTCCCCGTATTTGACCCCGAATTCCCCGTATTTTCACCATTTTGACCTGTATTACCCGTATTTGACCCCGGATTACTACCTGAATTCCCCGTATTCGACCCCGGATTCCCCGTATTTTCACCATTTTGTGGTGTTTGGGGGTTATTTCCCGTTTGTGGCTCATTTTTGGGTGTTTGTGGCTCATTTTTGGGTGAATTTGAGCCAGAATTTGGGTTGTTTTGACCGATATTTCCTGTATTTGTACCCGATTGGGTATTACTTTGGTCATTTTTACCCAAACTCTTCCCCGAACTTTTACCATCACTACCCGATGACGAATTGTCTACACTATTACTTAATCCGTTAGATGACATACTACCAATAGTAGAGGCCACAGTCATAGTAGATACTGATGTTACAGAACTTAATGTTGAGATGATATTTTGAGTAATAATTGTGTTTTGGGATACTTGGGTTTTGGTTTTAACCTCATCGCATGGTGCCGAAGCGTATTTTGTGGATAAACCACCCACCCATCCAGCAAAATTACCATTATCAAAGTCTTCTTTTGTGAATGTGTTAACATAACCCAAATAATTCACGGTTACGGTTGAATTGGCGTTAGGTATATTGATTACCTTAAGTTTCTTTGAACAAGGGTCCACATAAGAATATGTGAACCCCTGACCAAAACTGATAGAGGATACTGACAATAATAATATTGAGAATATCCACTTCATTAATCTACAGATGTTACATTAGATAAAGATTGACCATCTTCTTCGTCAACTTTTTGAATCAACATTTTGTCTCTGTCCTCAGAGTTGAACCAATAGTCAACGACTTTATTTAAGTTACCAACAAACGCACCTAACAAGATTAATAATAATTCTTTCCAATCTTCACCGATAGTAACACCGAAAAAAACCGCTGAATTAATACCAGCGATAATGAAGAAGAATAAGAATAACACCGCTAAGGTGATTTTCCATCTGTTATTTTGCATTTGTTGCAACATGAAGTAGAATCTGTTTTTGTCTTCTACTTTCACATAGTCAGGTTTACTTAAACCTAACGAATCTTTAATTTTTTCTTTAATTGCCATTTTAATTTTTGAATACTCCTTTTTTTATCAACTTCTCTACCACTCTCACGGTAGAAGTTTCCAATGCTTTTTTGGTTGATACACCAACAGTAGACTTATTGAATTTTGGTCCATCAATATCACCAAGAGTTGATGATGTTTTTGTTGTAACCGCTTTTCCTTGTCCACTACCTGTGATTACCTCGCCAGATTCTGCGTCAACAAATCTAACTTGTAAACCAAGTTGTGTGTTTTGTTTGATTGTAATACCTGATGTTTCAACCACCTCATCTTCACCCACAGAAAAATCATAAACCTCAATGTAAACAAAGTATTTCGCTAACTTAATTTTACCCTTACCATCAACTTTGTTTTCAGTAAAACCTTTGTTTGATGCTTTGAATTGGTTAACCATTCTTTCTTTTATTTCCAACTTGTCTTCAGTAAAAACAAATCTTCCTGTTTGTTCCAAATATTCCAAAACAATATTCGTAACACCCATACCAACTCTAACATCTTTTAATTCAGGGTACATCTCATAAACTTCTTCACTGATACCAATTTTTAAAATTTGAATTGGAATCTGAATTGTGTCCGTGTATGGAGGTAATGAATCCAAAGATTTTTTCTTCTCAAAACCTGCGGTATATTCTTCAGTTTTAACCGAACCTATTTGTGCGTTACACTCTTTAGGTGTACCACAACTAAACAAAATTAATGTTAAACCTATTAGTATATTACCAAGGTGCATCTTCAGTTTCGCTTTTTTTTGCTGGTTTAGATTCTGCAGGTGCCGCTTGTTTTTCTACAACAGTTGTCTTTTCTTTGATAACAGTTGTTCCCCCTCCACTACTTGCGCTGTTCTTTGACGAGTTGTCAACACTTAAGTTGATAACAGGTGCGGCAGTCGCTTGTTCAGTTTTAGGTTTTTCTTCGTCATCACCACCACCGAATAATGTTGATGTGAACCATGCTCCACCAGCCGTAACTGCTGTCGCGATTGTACCGATAATGGTTTTTTTCAAACCTGACCAAGTACCGTCATTTGTTTCTTGTTCTTCACTCATTTTTTTGTATTTTATTATTTGTTTATTTATTTTTGGCTCGTGGGGGTCAATGACCCCCGAATTTATTAGTTGTTATTTTTAAGTCCTTTTTTAACCTCTACCTCATCTTCTCTTTTCAAAACCGCCAAATACATTCCATCTGAAAATCCTGTCATGTCAACAGTGTAAGTATATTTTCCTAATGGTGTCATATCAGTCATAACCGTTTTTAATTCTCTTCCAGTTAAGTCCATAATACTTAATCTTACATTTCCTTGTTTTGGTATTTCAAATGAAACGTTAAAAGTTGTTGTAAACGGGTTAGGATAAAGTTCCATATCACCACCTACATAAACGTGTGGACCAATTTTGAATACTTGAACAATACCGTCCGTTGGTGAGATGTTTAAGTCAGTTGCGTCTTTGTTACCTGCAAATTTTCTTGTAACGTAAAGTGGACTTAATCCCCATTTGTTTTGTGGTTTCTTTGCAGAAAATTGAAGTGTGTAAATTAACTCACCATCGTTGAATAAGTTGACATTGTTTGTTGGGTCATATCCACCCCATTCAACTTTGTTTTCTGATGTGTTTACGTATGATAACCATAATGATGATTTCAATTCGTTTTTGACACTTTTGAATTCCAACAATGATGTGTCGTACTTAATCATCAATTGTAATGCTCCAACGTTAATACCACCTGTCTTCAATCTAACGGGAATGTTGACCAAGTTACCATCATCAACTTTCAATAAAGGTAAGTTAACCTCAATTGTTTCAAGTATGTTATCGTAAGATGTTGTAACATCAATGATGTGTTTGTTAGCGTTGTTAGGATTAACAATTTCTATTGGTGTCATACGAGCTCTGTTGTAACCTGTACCATTCACGTCACCCATACCTAATACGTAATATGTTACAGAGTCAGGTTGACCAGCAATTATTTGGAATGTGAAGTTTGTTACACCAGGAGTTGTTGATTGTTGACTTGATGTTGAACCGTTGATTTTACTGTATTCACTTTCAGTAAAGAACAAGATGTCTTTTCTACTATTAGCCCAAGAAGTGAATCTCCCTGAAACTCTTGCGTAAATACCATAAACGTCAGACACAGTAATCTTATCGTCATTGTTTACATCAGTAGAGTAAAAATCAAATCCTGAAGGTGTGACAGTTCCTAAAACAAATTTGTTAGCTCTTTGTGCGTCTGCGGTTGAAACAATTGCCCCAACACCCATCGTATCACCTTTAACAGCAATTCTCACATCCCAAGCCGTTGTATCGATTGGAACATCAGTAAAGTTAAATTTACCTAAACTGTTAGTAACAGATGTTTGAACATAAGACCAAGATGAAGATGTTTTTAATTTCTTCTCCAATGATACACTTAAGTTCTTGGATGGTGTTCCTGTTACGTTGACAAATTTACCTTTGAACGACATAACTTGTGGTTTAAATTTACCACCAAAGTTTTTAAGAGTTAAAGTGTAATCAATACCTGATTGTGTTGTCGCGGTTTCAGGAAAAGACGCAGTACCCGTGAACTTCATGTCAGTCACACTGAAATATGTTGTTGAAAGAGCTGACGTGTGTTTTAATGTAACTTGGAACAATCTACCATCTGGAATAGTGAATGAGCTATTAGTCCCCGTGTAAACCATCGTAATTGTTACGTAACCTGCTGCAGCATTATCCACATATTGTAAATCCTGTGAGAATGTTGTGTTCATAGAGGTTACAGTGTCAACTTTAGCAAAGGCCGTGTTGTCATAGAATACTCTGTATTGAACCGCAGTAATATTTGTTGATGTGTTATTGTAAAAACACAGTCCTATGTTTGTTTTTCCAGACCTATAGGTACCTGTTTGATAGGTTGAGTCCAACATAATGTGAGCACCCGTGGTACTCGGTGTTGGACATGTTTGCGCAAAACCCATCACTGAAGCGCAAATTGTGATTAATGACGTAAGAAGTCTTTTCATATAGTAATATCTTGGTATATATAAATATGGTTAAACACTATCTATTATCTTTTTTTATTTTATTATCCACTAATTTATTTGGACAAATAAAAGTTGCACCCGTAGATTTTTTTTGGGTTAATAGAGTCGACTCGGCTATCAATTTGATTAAAAACACTGATAAAAGTGTATATGATACACTTATGAAGTATTGTACTAACATTGGTTTTTGGAATGGAAAGTTTTCGACTATTGAAGGAACTGGTGAAATTGTGATAACTAAAAGTGATGTTACAAAAGGACCAATTAATAATTTAGCGGCAGTAATAGTTCACGAATCTAAACATTTACAATATGTTAATAATAATATCATAGTAACAATTCACGTTGAAGAAATTGATTGTTTTACATATGAAAGAAAATTCTTACTAAAAATACCAAATGTCGAATTATGGTTAATTGAGAATACTGAAAAAGAAATAAAAAGGTTTCAAGATAATTGAGTATTTATATATATATGTTTGATTTATTAAATGAGGTGAGAAAAATAAAAACGATGATGGGTCTTATTAAGGAAGACCAAGATTCGGAATCTATAAATAGACACGCCCGAAATATTTTAAATATTTTAAAATTTAGTGGTTTATATTCAGCAACAATTAAAAAACTTATTGATAAAATTATAAAATTTGGTGAAACTAACATTATTGATTTCGACTTAATTGAAAAAAATCTTAAGAATGTAATGTTAAAAAAAGGTAACCGTAAGAAAAATGTTGAGGATTACTTTTTGAGAATATTTACATCATTAGAGTTTAGAGAAAAAGGAATTTATGGTATAGAACCTGAAACTGAAGATTTTGGATTTAACATTGAAGATATTTCCATCATACCCAAAAAAATATTTAACAAGGAATTATACGGATTACAGGTTGAATTAATTAAACTACAAGATTGGTTGGTTGAGACAGGTAAAACAGTTCTTATTGTTTTTGAAGGTAGAGATAGTGCCGGTAAAGGTTCGTCAATTAAAAAATTCACAGAAAATATGAATCCGAAAGGATTCAAAGTAATCCAACTTGGAATACCAACACCTGAGGATAGAGCTGATTGGTGGGGTAGATATAGAAAACAAATTGAACCTGGTAAAATTAATTTATTTGATAGGAGTTGGTATAATAGAGGTTTGGTTGAACCTGTAGCTGGTTATGGTACTCCTGAAGAATATGAAGACTTTATGGAGAATGTCGAAAACTTTGAAAACTCATTAGTTGAAAATGGTGATTTCCTTTTCAAACTATGGTTTTCAATCGACAAAGAAACCATGGTAAAAAGATTTCAACAAAGATTAAGTTCACCATTAAAAAAATGGAAATATTCACCTAACGATGAAAAGATGCTAGATTTATGGGATAGATTTACTGAATTCAAAGAAAAACTATTTAATAAAACATCAACAGTAAACAACCCGTGGGTTATTTTGGATTCATCAGATAAAAGAGTGTCAGGATTAAACGCCATAAGATATGTGTTGCAAAACATACCATACACAGGAAAAAATGAGGAGTTTTTGAATAAAGAATTTCCCGAAGCATTAACAGTTTTAAAACCAGAGTGATGAAAGAATTTATCCGATATATATTGAAAGAAAATTTACCTAAAAAAGGTATTGTAATAAAAGAAGGTGTTGAAATCTCGGAAGGGTTAAAATATCATAAAGAATATGATTTACCTTTGGTCGAAAACGTGTATAGACCTTTCTCAGATGAATATTTTTTACTGATAAATGAAGCTCGTAGTCTTTGGAAAAATGGATTAGTTGAACTCTGTGAAGATGATGAATGGTTATTATCAACTGATATTGGTAAAACTGCAATGTTTGAAGGTGAAGAGGTATGGTTGGATATTCCATTCTTGGATGAATCTGAAATTGATGAGATTGGTTTACGTTCATCAGGTGTTGAGTCCTTTTTAGAAACTTTAAGAGAAAATCCTGAATACATTGATAAACTTGGTTTTAACTCATTGTCAGATGTCAAAAATTTTATACGTGACAATGGTTTATCCGATTGGCAAGAATTAAGGAACGAATTATCTACTTTAACAAATGAGTCGATAAATGAGGCCGAGTATAGAGGTAGAAAAGTTAAATTAAATTCACCATTCAGAACTTCAGGAGGACCAAAGAAATTTGCAGTATATGTAAAATCACCAAGTGGTAATGTCAAAATTGTAAGATTCGGTGACCCAAATTTAAGAGTTAGGAATAACAACCCTGGCGCTAGAAAAAGTTTTAGAGCACGTCACAAATGTGACCAAAAGAAAGACAAAACGAAAGCGGGGTATTGGGCTTGTAATGTTTCAAGATACAGAAAAAAATTAGGTATCAAATCTTCATCTCCTTGGTAATTCAACTATTTTTGATTTGTGAACTTTCCTTTTACACAAAAAAATGAATACGGATATATTGTTCGTACATTTGCAAATGATGTTGATTCTGAAGAATTAACTTGGCATTACGATTTACATGAAAGATTTGTTGTCTGTGAACATGATACTGATTGGCAAATTCAATTTGATAATGAATTACCAAGACAAATAAAAAAAGGTGAAACAGTTCATGTTCCACCTATGGTTTATCACAAAGTAATAAAAGGTACTGGTGATTTAATTGTAAAAATAAAGGAAATTATTTAACAATATAAAGTTTGAAATCACTACTTGATGGTTTCTCATTCTTAAAAAAGTATTTGGTTGTTTTACCGTTAACAGTGATATATTTAAAAAAACCTGACGGTACTGTAGCACCAGTAGGTAGTTTGATTGATTTTTTATCAAAGACTAAAACAATTTTAACCTTAACAGTTGATGTTTTTGCCAATTCTCTTTCGTGAACCTCTAACAATCTCCAAGTACCACGATTTAAGTATTGGTCTTGTAAACAACAATTTAGAAATGTGAATGTGGAAAATAACATTTCTTTATTACAATTAAAGTCAGCCGCTGGTGCTAAATGACCTTTATCATAAATGTTATTTTCATAGTCTTTACCGTCAGATGTTTTTATTGTATCAACAGTAAAAAAATCCATACCAGTTCTTAATACGGTTCCACTCGGACATTTAACAACATATTCAATCCATAAAGGTTCTTCTAATACTTCAGAATACATTCCTTTGAAGATTTGATTTTGAAAAAAAACCGAATCTCTCAATTTAATTTGTGAAAACAAAAAGGTTGGTAGTAAACATAGTACGAATAATATTTTTTTCATACCAATAAATACTACAAACCAAATACTTGTTAACCGCCATCATTTATTGTAACATTCCATGTATATACTCTTGAAACTAATTCGTTTTCAAGTTCTCGGATTTCTGCAGCAACCTCACCATGATGTACTTCTTCCAATCGTATAGGTTCATCGCTCATTTTAATCTCTTCTTTCATATTATTTTCGTATGATTTACTCCAAAATTCACCACCGATTTCTTTGTTGGATTTAACATCAGAAGATATAATTATTTTTTTCAACACATCCATCGTTTCACCGTCCAAATCGGTTAATAATGAATCAATTCTATCATCACCTGAATTCCAAAACGATATGTCATAAGGTTTTTTAGTCTGTGAATCAATCCAACAATGAAAGGCTGTTTTTACACCAGTATCTCTGTTAATACAATAAATCAAAACACCATTTTCGGTGTAGTCAAAAAATCGATTAGGGTTGTATTTTGCTGCAGTACACCATCTTGTACTGGCACCATACTTTAACGATGCTTCATACGTTAAAGGTCTAACAACCAACCATTTTTCGGTTTCGAGTTCAACACTTACTTGTTTAGAATACTCTTTACCTAAATTTTTGAGTGAAATTAAAGTTACAATCTTTTCGATTTCTTGAAAATATTTTAATTTATTTATATCGACATTATTGATTTGATTTTTTTCATATGAATCCATGAAATCTAACATAGTTTCAAGTTCGCTAAGTCTTATTTGTTCTATCATGTGGTAAATACAAAAAAGACGCCCATTATCAAAAGTGTCTATTTTATTTTTCATACTTGGAACTTTTCGTACCAATTCTCTTTTATATTCATTAAGTTCATGGGGATTATTAGTCCTTGACAAATAACTATTGTTAACTATATGGACCAACATTGGTAAAAATTTATTAGTTTTAGATTGGTCTATCATTTCCAAAACATCTAACATTGAAATCTTCATCCAATCAGGGGCTGTTTCTCTAAATTCTTTTAATTTTGTCATGATTAATTATTTGGTTAAAATATATGAAATAAAAAAAACCGAGTCAAATAACTCGGTTCTTTTTTTGCGGAAGATGAGGGACTCGAACCCCCGCGCCGATTTCTCAACCTACTTGTTTAGCAAACAAGCCCCTTCACCGACTTGGGTAATCTTCCAAAAAAAAATCTCGGGTCTGTGTCCCAAGATTTTGCGGAGGCTTAGGGATTCGAACCCCAGGATGCCTTTCAACATCTTCAGTTTTCAAGACTGACGCAATCGACCGCTCTGCCAAACCTCCGTAGTGATTATAAATACAAATTTAGATAGTTTTATCAGATTTATCAAGCTTTCCCTGAATAATTTGATTAATCCTATTTTTTGCTCTGTCACTAATTGGGATAGGATTTCCTTCATCATCAATCCTAACAAATGTTGTTTCAGTATGTAATATTACTGTTTGTATTCCTGTATACACACTGTGTGACCTCGCCTCTATATAGAGAGTAACTGATGTATTTCCAACTTTAAGTGGTTTACCATATATTTTTAATAACTGTCCTTCTTTACCTGGTTTGATAAATCTACATTCATCCAAAGCCACTGTTACCAATCTTGGTGAATCACAAAGTTGCATTGATAGACCTGATGCTGCAGAATCTACCCAAGCCAAAATTTTACCCCCAAATAAATTTCCGTGGAAACCCAAATCAGATTTTTTGATTGGGTGAGTATTTAACAATTCCATGACAAAAATATACAAAATTATTTGTTGAAATCAATTTGATTATTTATCTTTGTTGTATGAAACGCCTAATAATTTTCATTTTTGTTTTACTTACATCATCTGTTAAGGCTCAATATAATAATGGTAAAACTTGTGATATAATTTTTGTTCAGGGTGATACATCTTTGATTACCGGATTCAATGGTTTGGACAAGAAAGATTTTGGTATCTATTTGGGTGTAAGATATCGTGGTTTTTTCAATACAAACATTTTTTATACTCCTTATAATACTATCAATCGGATAGGTATATCGAAAGGATATTTAAATGACGGTATTAGGGTTAGTGGTGGTGTAAAGATTACACCAATAGGTTTATATAACTACAATGTAACACCTGAGTTTGGTTTTGTACTCCATCCAATACGTTTAATCGGTAGAGACCCTTATTCTCTTGATATTGTGTTAACGTATAACCAATCAGATTTGACTAGGGTAGGTTTTGGCGTATCATTTCCAATTCAATACCGAAATAACATTAGAATATGATATTTATATTTGATGGACGATTCAACCATAGAACAGATTAATAAGATTTTCAAAAATAAAAAACTAACTTGGTGTGGTAATTTTTTGAGGTATGATGATGGTTCAACCCAAGATTGTTACAATTTTACTTTCCAAATAGATGAAATCAAGTCAATGATTTCCGTTGGTGAGTGGAAAGAACACGCACTTGTTGAGGTTACTTTATATGTTGACCCAAATACCATACTCGGTAAGCTTGTTTCTGGTGAATACAAAGACATATTTGGCAACAGTGAACAGTTATTACGTTTTTACCCAATTAAAAATGGAACATCAGATAAAATAACAAAAGCTTTAAAATTAGTTTCAGATTTAAATGTTATTGTAACATCGATTAAACCTGTTATAGATTCAAAAAATAAAAATGTTGAACCCATTATGGAACAAAGAACTAATAGAAATGTAATTCGTGAAATTGTAAGAAATATCTTGTTTGATGTTAAAAAAGATATGAAAACAAAAAGACGTGTTCAGATTGGTGAATATGATTTTGGTTTAGATGAAACCGTTGATGTTGTTTTATACGTTAATGCTTTCAATAAAAACATTGAGCCATCTCAATATTTGAAACCAATGGATGTCAATGGGTATTGGGACGATGAATTGAATGTTTTGGAAATCGAAATAGATTTAGATAAAAATACCGATAAAGGTGTCATGTATGAACTTATTGGTGAACTCAACGATGTTGTAACACACGAAATTGAACATATTAAACAAACCAAGTATGGTTATGTGTTTCCTGATAAAAAATATAAAAGAAAAATAAATTACTACAAACAACCTCACGAAATTGAAGCTCAAATTGCTGGATTCAAAAGAAAGGCTAAGTTACAAGGTCGACCACTCGAAGATGTTATAAGAGATTTTTTTAAAAAGAAACAAGATTTTTTAAATATTTCTGACAAGGTGATTGAGAGAATGGTTAACTTATTACTTTCTCAAATTATCTAACATTCTTTTAATAGACTCTTCTAAAAAGGCGGTTGTAACATGTAAACTACTACTTGCAACTAATAATTTTACAAAGTTTTCTATTTGTTCAGGTGTTAGACCATTCTGAGATACAAACGTTGCCAAATAACCTAATACAGGTACTAGATAGATGTATGACATAACATCAGTGATAAAGGCCGCACTATTACCTAAAGTTGCTATAAAACCTTTGAAAGATGTTATTAACGATTTTACTTTATTAACACCTGTGGTAAATTCATTCTCCAAATTTTGTTTTTTGATAATAGGTAAAACTTGTTTCAAGACCTCTCTACCTTCATTAAAAATGACACATACTGTAGCAACAACTAACAATGTTATTTGTTCCTCATTCAAATTAGGGTAATTTCCCTTCAAGAACTCCATCAACGGTTCCATCAGGGCTCCAACGCCAGCACCAAAAGTTAATAATATTTTTAAATTAAACTTATATCTTTTCATGATGCGTTTATATAGATTTGCCGAAAAATCTGCACCGTGTTCAAAGATTGTTGACATAATGTCAGACATTCCTTCAAGAAGGATTAATTTGTTTTGTTCTTCCGTAATTAATACGTTCATACTAATAAATACTTTGATATATTTATTGTTTATAGTATGTCAGAATTAAATCCAAAATTAGAACCTGGTGATAGAATAGTTTTACTACATATGGATGACCCATATAGTGCTGTTCATATGGGTACAAAAGGGACTGTAGTTAAAATTGTAAAAGTTCCATTTGATATGGGATATCAATACAGTGTTAAGTGGGACAATGGTTCTACGTTAGATTTATTACCCGAAAGTGACAGTTGGGTGTTATCTACGGATGTCAAACCAAACAAAAAATTAACAAATGAAGCGTTTGGTAATGAAATAAAAACATTATCAAAACACAAAGACATTATTAAAAATATGGATTATAGACCAGTTCTTGATTATATGAAACTTGTTCAAGAATCAGGATTGGTAAATATGTTTCAGGCAATGCCATTTTTAATGGTAGACTCACGTGATTTACACAAACTGATTTATAAGTTTGATGGTGAGCCTGAGGATTATCCTGAATTATTTGAAAAAATTGACGAGGTAAGAAACATTTTAGTTTCCGAAACAGTTAGAATAATGGAAGAAAGTAATATGGAGTTTGATGATATTACAATTAATAGAGTTTTCCAAAAAGTTTGTAGAGCGGTTATGGAAATGTATATGAGTCTATACACAACTTACTTTAAGAAGTAATCTCGTATCTATACTCATCGTGAGTTTTAATTGGAATTACAGTATATTCCAAAAAAATTGGTGACAGCTCACCAAAATACCCACCCTTGATATTATAGTCAAAATATTCTTCAGCTTCAAGCCAAGTCATTCCATCTTCACACAAACTATCAATTATTTGTTGTTTTGAGTATAATATTCTACGACCTTCAAATGATTCTACAACCCCAATGACCGCATTTTCATATCCATTAAGAAGAACGGAACCTTCACAATACTCGTCAATTTCTAATATTTCTCTTTTTTCCATTACGGGAAGAAATAATAAGAGGTTCTCTGTTCTTTATCAAAAACAACGATACCTAATCCACCATCAAGTTGTTTAATTACCATTTCCATGTTTCTTCCAGCCTTCGAATTGTAGACTTTTACGTACGCAGCATCATCAATTTTGGAGTATGATAAGATATCATAATTAACCACACCATTCGAAATCATTCCTGTGTTTTCGTCAGAAATATTAAAAATCCAAATTGAAACAAAAGTTGTCAAGTCGTTGTTTGATACAAAATCCCATTTATCAGTTTGAAAATTATATATCATTTTGGAAGTTGAAACCGTATTGGTTTGAATTTTAGTGGTTGTGTATTGACCGAACAGTGATGTTGAGAACAACATTAACAGAGAAAGGAGTATATTTTTCATTATTATAGATTTAATAAAAAAGGTTCTCAGTATTGTGGGGGCTTAAATAAATTACCAAGATACTACTACACCAAACAACTTCTTTGAGAACCTTTTACTAAATCTAAACAATATTTTTTTACTAATCAAGTTCATTATCATCAATATAATAATTTCCTTTTCGTAAATCTTCCACATCAATTTCATCCCCACCCTGAAATGAATAATATTCTTCTGATGTGGTTTTTTCAATCCTAAAACCATAATCAAACATATTATCAAAAAAATCAGAATTTTCACCAAGGGTTTCCTCATCAGGAAATTTGAGGAAACCCACCAATTCGTCACCAGACCATACCTTGACAAAGACTTCCATTAGTTGTAGAACCTTTCTGCCAAGAATTTGAAACGACCACCACTTACGTATTCTCTGATTTGAGCTTTTGGTAACCAAAATTCAAACTCACCGATTTCCTCAATCCGTTGAGCCAATTCTTCGTGAAAACGAGCGGCTTCAACTTTGTCTTTGATGTACTTAACTTTCAAGTTCTTAGCACATACTGGACCCATGCCAGTCAAGATTGAGAACTCATCGGTCAATTCAGCTCCACAACAACGACACACATCACCGTTCTCTTTGGTCAATTTGGCACGAACACGAACCGCTTTAGCACTTAAGTGAGTGGTTCCAACCAAGTCAACCAAGATTGGCATGAACTCCAAACCATATTCTTCTTTGATTTTCAAAGCGGCACCACGCTTAAGTTTGATTGATTCGTTTTTCAATTCAACACGAATCTCAATAGTAGGGGTCTTTTCTTTTTTGATGGTTCTAACCGCAGTAGAGATTTGACGTTCAGACAAGTTTCTCCACTTGGCGTAATCTTCTTTCATCTTCAATACGAACTCGTTGGAACCTGTGTAGTTCATAATCAATTGCAAATCTTCAGAAAGATTTTCGATAACAAGTTCACCGTTTCGTTCGATGCTATGGAAAGAACGTTCTGCAATTTCAGCCTGACGTTGAGTCAAAGATGAGTATCGAGTTAAAGACTGTTTTAAACTGTTCAAGAAGTTGTTTGAACCTTGGTAGTTGCGGACTTTCTGTTCTATTGTCATGTTGGTGGTCATTTGTTATACAAAGATAATACTTTTTTCTTATCCCACAACTATTTATATAAAAAACATTATGAACGCATATTTTTTTCCAGTATCGAATGAAGAACGTGAAAACATCCTCAATAAACATAAAGAAGTTTATAGTGGATACAGAACGTTAAATCCTAATCCTGTTGCAAATGAACAACCATTATATGTTCAAGACTTTGCCAACGACAAAGGTGGGTTAGTTGTAAATAATAAAGGTGAAGTAAAGGCATACACAAACATGGGTATTAATGAATCCAAAAAAAGAAGACCATATTTGGCAAAAGAAGAAGAACTTGATGAGTTTTTTTATTTTAGTGACGAAGACCCTGAAACAGTTGAAAAAAATAAAAAAGAAAGAGAATCTGAATTAGATGTGGCAATCTCAACGTTGGATTTTGATGATGAATTATCTAAAAGTGAACACATGTGTGAACAATGTGGTTTGAAAGAATCATTATGTGAGTGTGGTGGCTCTATGGAAGAGGCTGAATGTACTGAATGTTCTAACGAAGGTGAGGTTGAAGAAATTGAGCACCATGATTTAAGAAAAGGTGGGTCCTATAAAATGAAAATGCCAAAATTTACTGATGACGATGATGAAGAAGTTGAATTTGAATATACAGGTCCTGTAAATTATGAATTTGGAGAACCACATTATTCGTTTCAAAGAAAAGATAAAACAGGTGGAGCATTACTCGGAAAAGATTTATCACGTTTGTATACAGAACAATCAGAATTTGATTCTGATGAAATTGAGGTAGGTATCGATGAAATTGCCGATGATATTATGAATTCAGGTAGATTGGAAGAAGTTTTGTCCTTATTAGATATGGATGAATATTCTGACGAATATGAATTTGTTGAAAATCTTATTGACGATTTGACTTGGGAGTATGCTGACGAAGAGAATTACACTGATTTACAAGACTATATTAAAGAAATGTATGGTGAAAAATTATACAACATGTTTGAGAGATATCTTGAAGGTGATGAAGATTGGATGATTGATATGGACGATGAAGAGTTTGATGATGAAGATATGAATGACGAATCTGATGATGAAGACATGGAAGATGATGAAGACATGGGAGATGATGAATTTATTGTCACCCCTGACGAAGAATTAGGTGAAGGTTCAAATATTTTATCAAATGAACTTGATACACCAACGTTTAATAATTCTTATAGTTACATAAGTGGAGGTCCTGAACAATTCAGTGATGATGAAGGTGAACCTCATGACGGTTACCAAGATGATATTCAGAATATTCAAAATATGTTTGACTATCAATCACAAAATGATTCTGACCCCGAGGCAAGAGAAATGATTAAAAACCTCAATAAACAAATGAATACTGATTTTGATGGCGATGAACCATCTAACAACGAATCACCGGCTTATAACTTTATATCAGGAGGACCTCCAGGTGTATCTGTCAGAGAAGACGAAGAATTAGATGAAGAGGAAGTTGAAGAAAAATGGTCTGAAAAATACAAAAATAGTATTGATTGTAATAACCCGAAAGGATTTAGTCAAAAAGCTCACTGTCAAGGTAAAAAGAAAGATGCAAAAGAAGAGACCAATCTTGAAGAAGAAATTGACGATGATTTAAAGGAAAGTTTCTTAAAACAAAGAAAGTTAACACTTGAAATGTTTGAAAGATTTGGAAGATATAATTAACACCAAACCCCCATCAAAAGTGGGGGTTTTTTATTTAAGTCTATCTTTTACTAAATTATTTGATATTTGTTATTAAATAAACTTTTTTTTATTTGAAAATGGAAATTAGAGAAATTATTGAAACATCTGTAAAAGAACCAATAATTGAGGTTAAATTCAGATTAGCAACGGATAGTGATGAGGTTATGAGAACTGTAGAATTTCAGTTAGACGAGATTGAAGATTACGGTTATAATATTCTTACGGAAGATTTTGATTTGTTTGACATTGATGATTGGGATGATGAAGAAGATGAGTTTGAATATTCAGATGATGAAATTGATGAATTGAATGTCGATGAGGAGGAGTTAATATCCTTTATGAATGAATATTTTCTAATAAACGACCACGTTCCACCTGCAGAACTATTTTAATTGATATTTATTGTGATGAAAGTTAAATCATTAGATTTAGAGACAATGACAGATATATTCAACAAATTGTCGAATGTTAAATCTGAATTTGACGAACAAGATACTACTACAGGTGATTCTGGTGGAAGTACTGGTGGGGCGTATCCACAAGTAACAAAGTGGGAAACAGGAATCAAACGTGGTTCGGCAAACCCAGTTGGAAACACCAAATGGAAAGATTCTTACCAAATTAACCGTGGTAAGGCAAATACTTTACTATAAAAAGATATTTATAATTAAAATCCCTTTATGAAAAACAAAGAAATATTAGAAGAAGGAAAAGAAGCATTGAATAGGACCCTTCTTATGATGAATTATGATATGAACAAAACTTTAACTGAAAACGTTGAAGTTATTTCTGAACAAACTACTGGTGAAAAAGATATCAAAGACCAAATTATACGTGCTGCGGTGAGAACAGGTGGTACCGATGAAAAAGCACTAAGAGATGCAATTAAGAAAATTACCAACAAAGCACTTTATGATAAAGTGAATGCTCAATTAACCGCAGATAGACTTACTAAGAGATATACTGACCGTACAATCGTTGGTATTTTAAATAATGAGCTAGGAAACGGTGATTTAGCAATTGCAAATGAAATTGCTAACCATCTTAAAACTTTAGGTATAAATGTTGTTGTTACTCCAGAAAACTCAATTGACAGAGCTGGTCGACCAATTCCAAGTACAACAAACGTAGCAAAAATTGAAATATCTAGTGGTAATACAACTCAAGAAAAATCATCAAGTTCTTTGGACGATTTGAAAAAAATATTAACAAGTGGTGTTGCATCAAAAATCAGTAATATGCCTGCTTGGAAACTTAATAATGTAAATTCTATTGTTTATTATGCAAATAATGGTAGGTTTTATCAATTTACAAAAGATGGTAAAACACAAACCCAAAAAGGTGTTTGGAAAATAACAAACGGAAAATTAAAAACAACCGCTGATAGTAATAAGAATAATGTGGTCAAAAAACAACAAACACCATCAATTACCGATAAAAATTTGTTGAGTACTTTAAAATTTGATTTCCAATATCCTGGTGATAAAGCATATTCATATGCATTTGTACCTGGTACTGTTGCCGAAGCGGCTTCAACTCAGAATGGTACATGGTACGCTAAAAATAATAAAACAGGAAAAGTTTTTGATATTTCTAAATACTATCCACAAACAGCACAAAAATTAAGTACTCAATTCCCAAATGCCGGTCAAAAACCCACAGAAACAGAAACAGATGTAAATATTCCTGAACCACAAGGTCCTGAAAGACCAACACCACCAAATGATGAAACTTTAGCAGCATCTCAGACACCACAAAATGAAAGTTTGAAAAAATCACTTAAGAATAATTTAATGGAAATGAAGGAAAAAAAAGAAAACCTGATGGTTGAATCAAATATCATCAAAAAGAGATTTGAAATGATAAGTGAGAGTAGGACCTTTAATTTGCAAACTGACGGTGATTTTATTGTTGAGTCTTTGATTACTGAAGTTTCTTATTTAAGAAGACAAGGGTATGATTCCAAATTAATCAATGAGGGTATTTTTGGTTGGATTGGAAGTCTGTTGGGTGGAACAGTTACTGAGGTTCCTGATGTTATAAAAGAATATGTATCATCGTGGTTATTAAAATTATTGGGAGTTTCGGCAGATTCGTATTTAGGGAATGTTGTCGTTACTTTACTTGGTGACCTAAGTTTCAGTGATTATGATAAATTCTTTAGTGATTGTAAATTTGCATCTAACAAGGTCGCTGATGCATTAATCAATGGATACTTGAGAAAATTACAAGAAGAAAACCAATCTACATCAGGTGCTGGTGGATTTGTAATATCTGCAATTAGAAATTCAATTGTTACTTATTTTGCGGATTCGAAAGATAGTATCATCCAAAAATTAGAGGATGAAATAATTAATTTCTTATGTCCTAAAATGTCAAAATTAGCTGGTATTATGGGAGATAAGGCGGATGCAATAAAGGAAAAAGTTGTATCTTAAAAATATTTTCAGGGTAGAATCTGTAAATATAAATCACTTAATCAAAAGGGGGTGTTTTCAAAACAAAAAAGGGTTCCTCACGGAACCCTTTCTTGTTAATAGATTTCTTGGTTTATAAACCATTTATTTTTTTTCTTTTCTCGTAACAATTTCGTCTATAATCCCATATTCCAAAGCCTCATTCGAACTCAACCATAAATCACGACTTGCATCTTTCATAACTTGTTTTGTGGTTTTTCCACAATATCCACCCAACAAATCAAAAAGAATTTGGTTAATCTTTTTCCACTCAACCATATCAATTTCGGCGTCTTGAATGTTTCCACGAAAACCACCTGAAGATTGGTGTAACATAGTTCTAGAAAATCTCAAAGACGAACGTTTACCTTTAGTACCTGCGCCTAACAGTACAGAACCCATTGATGCCGCCATGCCAGTATTTACTGTACGAATATCACAACGAATATAATCCATAACATCTACCATAGACAAACCTGATTTTACTGACCCACCAGGACTATCAATGTGCATTGTGATGTCCGAACCCTCAACTGAGTCTAAATACATCAACTGAGCCTGAACTACCGTTGACATATTATCATCAACAGGTCCAGCAACCCACAACAATCGTTCTCTCATCAAACGAGAGAAAATGTCCATTTGAGTTACCCTCATTTCTCGTTCTTCAAGAATGTAGGGTGTCATAGAATTCTCAATTCTTTGGTTGTAGTAATGTAAATCTAGTGAACCTTTACCAAGATGCTTGGTGTAATAACTTTGAAACTCTTTTGTAGTATCCATATTTTATTTTGTATAGTATAATTTAGTACCGATGGCCGGAGTCGAACCGGCACGGCCCTTACGGACCACAGGATTTTCTTACCACTATAGTTTTCACTACCCTTCACGGTTTTGTGGTCTGGACTATACCTTCACCATATCTTACGATTTAGGTGTTCCGTGTCTAGTCTCTACACCTTCTCATTTCTGAGCTTGGCTCGGTATTCCCATTTTACAGGGTTCACCGAATTTACGGAATTCTACATCTTCAGTTTCCCAAAGAGCACTCAATTTCTGTTCTTTGAACGATATGTATCAGTTTGTGAATGACAATTCGGACATAATATCCTCAAATTTTTAAGTTTGTGGTTGGTTCTATCCCCATTTATGTGGTCTAATTCCATGTTTATTGGTTTATCACACCAATTATCTATTCCACAAATAGAACATTTATTTTCAAAAATGCCTTCTTTGTAAAGTCTTAGTTTAAGTTTATATGTTTGAAAACTAGGGTGCTTACCTTCTAAAATTTCGGACAATGAGATTTTAGGAAACACTTGTTTATTCCCACCTTTTAACCCTGGGTTTGGTTTATAACAATTATATTCCAAAGCCATTTTTTTTAAGGTGTTAAAATGTATTTTCAAATCACTAGCCGCTTTAACCATAGATATGTTTTTTTCACATGCTAATACAATCTGTTCTTTAGTTACTTTTTGTTTCATATCTAATAAATATTAGACACATAATAAAAGTAATCCAAAGTGTTTATCAAAGAACGTTTTTTTAAGTCCTGCGTGGCTACCTTTTCACCACATCGGCATTGTTATACAAATATAGGAACTATTTTTTGATTAGACAAATGATTGTTTGAAATCAGACCATAAAATTTCAACATCAGAACTTGTGATGGATGAAAATACTGTTGGTTCATAAGCTCTATATCTCATTTTCATGTTTGCCTCTTCAGGTGTTTTGTTTGCCTTTTTCAAATTACAAGAAGAACAACACGTAATCAAATTAGTCCAAGTATTTTTACCACCACGAGAACGAGGTATAATGTGGTCAATAGTTAAATTTTTTTCACTACCACAATATACACATTGGTTGTCATCCCGTTTATAAATACGTTTTCTATTCAATCGAACACCTCTATTCTTAAATTTAACATAAGACAATAAACGAATTATTAAAGGTTTTACAAATTCTTTTACAGATGAACTTAATTTTTCTGCGTCTTGTTTTAATACCTCAGCTTTACCTTTGATAACCAATACAAATCCTTTACGAACCGAAGTTACGTTCAAAGGTGTGTAGTCTGAGTTTAATACCAATACTTTGTCCATTTTATTATATTTTACAAATTTACAACATTTATGTGTAAAAAAAAAGTCCTGATTTCTCAGGACCCTTTCAAAAACGTGATATTTTTATTTTCGGCGTTTTAAAAGGGTCATAGGTTCATCAAACAATAACGAAGGCGTGCCATTAAGATACACAATCTCTGTTTGTCCAATATTCATTGCTGTTGTAATCATTTTACTCATAAATAGGGGTGTGTGTTGAAAAAGTCAAATATTTCGATTATTTTTTTATAACATGAATATCAATTTGAAGTATTTTTTAATTACTTGTTTATTATTTTTGATAGGACAGACTGGTGTTTGGTTTCAATTAAATGCACAATTTATGTGCGAATGGGCTAAACGGAATCCATTATTGATGTCCGTTGTTGGTGTTCCATTTACATATGTATTTATATTGGCGACAGGTTATGGTGAAAGGGCGTTTCAAGGTTTGATGTGGCCTCAAAGATTTCTTGGTTTTGCAATTGGGATATTAATGTATGCTTTGTTAACACATATTATGTTAGGTCAGGGTATGACAACAAAAACTTGGGTTAGTTTGACTTTAGCGTTTGCAATTATTATAATTCAAGTACTATTTAATTAATTTTATGGCGTATTGTATTGTAAAAATGGTAAAATCGGTTAATGGTATTGAGTTACCAGTAATCTTATTGGACTCTCATGATGAAGTTTGGGAATTCGAAAATGAAGATGACGCTAAAGGTATGGCTTCAATTTTAGAAAAAAATTCTGATTCAGGACATACGTATTCCGTAAAAAAAGTGTAACTTTGTAAAAAGATATTTGCCTTCGTAGCTCAGCTGGACAGAGCGACAACCTTCTAAGTTGTGGGTCACAGGTTCGAATCCTGTCGGGGGTACCAAATGAAGTTTTGGAATAAAGACGAATGGCAAGGTAGGTCCAAAGAAGAAGTTGAGTCCTACTATAGAAATATTGGTACTGTAGCAACAATTGCGGTATTGGTATTTTGTATATATAGTTTTGTAGTTTCAATATGGCACATCCTTTAATACACGCTAAATCATCAGCCAAAAAATTTGGTGGTAAATACGAAGATTATATTCATTTACACGATTGGTTGGATGAAACAAAGGCTTGGGTAGGACATTCAAATCACAGAATGTTTCGTCATCATTCTGAAGGTATTTTTGAAATGGAAAAAATCTTTGGAAAATCATTTATTAACAGTGATGGTAAAACCGTATATACCCGATATGTAGGTGAACAACACGTAAAGGAAGATTGTTTTAATTATATACCAACGGCAAAAGATTGGATTGATGCTTTACAGGCTGATAAGAAGCCAATGTGGATGTTAAGAACGTTGGACCTCAAAGTGGATGATTGATATTTATAATTATGACTCCCAAACAAAAATCGATTTTTGAATTAGTTAGCAAATACGTTACTTCTCGTGGTTGTGAATATCTTGAGATAGATATTGACCCATGGAATTTTACACCATATAATGGAAGAAATTTTGGTTGTGGTACTAATAAATATGAGACTAGTCAAAAATTACCATTTGACATCAGTGAAATAATTAGTGAGTACGCAAATGAAAATGCTTCTGATGTTGACCAAGATGAATTGAACAGTATGAATTTTAGACTATATCCTAACACAAGAACAGTTACTCTTAGTGGTGTTTATCAGTCAATTGTTGATGGTCCTGAGTCAGAACTCGAAAAACATGCTGAAGATGATGAGATGTTGAAGAATATAATGGATGACTTAGAAAACAAAGGTATCTATCCATATGGTGAGGTTGATTTTAGTGGTGGTGGGGATTCAGGTTATATTGATGACCAGATAAGTGTACATTCGGGAAGTAAAGAATCATTAAGCCTTAACGATTTTCAGGAATTAGAAAATTATTTGTATGAAATGTTAAGTAGTTACGGTGGGTGGGAAAATGATGAAGGCTCGATTGGTTCATTTACGATTGATACTCGAAGAGGTACAATTACTCTGAAATTTACTTGGAATGAATATCATTATGAAGATGTTGTGTTTAATCAAGAGGAGTTTTGAGTTTTAGCTTAAAATCTTTCAAAAATTCAGGATAACTTTCAATATACCCTTCTAAGGTTTCGTCATCGAACTGAATATTTTCGGCACTCCAATTCCAATATATTTTTTCGTTAACTTTAAAACCATAATATTCGTGATTGTTGTATTGAAGTTCGGTTATCTCATCACCATATTTGTGTTGTCCGACAATAATAAACCCTGATGAAATATCCTTTATTATGTTTTTTTCACCATATGGTATAAATCTATTATTAATCCAATTAAGTCTCTCAATTAATTTTTGATAGAACATGTTAGCAGCTCCCCATCTCACTGACGCGAAAAAAACCACACAATCAGACTCAAAAAGTTCTTTACTAATTTTCCATAATTCATCATCTGGATTATGAATTGATGCCCAACACCTATGGTAACCTGATGGATTTTTTTCAGGGTCATCTAAAAGGGCTTCTTTAACACCACAAACATTCCCTTCCATCAAAGAGACATTTCCTTCACACGGATAAATTTTAAGTTTTGTTACATCTATCAACGTGGAATTCTCTAAATTTTTGTGAATTATTTTTGCTAAAATTGTTGATTTTGGTAATTCTTCTTTTGAAATTTCTTCACCTCTATTAGAACAGGTTAACAAAAGAACTTTTTTATACTTTTGTAATTCTTTTATTGTACCGACTAAAACTTTAAAATTACCTTCTTTCATATTTATTTATAAATATTATTACTAATCCATTTTTCACCTTCCCAAAACTCAACACCAGGAATTTCCATTTTGTAAGGGAAATAATCATTATAACTTTCGTATATATATAAATTATTTTTGTTTTGTAATTTTGTATAATCAGACAACAAAAGTATTGATGTGATACC
>SXGQ01317110.1_pt1 | contig 50958 bp, 33 predicted proteins | sample 3178371 | NCBI WGS metagenome assembly SXGQ01 (sample SAMN11356859, study PRJNA531348) | freshwater metagenome | isolation source: freshwater sample F1-20 | place: China: Fuxian Lake, Yuxi | collected 2017-12-25 | reverse complement strand
GCCTTCGGCATCTACGGCCGCGATGTCCAACCCGCAGGCGACCCCGAAATTCCCAACGACGTCCGCGAAAAAATCCTCACCTTCTCCCGCTGCGCCCTCACCGTCGCCATCATGCGCGGCAAATCCTACCTCTCCATGGGCGGAACCTCCATGGGCATCGCCGGATCCATGGTCGATCCCTCACTCTGGGAAAAATGGCTCGGAATGCGCGTCGAAGCCATCGACATGACCGAATTCATCGGCCGCATGAACAAAAACCAATTCGATCCCGCCGAATTCGAAAAAGCACTCGCCTGGGTCAAACAACACTGCACCGAAGGCCACGACTACAACAGCCATGAAACCCGACGCTCCCGCACCACCCTCGATGCCGAATGGGAAACCAACGTCAAAATGGCCCTCATCGCCCGCGACCTCATGGTCGGAAATCCCAAACTGGACGAAATGGGCCTCCATGAACAAGCCCGCGGACACAACGCCATCGCCGCAGGATTCCAAGGCCAACGCCAATGGACCGACCACTTCCCTAACGGCGACTTCCTCGAAGCCATCCTCTGCTCATCCTTCGACTGGAACGGCAAACGCCCACCCTACATCGTCGCCACCGAAAACGACGCCCTCAACGGCGCAGGCATGCTCTTCGGCTCGCTCCTCACCAACACCGCACAAATCTTCGCCGACCTCCGCACCTACTGGAGCATCGATGCCATCCAACGCGCCAGCGGCACCCGCATCGACCACCCCCTCGTCACCGATGGCATCCTCCACCTCATCAACTCCGGCCCCGCCGCCCTCGACGGTACCGGCCAATGCTCCGATGAACATGGCAACCCCGTCATGAAACCCCACTGGGAAATCACCGACGACGAAATCAACAAATGCCTCAACGCCACCACCTGGCACCCCTCCATCACCGAATACTTCCCCGGCGGCGGCATGAGCACCCGCTACAAAACCCGCGGCGGCATGAAAGCCACCATGATCCGCCTCAACCTCGTCGACGGCCTCGGCCCCGCACTCCAAATCGCCGAAGGCCACACCATCGACCTCCCGGAAAACGTCCACAAAGCCCTCGACGAACGCACCAACCCCAGCTGGCCCACCACCTGGTTCGCACCCATCCTCACCGGCACCGGAGCCTTCCGCTCCGCCTACGACGTCATGAACCACTGGGGCGCCAACCACTGCGTCATGACCTGCGGCCACGTCGGCCACCTCTACCTCACCCTCGCCTCCATGCTCCGCATCCCAGTCTACATGCACAACGTCCCCCACGAACGCATCTTCCGCCCCAGCGCATGGACCGCCTTCGGCACCGCAGACTCCGAAGCCGCAGACTTCCGCGCCTGCCAAACCTACGGCCCCCTCTACGGCCGCAAATAAATCCGCCCCACCCAAAATCCTCCCACCAAACCACACCCCGTTTTTTCCGCCCTTCTCCTTGCCAAAGCCCCGCCCCGCCCGTAAACATCCCCCGCCCCACAAGCAAATGGTCCCGTGGTCCAATGGATAGGACGATGGCCTCCGAAGCCGTAGGTCCAGGTTCGATTCCTGGCGGGACCACCACTCTTTCCACCCTCGGAAATCAGTCATGACCTGATCCACCAAGCCACGACGAAATCCAATTCGTCCCGCTCTAAAAGCACCGCCCCATTCTGGTAGGTCATCCTCGGATTCCACCCTGCCGAAATCCCAGCGTCGCCTATTTCATCATCCTGAGGTTCGCCTCGGCAAACGCCTTGCCCATCTGCGCAAAGATCTTCGCGCTGCCGAAATAGTGGTAACCACCATTCGAAGCACCAGCGATTGCCTCCCGATCTTTTGGCGAAAAGACCTCCTCCAATGCGACATCGAGCTTCTTCTGGTCTGCTTCAGTGATTCCCTCAATCCACACATCAATCGCACCATAATGCTCTTTGGAATCAGGACCATATTGGTCATTTGCATAGACCGCCAAGACGTTCTCCCCCTTCTTCAAATGCTGGATCTGTTCTTCTCCAAGAACAATGGAACCATACTGCGGCTTATCCTGCCACCAGACGTAGGTGTGGATCTTTTGACCATTCAGAAAAACATGGAACCCTTGTCTCGCCAAAATGGCGAGACGATAAGCCTCGTAGTCAAGGTCTCCAACTTCAAAGGTGGTGCGCATCAGAAGGAATTCACCCTCCCCCCAAGTTGACGGGAATTTGTCCAGAGTGATCCCACTATGGTTCCAAACTCCTTTTCCGATCGGTGCCTTGCCAACCGTCCATTTGCCATCATCAAAACCCGGCATAGACCAATTCTCCATTCCGTCCGGCAGCGTGATATCTCGGAATCGCCGATCGGTATAGGATTCCAACTGGTCCTTCTTCTCGCTCGGATCCAGCGCAACGAAGCGCCAGTCGCGCTCTGCTGGCAACGGTTCGCCCAGTGGCTTCCAGAAAGAATCCCATTTCCGCTCCTTGTCGATGGTTCCATCCGTCTTCAATGTGCGGGCCGTCCCGACAATGTTGTTATACTCGCCCTGCTTGGTTTCCGCGGCGGCAATGTCATGATCCCAAAATGGAGCGGTCTCGACAGCAACCACATTGCCCTTGAACTCAGGCATGGCGGCCGGTGCGGCCATCGCCTTGCGGAAAATCTCATTCTCGCTCTCACCACCGACTCCAAGCACCCCGATCACAAACGGCATTTTCGGGGCCGAAAGATCTTTGCGGACATCGCGGATGAACTTGGCCAAAAGGTCCGAATAAAGATCATATTTCCCCGGCTCATCGGGGCCGGGGTAGGTCGTCCCATCGACCAGATCGTTGAAACCCTGAAGCCATACAAATCCAGCCAGTTCAAACCCATCCTTCTCGTTGTATTCCGGGCACACACGCTTTGGATCGGCGAGCACCTTTTTCACATGCTCGATCATCATGCGGTAAAAGACTCCCGTGGCGGCATCCTTCTCATCCTGCCACTTTTTCCGATCCTCAAGTTTGGGAATTCCGTGGGCACCCTGAGGATGTTGATCCCACAATTTTTGAATCTCCTTCGGCAGTTGATAGGGCCCGGCGCTCGGCGGTCGGAACTCGGTGTTGAGGGATCTGCCACCCCACGCGGTCTTGATGATCAAAATCGGCTCCTTCAGCTCTTTCTCCATGGAAATCCCGAAGGTGAACTCGGGACCGATCTTTCCGCCATCCTTCGTCGGTTGATCTCCACGCGCACCAAATCCGGCAGTCAATTTCCCCAGCCCCTCGCCATTGGCACTGCCATCATAAGGCCCGGTCAAATAGGACATCCAGACCTTGTCACAAACCCGTGGAGTCCCATCCGGATTCCGCATCTCTTTCAACAGGGGTGCCGTAAGCGGATCCTTGCCAATATAGTCAAAAGTCCGGACCTCGGCATGCCCCTCCATGTTGGACTGGCCCGCAAGGATGAAAACCTTCAGCGGCTTGGCAAAACAGACCGGCGGGAAAACACAGAACAATGCTGCTGCGAAAAATATACCCGATTTCGTTGTCATCGATTGATTCAAGCGAAACCTACGTTCCGGGACTGGTCTTTTATACATTTGCGTTGAGGTTCATGGGTTTCTCCCCCTCGGTTGACCCAACGATGGCGACGATCGCCTTATCAGGCCTTCCTTCAAATCTCTCCGATGGGCGGCTCCTTTCATTGCAATTCCAAGAGCTTCAAGCCATCGCACAGGCAGTCCGCCAAGCAAAAGGGCGATTCCCATTCCGCTCACAATCCACGTCGGCATCGACAGCAGTCACATGGATGCCCTCCTTCAGAAACCGGGTATGACCGCAGCCGACATCGCGTAGGCAATCACCCATCGTTGACGATCCCATCCCGCACTCGCCGACCAACTCCACTGGACCGCCGTCAAACTCAGCACGGTTGGCTCCGCCAAGAGAACTCCTTCGACATTTCCTACCGCACAATCGTCCGCTCTCTTCACCAACACCACCACGCCCGTCGCACTCCGCGCCCCATTCCGGAGCCGCCCGATACCGCCCTGAGGGCGTTGAAACGTAAAACCTGCGCCCCCAGAATCGCTCCCCTGTTAGCCGACCCGACCGCACGAGTTCTCTTTGGTGATGAAGCCGGTTTCGAAAGAGATCCACGCCCCCGCCACCGCTGGGCCAAACGCGGCAGCGGTCCCACCCAAGGCGATCACGGAGGCCACCTCCAGCAAAACATCGTCGAAGCCGTCAAGCCGTCAAGCCGACCAACGGCCAACTGGTCAACCTCATCGTCGCCCGCGGTGTTTTCACACGCAGGCGAATGAAGTGAAGCGCCCATTTCAATGCCTGCAACCATAACGTTCTAGATTCTGTTCGATTGATGGTCCGAGGGCTCGGATCAAGGCGGTCTCCTGTGCTCCGAAGGAGTGGATTCACTTTCACCTTTTCTCCAGATTCAAGATGCTTGTGAAAAAAGCGATCGCCTCAACAATGGATTCCTCGTTCATGACGTCGTGGCCGCGGTTGGGAACGAGCCGCAGCGTCATGGGAACTCCAGCTTTCTTCAACGATTCGGCAAATGCCACTGCCTGCCCGGGCGGCACGAGTTCGTCCTGCTGACCATGAACTATCAGTACCGGAGGGACTTCCGCATGGACATAGGAGGCTGGACTTGCCATGCGCGCGAATTCTCCGTCATAGCGCTTGTTTGGGAAAAACCCCCAAAGTGGAGCGCTAGCAGGATTGTGCATCATGGATGTTGAAGGCCATTTGCCGCGATCCCGATCAAGATCGGCGGGGATGGCCCAACAGACACTGGCTTGAACACGAAGAGATGCCTGCGGGTCGGATGTAAAACGTTTCTCATTTCCGGTGCAGGCCATCAGGGCCGCAAGGTGCGCACCGGCGGAGTGCCCGAGCGTGCCCACGCGATCGGGATCGATGCGGAAACGCTCCGCGCGATCACGAAGATATGCCAACGCTGCATTGCAATCTTCGATCTGCGCAGGAAAGGGTGAATCAGCGGTCAGACGGTAATTGATGGATGCCAAAGCAAAGCCTTTCGGAAGGAATTTCAGGGCGAGGTGAATGCCGGACTCCAGCTTGTCACCGCTATGCCAGCCGCCACCATGAATCCAAAAAACCAGTGGGAAAGGGCCTTTTCCGGGTGGAACATACAAGTCGAGGCTCTGTAATGAATTTGGTTTCTTGCCGGACTCAGTCCCGGAGACATACGCAATATTGAGATTGTGACTGCTACCGGCAGGCAGTTTCTCAATCCATTGTTGAATCTTGGGAGGCACGGACTCAGTGGCCTCGTGTCCATGCCTTGTCTGGCCGCTGGCAACCATTGAAAAACCAGCCAAAGCCAGAAGAATCATCCCGGTGGATGCTTTCATGGATACAATCTCAGTTGGCGTTTTGATTGAGGGGCTCGTCCACGACTTTGGAGGGCGGAAAATCAGCAGCCTTGTCACCGTCCCGGCTATGGAGGCGTTTGTCGTTGACGCCGCCTTTTGGCTGATTGAGAGGAATTTCCATGCCACCAAGCTCGCCCATCATTTGATAGAGTTCATTTTCCATGCGGCGGACTTCGGCAAGGTTTGATGGGTCGTTGATGAGGTTTTTCGATTCTTCCGGATCGGTGGCGAGATCATAAAACTCATCCGAGTCCCAAAGGCCGTAGTAGGTGATGTATTTCGCCTTCGGGGTACGCAGGGCGAAGGTGGTGGGAGTTTGCGGGAAGTTCTTTTCCCAATAGTAAACATAGAGGAAACGATCACGCCACGGAATGTTCTCGCCCTTGAGCAGCGGCAGGAAGCTCTTTCCATCCATGTGCGGCGGGGTTTGCAAACCCATCACCTCCATCACCGTGGGGCCGACGTCGAGATTGGCGATCATTTGATCGAGCACTGTGCCTTGTTTGATGAGTGCCGGGCATTGCACGAGCATCGGCACGCGCATGGAGGTTTCATAGGCCACGCGCTTGTCGATGAGACCGTGCTCCCCAAACATGAAACCGTTGTCTCCCATGTAAATCACAAGTGTCTCATCATGGATCCCCATGTCCTTGAGTTGCTGGAGCACGCGACCAATGCTGTCGTCCACCGAACGCAGAGTTTCACAGTAGCGCTTGTAGTAACGCTCGATGTCCAACTCGCTGTGATAGGGGAAATCCACACCGTGCCAGGAATTGCGTTGATCACGAAGCCAGCGCGGTTTCTGGAGATCGCGCGCGGTTTCCTGCTCGGATGCGGGGCGATGGAAAGGCCGCTCCTTGAGACTGTCCTCATACTTGTCTTCGGGAGTGAAGTTCGCATGCACCGCCTTGTGCGAGAGGTAGAGAAAAAACGGCTTCTCCGCAGGCTTCTGCTGCTTGAGCCAGTTGATCGCATAGTCGGTGAGTTCGTTGGTGATATAACCCTTCTGTTTCACCCGTTTGCCATCCACATTCAAAGTGTAGTCGGGGGTAGGTGGCAGGTATTCCCCTTGTCCGGCGAAGCTCACCCAGTGATCCCAACCAGGCTGCGGGCGGTCGCTTTCTCCGCCCATGTGCCACTTGCCGATGAAGCCGGTCGCGTATCCCGCCTTCTGCAGATACTGCGGGAAATAGACCGTGCCGGGCGGGATCGGGCGGTTGTTGTCGATGACACGGTGGCGGAAGGTGTAGAGTCCAGTTAGAATGGATGCGCGGCTCGGTGAGCAGAGCGCGGTGGTGACAAGCGCGTTCTTGATATAAGCTCCGTTTTTCGCTAGCGAATCCATCACGGGTGTCTTCGCGAACTGATGGCCAAGGAAGCTCATCGCATCGTAGCGGTGGTCATCGGAGAGGATGAAGACCACGTTGCGGGGTTTCGCGCCGGGAATCGGCACTGGCAGCACCTTTTCAGGCATCGGGGTCGCCGCTGACAACGCAGACGGAGCAAGAATCCAAAGAAGTTTCAGAAAGTGTTTCATGGGAATTCAATAAGATGGGATGAGGCTTCAATGAGGGCGACTCAAAGGCGAATCGATCACTTGTTTCAGCAGTCGGTTGAGTTCAGCGACGCGTTCAGGTTGGTTCTGATAGAGATTTTTCACCTCTGCCGGATCATCCCGCAAATTGTAGAGCTGGCCGGGCGGATCACCGGGCTGAGGTTTCTTGGACTGGGAGAATCCGCCGGAACCGGGACGGTCGATCAATTTCCAGTCGCCCGATCGGATCATCATGGCACCGCCGCTGCCGGACTGCATGACAAGCGGGCCACGCACAGGCTTGTCAAAAGGTTGGCGGCTTTCGAGAACGGGTAGCAGACTGAAACTGTCAGGACCTGCGGACGCGGGCAATTTCATATCTACCACATCCGCGAAGGTCGCCATGAGATCCGTAAAGCACACCGTCTGGTCGCTGCGGCTACCGGCTGCAACGCGTGCCGGCCAGCGCACCACGAACGGCATGCGATGCCCACCCTCCCATGCGTCGCCTTTGATCCCGCGCAAACCGCCGACGGCGTCATGGCCAAGTCGTTTGACATCACGAGGATACCAAACCGGACCGTTGTCCGAGGTGAAAATCAGCAGGGTGTTGCGGGCCATGCCTGCCGCCTCCAAAGCGGCACAAACACGACCAATCTCGTGGTCCACCATCATCACGAAATCACCATACAAACCGGCTCCGCTTTTGCCGCGAAAAACAGCGGCAGGTAGCCACGGAGTGTGTGGAGCGGGATAAGCAAGATAGAGCATCAGGGGTTTTGCCGATGGACGGCGTTTGATCACCTCAATGGCCTCGTCGGTGAATCGCGGCAGGACCTCATCCAGTTCCAAATCCGGAGCGATGCCGCCCGCGCGCCAAAACCCACCTTGAATGGGTGACCAACCATCGCTCCTGTTAGCTGCGATGTGTTTGCTCGGCGGACTCACGGCGCGGTCGCCGCGGATGTAAAAATAGGGCGGAATGTCGGTCGAGGCGCGAATGCCGAAAAACTGATCGAATCCACGATCCACAGGTCCGCCGGGCAGGGGCTTGTCGTAGCCGCTTTCCGCAAAACCAAGATGCCATTTACCAACCATGGCCGTGGCATAACCCGCCTCACGCAACAGCGAAGCGATCGTGACCTGGTCTTCATCAATCAGCGGCTGGGTGGGCCACTTCGAGACATCGGTCCGGAATGGATAACGGCCAGTCATCAGTCCGTAGCGCGATGGATGGCAGAGGGGACCAGCTGCGTGTGCATCAGTGAACCTCATGCCCTCCGCAGCAAGGTTGTCGATATGAGGCGTTGGGATTTTCGAATCTGGATTATAACAACCCGGGTCGCCATAGCCCATATCATCCACCACGATCACAACCACATGCGGATGCGCGAGCTTCGGTGACGCGGCGGCATGCCCGAAGAAACCGGAGATGACCGACAGTCCGAGTAAAATGTAAAGTTGATGGAACATGATGGTTCGGAAATCATTCCCCCAGAAGGGATCGGCCATTGGCAGGCTGCCATGGAGTGGCTCCGCCGCGCTGGATCTGAAGGCGGAGGGCCGCGGCGAGTTCCTCAAATTTTTCACGATGGACTGTCGCGAGGTTGGTGGTTTCCTGCGGGTCTTTTTTGAGATGATATAATTCGTAGGGGCTGAAAGGATCGTTGCGCAGGATTTTCCAATCGCCTCGAATAAGCGCCTCGTAGCTGTTGCCGCCATATTTGAAACCACCCTCGCGGCGGACGAAATACAGGTCGCGCGGTTGATTGATTTCGCCGCCTTCAAAAACGGTTCGCAAGCTCCTTGCATCGAGATCCGCAAAGGGGCGCTGGCCGGCGAGTTCGGCAAAGGTGGGAAACAAATCGAACAACAAGCCCGCATAGTCGCTACGGGAGCCCGGTTTGATCCCCGCAGGCCAGCGAACCATGAACGGAACGCGCAAGCCGCCGTCATAATGCTCCTGCTTGCCACCGCGCCAGGGGGCATTGTTTTGCGCATGTGGCAGCGAGCCGCCGTTGTCAGCGGTGAAGACGACCACGGTGTTCTGCGCGAGCCCCGAGTCATCAAGGGCGGCAAGCACGCGCCCGATGCCGGCGTCGAGATGCTCGACGAAGGCGACATTGCTCGCGCGGTCCTCCTTCATGCCGGGATGACGATGTTTAACTTTTTCGAGCCAATCGGCGGGAGGCTCGATCGGAAAATGCGGCGCGTTGTAAGCGAGATAAAGAAAGAACGGCTCGCCCGCCACCTTTGCCCGCCCCCGCAGATACTCCGCGGCCCAGTCGGAAAACAGGTCGGTGGCGTGGCCCTTGGGCGTGATTACTTCCTTGTCATGCCGCATGTAGTTTTTGCCGTGACGGAGGTGTTTTGTATAACTGTCCATCATGTCCCCGAGGAAACCATGGAAATGATCGAAACCACGTTCGTTCGGTGTGTTCGGCGATTCGAGACCGAGATGCCACTTGCCGATGATCGCGGTGTGATAGCCTGCGCCGCGAAGCAGATCGGCGAGAGTCGGCACTTTCGGATCAAAGTATCCCCACGAATCCTGCGGGTTGGTGCGGATCACCCCCGGCACGCCGACACAGTCTGCGTAGCGGCCGGTGAGCAGCGCGGCTCGTGTGGGTGAGCAAACGGTGCAGTTCGCACGCATGGCGGTGAAAAGCATGCCTTCGTTGGCGATGCGGTCGATATGCGGTGTCCGCACATCCGACGCGCCATAAGTCGAGACATCGCCGTAGCCGTGATCGTCTGTTAGAATGAGAAGAAAGTTCGGCCGGACCGGAGCGGCGACCGCGCAGATCGCCAACATCGCAACGCAAAGCGGTATACAGTGCAACAGGGCTGATGCACGGGTGGATGGAAGTTTTGATCTCTCGCGCTTCATTTGCTTGATAATGCAAATCGCTTCAAATAATCGGCACCCGCCTTGCGGAGTTCAGTGGCGATTTCGGGATGCTTTGTGATGAGGTTCTCTTGCTCGAGAGGATCATCGATCAGATTGAATAGCGATTCCTCGATCATGGAGGTTTTGGTTTCACCCCGTCCTCCGTCTTGGCCGGGACGGATGACATCGCGGTATCCGTGAGGCAGGTGGAGTTTCCATTTACCGTCGGCGCTCATGACGGCTTCGAGGTCCCAGCCGGTCGAGATGAAGTAATGATCATGTGGATTCTTCGCCCCTTCATCGCCGCGCATGAGCGGCCAGACATTTTTGCCATCGGTGTCCTTCTCCTGCAAAGGGACTCCGGTAAGCGCGGCAAGGGTCGGATAGAGATCGATGGAACCGAAGGCGCGATCGTTCACCGTGCCAGGCTTGAGTTCGCGCGGAAATCGAACAGTCAGAGCGGAGCGGACGCCCCCCTCGAAGCTGGTGCCCTTGTGTTCGCGAAACGGTGTTTTACCCGCGTGATTACCGAATTCCTCCCAAGGGCCGTTGTCCGAGGTGAGAAGGACGATGGTATCTTTTTCCACTGCGGTCTCGCGAAGGGCGGTCATGATTTCACCCACCGACCAGTCGATTTCCGTGATGACATCGCCGTAAAGACCCGCGCCGGATTTGCCTTTGAATTCATCACGACAATAAAGCGGGACGTGCGGCATCGAGTGGGCGACATAGAGGAAAAACGGGTGTTTTCGCGCCTGTGAGCGGATGAAGCGTGTGGCAGCTTCGGTGGCCCAGGCGGTGAGATGCTTTTGATCATCGGGGCTTACATCTGGGATCTTGATCGCGCCGTCTTCCCAGTATGGAAGTGGGCCGTCACCGACCCGTTTCATCCACGCGGGATTGTGGCGCCACATGTCATTGGAAACGAGGAGACCCGCGTATTGGTCAAAGCCGCGGGCCATGGGGCGCGTTGAGGGGATGTCGCCCAGATGCCATTTGCCAAAATGAGCGGTGGCATAACCGTGCTGTTTGAGCGTTTCAGCGATGATGGGGTGCTCGGGGCTCAGTCCTGGTCTTCCCGGAGCGATGGCATTGACGACGCGGTTACGGTGTGGATAGCGACCGGTGAGTAGAGCCGCGCGGGACGCCGAACAAACGGCCTGTGGCACATGAAAGCGGGTGTATCGCACTCCCTCGGCGGCGAGGCGCTCCACATTCGGAGTAGCGTAGGGTGGTTTTCCGAAGGGGCGAAAATCCGAGTAGGCAGCGTCGTCGAGGAAAATGAGGACGATGTTGGGACGCTCGGCAGCAAGCGCGTGTATGGCCAAACACAGTAAAATGAGAAATGGTTTCATCGTTTGGGTAGTTCGCTTGTGAATGGAGCCTCTCCCCTCACCCGTCGTGTCGCCTCACCGACCAACCACAGGTAGTGGTCCGTGGGAAGGCCGTCATGAGTCAGGAAGCGACTGTCACCCACAGGCGGGTTATTGGTGGACTTGAAGATGTGAGTTCCTTCGTCGAGCTCATCAAACATGGCCTGATAGACCATCGTTGCGCCGGCAGTCCGGACGAGCGAATCGTATTGCGACCAGAGGAATCGGCCACCCTCCCGATCAATGAAAGCATCGGGATTTTCCTTGGTGCCTTTCTTCAAATTTGACCAGGAAAAGCCGGGGAAAACCACCGGCATGTGTTCCTTCTTGTGAGCCACACACCATTCGTGATCGGACTTGGCGATCTCGGAGGCGTATCGCTGTGCAGCATCGATTCCACCGAAGCGTCCGACCGTCCATGGCGAAATGATATCAGCGGCAAGATAGATCTTTTCCCAATCCGAAAACGGACCGGCATCACGATCACCGGCGCGCCAGTGGGTGGGCACTCCGAGCATGACGGTCATGCCACCGCATTCAGGATCATTCTTGAGGAAATCCAACAGAGGTCCGATCTGGTCCGGACCATAAGCGCGCCTGTTGAAACCCACACCCCACAGTGCGACCACAGGGCGGCCGGCATGTTTCTGATAGACGGCGTCCTTGAGAATACCCATTTCCTTCACAAGGAAACGCCAGTCATCTTTCACGGCAGCGATGCGTGCGGCAGACATGCTGGTGAGGTCATACATCACCGCATAGGTCCTTCCATGCTGTTCAGCACCGGCGCGGCAATGCTCCAGCACGCGGTTGACGGAGCGGGACTCCTTGTTGTCGGCCCGTCCGCCACCGGGAGCGGTCACCTCGGTGGCGAAGCGCTGCACAAACACACCATCGATACCGTATTCCCTCATCCATTTGAAATGGCGGAAGACCGTATCGCGAACTGCCGAGCTGAAGACCTGGGCGACACTTCCATCGGCATGGCGGAACGCGGTGTCGAAGCGCTCATGCTCGGCAAGCTCCGACATGTCCGGCCAGAACTCGATGCCTGCCTCGCCGGGCTTGAATTCGCCGCTCGTTTGGTTGCGGTAATGTTTCCAGTTCAGCCCTTCGCCATCATTAGGCGAGCGGAACCATCCCTGGTAACCACACATCACCTGGCCGGTGAGCGTCGACGCGTCGACACGCACCACTTGGTTCTCTGCGCGCTCGGATGATGGCTTTTGGCATGCAACCATGGCGAGAATGCAGATAAACGCCATCATTGCGTCAATGACTTTGCTCGGCGTTCGTTTCATGGAATGATTCATAGAGATTCCCTTTGGGTTGATGACGGAACCAGAAAAACCAAATCGCAGCGAAGGACCCAATGCAGATGGCGGACGCAGCGGCGAAGCCCTGCCAGTTGTGAATGATGAAAAGCATGGGCGCGAGGAAAAGCGTCGTCTGCCAAACCAGTGCTAAGGGCAACGCGATGAGGTCCTGGCGGTGTTCGCGCGAGGTTTTGGCACGCTGCTCCGAAGACAGCGTGTTTTTCAAATGTCCCCACACTCCAAAGGGGCGAGTTTCTAGGTACATCTTGCGCAGCACCTTTGGATCGGTGGGTTCCGTGAGCAGTGCCACGGTGACCGAACTGACAAAACCAACAGTCAATACGAACACAAACTGCCAGACCTCGTTGAGATCAGGCCAAAGCAATCGCTGGACGATGGCCGCCACGATTCCGATCAGCGTACCGATCGCACTGGCGGTGCCATTGAAACGCCACCAATAGAGACGCAAGAATGCCGGCACGAGGAAGCCTGCGCCAAATCCCATCATCATCCATCCCCAGATGTCATTGATGCTGTCCAGAGTTAGCGAAAACAGGAAGCTGCATGTCACAATCCCCAGCACCGTTCCCCAACTGGCGAAGATCAACTCGCGAGTCTGGGCCTGTGGGCGGACCCATATCTTATAGAAATCATTCACAAACTGTCCGGTTGCCAAATTTACCCAACTGCCAAAAGTGGAAAGTGCGGCGGCGATCAATGCAATCACCAGCACGCCGCGCATGCCCTCCGCCACCGACATCATCAGCACCGCTGACAGTATTTTCTCCGGATTCACGGTTCCCTCATAACTTAGCAGGTTTAACTTCTCCGCCCACTTGTCCTCGCCGAGCAGGGATTTCAACGAGCGCACCAACGCGGGGTCTTGCTTGCCGGGCGTGTTGGCAATCGAGGAAATGAGCGTGCCCCATTGAGGCTTGGCGGTTTCTGGGTGGGCGTCATGGATCAACGCTGCCGCTTGCTTGAGCTTTGCTTGCTCCGGCAGCAAGTCATTCACCAGATAGAGCCCCATCACGGCGATGCCGATCATCATCGGCCAGCGCACGGTCATCAGGACAGTCCACAGCATCGAGAGCTTGCCGCACTCGCGGTCGTTCTTCGCGCCGAAGTAGCGCGGGTCCGCACCGGTGCCGAGTCCGGCGACGATGGTCCGGAGCAGATAAAACGAAGCAAAGATGAGCAGGTGTTTATATACTTCATATCCTTCGGGCACATGGACATTCCATTGTGGCGCGGCGTTGATCCAGTCAGGGCTGCCGGTCACCTTCATGGCGATCTGCGAGATTTCTTCGGCATCGCTCACCCCGTTGAAGGCTTTAACGGAAACATAGATCACCGCCACGAGGATGATGGCGACTTGGAAGAGATCGGTGAAAATCACGCCATAGAATCCGGACATCATCGTGTAGAGCGTGGCCATCACCAGCAAAGTCAGCGAACAGGCCTCGGGCGAAAATGGCAGGAAGGTCGAGAGGAAGATCCCCGCACCGATGATCAGGTAGGCGAGCATGCCGATGGTCGTGAGGACCGTGGCGATCACGCCCATCAATTGAGAAGCCCGGCCGCCCCAGCAATCGCCGAATCGATAGATGTTCCATTGGGCACCAGTGAGACAACCGGAACGGCGGTGCCATTTGCCGGTCCACAGCATCATGAACGGAAGCACCAGCACCGCGCCGCCGCGAAACTCAACGAACAAGCCCTTGGGCCCCATCAGGAAAAGAAAGGAGACAATCACGGCAGTGCCGGCGAGATCAAGGAAGCTCGCCATGCCCGATACGCCCATCGCCCACCACGGAATGTTTTTCCCGCCGCAGATATAGTTATCAAGACTGCGTGAAGCGAGGCGCTTGAGATAGAATCCGAGGAAAATCAAGACGAGGACATAGAGCCCCATGAAGACATAGTCGATGATTCCGAAGTAGCTTGTGAGTGTCATTTGGATTTAGCGGGTGAACTCTCCGAAAGGCCTGTCCGGAAAAGTGATGAGGTGCTTCCTGAGGCTGGCTTTGAGATCGGCGACCACTTCGGGATGGCAATCAATGAGATTGGTTTTTTCCCGAGGATCGTTTTCAAGATCGTAGAGTTGATCCTTCTGGAAATAGTTCGGGTTGTGGCGTGAGCTGTGATATCCGAGGTATTTGTTGGCCACCAGATAGGGGATTGGATTCGGCGGAGCATCACCGAAGGCTGGGAACTTTTCGCCAGAGTCGATGCGGCGCTGGATTTCCTGCGGATAGCGCACGGCGATGTATTTCCACTTCGATGTCTTCACGGCGCGTGCGAAGCCAATCTCGTGGAAGGTTTCCTCGCGCAAGGGGCCGGATTTTTCGCCGTACAGCACAGGGGCCAATGATAGACCATCGAGCTTGTAGGTATCAGGCAACTTGACTCCGGCGAGATCGAAGAGGGTGGCGGCGTAGTCCGTGTTGAGAACGAGATGAGGGTAACTTGAACCCGGGCGTATTCCGGCAGGCCAACGCATCACGAGCGGCACCTTGAGGCCGCCATCATAAAGCGTCGTCTTGCCGTATCGCCAGGTGCCGTGGTCGGAGGTAACGATCACCAGCGTGTGACGCGCGAGTCCGCGCTCATCGAGTTTGCGCAGGATCGCGCCGATCGAGTGGTCGAACCACGTCAGCCATGCGTGTTTCATATCGAAGCCAGCTGCGGCGACTTCTTTCTTGATCGACGCGCGTGAAGGCATGAATGAGTAGTCGAGATCGATTCGATAGCCTTCTCCGGTGTAGCTGGGATCGGAGTCCAGAGCGTTGGTAAAACCTGCTTTTGATTTCTCACATGGATTGGGGCCGTGCGGGATGGTGGTGCCGTAATAGAGGAAAAAGGGCGGCTCGCCATCTGGAGAACGCGTGTTGAGGAAATCAAGCACCGAGCGGGTGGTCCATTCGACGTTGTGGACATTGGACTGCTTGTTGAAAAGTTCGAGTAGGTTGCCCGGATAGACAGCGCCTACCCAATCGAAGCCCTCTTTGCGAATGCGAGAACGCCACCACTGCTGGTTGTCGCGCATTGCGTGGTTGGTCTTCGGGTCGGTTCTTGGGTCGCTTTCAAGGGGATAACAGTTCAAGCCCGGCGCGACAGGGGTGCCCCAGAGTATGGTTTTTTCGAGGATTTCCTGATCGAGAATAAGGCATTTTCCGACCCATGCGGTCGTATAACCCGCGGCTTGAAGCAGGCGTGGCAGGCTCGCTTCGTCTTTGCCGAGTTCCACGTTGTTTTCCGGGCGCGCCATTGTGCCGATGGGAAACAAGCGCTTGAATGCCGCTCCCTGACTCCTCTTCGCGAAGCGGCCTGTCAGGGTGGTGTAGCGGGAGGGAGAGCAATCGGGACACGATACATTCGCATTGGTCATCACCATTCCCTCGCGCGCCAAACGATCGATGTGCGGCGTGAGCGCCCGGTCGCCACCAAAGCCGAAGCCCGACGGCGAACCCAGTTTGGGATACTCCGGCGTCGGCGGATTGCGAGGGCTCTGGTCATCGGTGATGATAAGAATGATGTTGAGGTGGTGGGCAGCAAAGGAAGACAGCGCCAACCCAAAAAGCACTAGCAACAGTCCACTAAGTCTTACATGACAAAGGCTGCTAGATTCAGGCGGAATGCCCGACATTCCGTCAGAGGTGAAACGTTTTCTCTTCAAGGCACAGTCAGGTGATTGAGATTGAAATCCGCAGTTAGCGATGGGCGACCGACTCTCTGGAGACCAACCGAGTCGGTTGCACCTGATGGACGACGGGTTTATCGGGATGGGCGAGGCGGTCGAGCACGAGGCCTGCGCTCACCGCCCCGATATCGCGTTTCTTCAGACTGACGGTGGTCAATGGCGGCCGTGCGCGAACGGCCATCGGATCGTCGTCGAAGCCAACGATGGAAACGTCGTCCGGTATGGACCGCCCGGCTTGCTCGATGGCATCCATCAGATTCAAAGCCATCGTATCGTTCACCGCGAAGACGGCGGTTGGCGGGTTCTGGGAGTTGAGACGCGCTAGAAGCTCGTTGGCCGCCTCCTTGTCATTATCCACCCGGATGAGGGAATCCGCCTCACTGGCTTCGATACCGCAGGCCCGCAACCCGGAAAAGAATCCCGCGATGCGCTGCTCGATGTTATAGAGTGGATTTCGGTAGGCAATCATCACGACCTTGCGGTGACCATATTGGTAGAGGTGCTCCGCCACCTGCTGGCCACCGCCGAAACCATCAGTGGTCAACGAATCAGCATCGAACGAACGGACACAGCCATCCACGATGCAGAGCGGCACCGGACAGTGACGCAATGTCTCGTAATCGGCTGCGGTGAACACGCCGGCCAATACCACAAGAGCATCGACCTTGCCTTGGCGAATCACTGAGGGCATTCCGTCGGCGTCCCTGCGGTTGCCGAGCACCAGATCGAGGCCGGCCTCGCCGAAGGTTTCCGACAAGCCTTCCATGATGCGGGCGTAGAAGACGTTGCCGAACAGTTCGGCGAACGACGGGGCGTAGATCACTCCAACGGCATCGGTCCGCTGCAGGCGCAGGCTGCGTCCTGCGGAATTCGGTACAAAATTCAACTCGGCACACTTGTCGAGGATCTGCTTCCGCATGTCCGCGCTGATCCTACCACGGCCGTTGATGGCGTTGGAGACTGTGGCAACCGAGCAACCGAGCAGTTCGGCGATATCACGGAGTTTCGCACCACCGTTGGCAATCGACATGCGCGGAGCTTGTGAATCCGCAGGCAATTTGACCAGTCTGGAATGAGGACGACGGAGCAACATGACGATTCAAAAGAGTTCGGGCGCTCCAATGGAGTGGCGGAACTTGCGGACAGATCCGCCTTTTTCCCTTCGACAGGCTTGGTTTTTTTTGTTAGAAACTGGCACGAGGTTGAGGGTTGCGGAACCGATGAAACTGCGGCATTTGGCAAATAGGCGGATGATGACAAATTGGATAGAATGCACGCCACTTTTCTGGCCGGTCGGTTCGATTGCCTCAGGGGTGCCTCATTTCGCCGGGACGCCTCCCATTCGACATCAAGGAGGACCGATCAGGGAATTTGTGTCACTTTGAGGCGGGCGAATTTTTTCACCGGCGTACCCGGTGTGAAGGTGTAGGAGATCGTGGCACCTGGAACCACAGGCTCCTCGATCCAGGAATCGCCGGCAAGGGTCTCAGACGTTTCTATCACCCAGGAAACGTCGCCATTGGCAATCGCATCGGCACCCTTGGTGTAGGTGATCGTATTTCCGGAAAGCGTGCCTGGGGGCTGGCTGGAAACCCGTGGGTCGAGGCCGAGGGCGTATTCGACGATGTTGGCGATGCCGTCGTTGTCGAAGTCGCCGTTGGCCGGTTCGCCAGGGATGTTGCCTTTCAGCGGATCGTTGGCCCATGAAGCGAAGTTGGACGAACCTGCGCCCACGGTCAGCGTTCCGTCGCCGGTGATCTGGGAGATACCGATGATTGGTGAGGCCGAACCCATTTTCCCGTAGATTCCGGCCGGCTGCTCGGTGTTACCGATGACCAGTTTGTCCACGGTGTCGGTGCCGGCATAGGTGAGATCGAGAGTCGCTCCGCTCGCGGCGATGGTGACGGTGGAGGAGTCGTTCGCAGTGTTGGAGTTGTCGGAGATCCGGACCGTGCCAGTGTTGATGGTGAGGTTGCAGGCATAAGTGTTCGCGCCGCTAAGGATCATGGGGGATGTCGCGCTGTTCTGCGTAATGCCGGTGACATTCGATCCGATGACCGCTCCGATGTTGGTGTTTCCGGTGGCCGTGCCTTGCAGGGTGAGGCTGCCGGTGTGGTTGATGGCGGTAGTCGTGATATTGAAAACGTTGGCGGACAGGCCGTTGTTGTTGAGAACCACATTACCGGTGCCTGTGATGCCTCCGGTGATCCCTCCGGTGGCCACGACCCCCGGATTGGCCGGATTGTTGAATGTCTGGATCGTGAGATCGCCATTCAGGGAAATTCCACCCGACAGGCTGTAACCCGAGCCGTTGCCGTTCGCGCCGATCACAACGGAGCCGCTGTCGGGAGCGTTCACCGTGATGGGATTGGCGATCGCCCTGCCGGTGATGAAGGTTGCCCCGGTGGAGCCGTTGCCGCCCAAGATAACCGTGCCCGTGCCGAGTGCGGTGTTGTTTGTGATCGCGTTGATGGTGCCGTTCCTGAGGGTGACGCCACCTTCGAATGTGTTCGCGCCTGCTAGAGAAAGTTGCCCAGGTCCGTTTTTCACCAAACTGCCACTGCCGGTAAGAATTCCCGTCAGGGTGATTGCACCCGGTGTTCCGGCTCCACCCCCAATCTGGACGCCCAAGCTGCCGCTGAGGGTGATATCACTGGCCAAACTGAGTGACTGCGTGGCGACATCGTCGAAGTTGAAGGTCACACTTCCGGAAGTCGGCAGAGTGACGTTGCTGAGGGTCGCCGCTTGACGCAGTGACAGATTCGCCCCGGATGCGAGCGTGACAGTTTGGCTGAAGGCGGGGTTGCCGCTTGCGCTCAGAACGAAGGAGGCACCGTTGTTGACAGTGACCGCGGTATTGGGGGAGAACGCGGCGCCATTGGTGATGAACAGGCGGTTCTGGTTGATAGTGGTGGCTCCGCTGTAGGAGTTGTTTCCGCTCAGGGTGAAATCTGTGGCACCGGTCTTGACCAAAGCCAGAGTGCCGGCCGAGTTCATGATCGTCCCAGAGAAATTGCCGCCAGCGCCCGCGCCTACGGCCAAGGTGGAAGTGGTGGCGGCGGCGGAGTTGTCCACCAAACCATTACCGCCCAAGGCATTGATGGTTTCCGAAAAGCCGTTGAGGTCGAAGATCCCGTTGACCATGAGATTGCCCGAACCAACACCGTCCGGCAGGAGATCCGAGGAGCCGAGATTGAGCGTGGCAGCGGCAGCCACCATGACCGGCGCGGGACCGACGATCTTGTTGGTGCCTTGCAGCGTGTATGTACCACTGCTGAATTCCACCGACTGAGGCATCACATCCGCTCCAGTGATTTCCACGGTTTTGTTGATGGCGGTATCGTCAAAGAACACTGCAAGGCCGTCCGCATAATCAGTCGGATTGCCATCCAGATTCCAGTTTTTGGATCCGGCGATGATGGCTGTGCTCCACTCGCTGCTTTGCGCACCGGTCCAAGTATAAGCGCTCGAGACAGACAACTGCAGGGCACTACCAGTATCGATCAAAGTATAGGACTTGCCTGCGGGCGCACTACCGAGGGCGTAAGCACTGAAGCCGCTGCCTTGCAGCGTGCCGCTGTAACCCATTAATGTGTAAGTGCCGTTGGCGGGTGCCGTGCCGGTGATGTTGATGGTGATCGATCCGGGCGCGCCGCTGTTGGTCACTCCGTCCGTGCCGCTGACCGTCAGGATGTGGCCGTCGGCAACATTGAAACTGAGCGTTCCTGTGCCGACGAAGGTGAGATTGGGAACGATGCTAGAACTGCTGCTGAGCGCCAGTCCCGCGCCGTTCGCGATGGTGAGGGAACTGGAGCTACTGACGGCATTGACCTTACCGAGATCGAGTGTCCCGGCGTTGACGGTGGTTGCACCTGTGAAGGTGTTGTTACCACCACCGGAAAGGACGAGTGTGCCGGCACCGGTCTTGGTGAGGGTTCCTGTGCCTTCATCGTCAGAGAGAACGCCGGAGAGGGTGATGTTCTGCGCCGTGCCGCTACTATTTGCGGCTCGGATGGTGGCGGCACCGAGTTTCATATCCAAGGAGGACGACCAGGTTCCCGAAGCGCCAAGCGTGCCGTCCTGGAGTTGGATGATCACCGGCAGGGTGCTGGCACTGGAGCCACGTGTAATCCCTTGTGCACCGACATAGAGATTGCCGCCGCTGAGAGCCAACGTGGCGGAAGAGGCGGCATTGTAGGTGCCGGTGTCGCCGCCGAATTGGATTCCATTGGCCGTCACCGTGCCGTCGGACTGGATCATCGTGGCGGCAAAGCCGCTACTCGAGCCGTTCTTGAAGAAATAGATCTTGTTGGCAGCGGGCACGCCGGCGGCGATGGTGAGCGCACCGCCCTGCACATCCAATTTTCCGTTGGAGGTGGCCGAACCTGAGATCTGAAGTTCTCCATACTTGCCGTTGCCAATGCTGACTGTACCGCCGGTTTGAACCGTCAACTTGGCTTCACTGACACCCGTATCACCATTGCCCAGACGCAGCCAACTGGGGCCGGAACCAGTGCCGGAAGTGGTGTTGTTATTGACCGTCAGATTACCGGTTCCGGATACCGTGTAACTGACGTTCTGGCCGGCTGCATTGCCGATACTCGCTCCGTTGTTGTTGCCAGGAGTAATCGCATGGGTTCCACCGATCAGGTTGATCGCGGCGGCATTGAAGTTACCGATGTTGTTAGTGTACGTTCCGGCGGAAAGATTGAGGGTGCCAGCGCCGCTCAGTTGCCATTGGGGGTTGTTGCTTGCCGTGGTGCCACCGCCGAGATTGAGAGTGCCGCCTGATCCGACGCTCACGTTAGCGCCGTTGTTGTGTGCATAGCGAAGGATTGAGTTGATGGTGGCCGTCTTGCCGGCGGCCACTGTGATGGCCCCGTTCGAGATGGGCGCTGTCGGCGACACGATCAGCGCCAGCGTGCTTCCGGTGATCTGGTACCCGCTGGAGTTGAAGGTGAGAGATTCGGCGGCCACTTGCGTGCCGAGAGTGACCACATACTGGTTAAGAGCGCCATCCGCCCCGGCAAAGGTGGCAGTGTTGCTGCCGTCGGTGGTGCTGGTCTGGCTCCAGATGACATTCGGCGTGGCACCATCATTCCAGACCGTGTTTCCTGCGGTGAGATTCCAATTCCCGCTGCCTGAAGTGACAGCGGCGCCATCGTCAGACGTTGTGTCCCACGTCAAGTTCGCGGCCGAGACTGGAGTCACGAACCAAGTGAAGAATGAAGATGCAGCGAAAGCTTTGAACAGTGATGTGAATCTGGGTTTCATTGTGGAATGGTTCTAGTTTGCTTGCTTGGGAAATCAGCGCAAATCGGGGTTCTAAGGGGACGAATTGTGGATGGATGGGTTCAGGATTCGTATCCGGGATCGGAGGTTGTTCGTATCGATTGGATTTGGCAGCAGTCGTGGAACAACTCAGCAGGCGCGTGTACCAACTCTGCAGACAAGCGCATGCCTTACTCGAAAGAACGTTTAACCATTCAAATCCTGAGCACAAGAATTTTTATCAAATTTATTCAATGCAAAAAACTCGTGCCGAAGCTTCGAATCCACCCCTCAAAATCACTCAAATCGACCAAATTACGTCATTTGTGATTTATCGTTTACTCAACTGAACAACCATGCCACTTTCGCCGGGTTCGCAAGCGCTTCGCCGCGGACCATCGTCAATCCGGCTCCAACCTCCCATGCCCAGAACCGTCGTCCACCTCATCGCCAACGCGCACCTTGATCCCATCTGGCTTTGGAACTGGCAGGCCGGAGCCGATGAAGCGCTCGCCACGTTCCGTTCGGCGGTCGATCGCTGCCATGAGTATCCCGAATTCCGCTACACCCGGGGCGAGGCGTGGCTTTACCAGTGGGTCGAAGATCTTGATCCGGGGCTTTTCGCGGCGGTCAGGGACCTAGTAAAGGCAGGCCGCTGGTCAATTGCTGGCGGGCAGTGGATCCAACCGGATGCGAACCTCCCGACGGCGGCAGGTTGGCGCAAGCAGATCGAACTGGGGCAGCGCTATTTCAAGGACCGCTTCGGCGTCAGTCCAACGGTCGGATACAACGTGGACACGTTCGGACACCCTGCCACCTTGCCGGACCTGCTCCATGAATTCGGATACCGAGGCTATGTGTTTCACCGTCCGAACGAAAGCCAGGTGAGTCTGCCCGCCCAAACCTTCCGCTGGAAGGGGGCCGGCAACGCGGAGGTGATCGGCTACCGCATCTCCCCCTGTTACGTGACGCGCAGTGATGATCTTCACGGCCAAATCGACCTCTCGATAAAGGCCGCGGATCCGGCATTTGGCCACACGATGATGTTCTATGGATTGGGCAATCATGGCGGAGGTCCGACCAAGGCCACCATCGAGTGGCTGCTTGAGCACCGCAATGCTTTCGATGGAATCGAATTGCGGTTCAGCACCGTGGATGAATTCTTCACTGAAGCCGATGCCCGGCGGGATGACATGCCGGTCGTGGACTACGAACTGCAGAAAACCTTTCCGGGTTGCTACAGTGTGATGCATGACATCAAACAATTGCAGCATCGTGGCGAACGTTTATTGGAGCAGGCGGAGGAGTTTGCACAAGTTTTCATTACTGACGAGAGAGCTAAGTCCGTCTCCATCGCGCGCATCAACGAGGCATGGAAGGACCTCGCATTCACCCAGTTTCACGACATTCTAGCGGGCACCAGCGTCCCCTCGTCCTACATTTCCACCCGCCACATGCAAGGCCGGGCCTGCATCGCAGGCGAGGAGGAATTGGTGCGCATCAGCCGCCGCCACGCCCGCACCGCCCTGCCCGGCGAGAATGCGCAAAGACTGGTGTTTCTCAATGGCTCGGCACATGATTTTCAAGGGCACATCGAGTGCGAACCGTTCATTGATTTCGACGACTGGCGCGACCGTTGGTTCGCTGATGAAAACGGACAACCTATTCCATTCCAGCTTGTCACCTCCGAGCCAAATGCCGGCTCAATGGTACACCGCGTTGTACTTCCGGTGAGCATTCCCGCCTGCGGTCAGCGGGTGATAAAGCTTCTCGACGAAGCCCCCTCCCCTTACCCGCAGCCAGCCAATCCGACAAACGTCTTCGTTCAGACCATCACCAGTGGGGAACTTGCCGTGGAAGCGGGACCAAACGGAATCAAATCAATCCGCTGGAAAGGGCGCGATTTGTTAGGCACGAATGGGCTTTCCCTGCATCTCCGCGAAGAACACGGTGACACATGGGTGTTCCACCAAACCGGATTCAACGAGGACATCACCGATCGCCTTGGGAATCTCGAATGGATCATCGAGGATTCGGGTCCGTTGCGCGCACGACTCTTTGCCGATCGAGCCCTCGGTGGCTCGAATATCCGACTCGGGATCACCCTCTACGCCGATAAACCCGAAATTCATCTGAACCTTCAGGTGGTTTTCACCGAGCGGCACAAAATGCTGCAGATGCCTATCCACCTCGCCAACTCACCGTCCGGTTGGACCAGTGGGTTGGCCGGCGGGCATTTCGGCCGCAAGCCAGGCCCCGACGAAATGCCGTTCTGCGGCTGGGACAGCGTACAGGCCGAAAACCACAGCCTAAGCCTGCATACCCCCGATGCCTACAGTTCGAGGCTTCACGGTGACATCTGGCAATTTTCGCTTCTGCGTTCCCCACTCATGGCGTGGACCGGTGACAGCGCACTGACTCCCGCTTTCTCTCGTCGCCACTCGGATCAAGGGTGGCACGATTTCCACTTCATCCTGCGCGTAGATGAGTCGCTAAATCCAGTCCTTCGTGAACAGCTTTCTGATCATCAAGCCAAGCCACCGGTCGTCTTCGATCACTATGTCGGCATGAATCGCCCTGCTTGGGGCAACTCGCCGCCACGTCGCCTATGGACGCCCGATATCCCTCACGCCCGAAGCCTTGGCTACATGAAGCACTTAGATGCCATCGCAACCCATGGTAGGAACTGGGAGGAATCGCCGCAATAAGCGCAAGTCATCACTTTAGGCGAATATGATTCTTGCGGGAGACTTCGGCGGGACGATTGTAAAGCTTGGCCTCATGGATCACGGCGCGCTGAGGAAGCAGAGCCGATTTCCCTCGCCGGCGCGATCAGAATCGCAGGACTGGCTGCCGGAGATCAAGGAGCGCGCCGATGACCTTTGCCGATCAGCGGGCGTGAGGTTGACGGATCTCGAAGGCATGGTCTGGGCCCTTCCGATGGTGATTGACCCCGGCCTTCGGCGGGCAGGTTGGTCGTTCGGAAAATTCGCCGACGCCAAAAACGAAAATTTTGGCACCATGGTGAAGTCTCTGTTCAGCCTTCCGCTGTTATTGGAGAACGATGCTAGGGCAGCAGCAATCGGTGAATGGCAGGCCGGAGCCGGACGCGGAATCGATGACCTGGTAATGATCACTCTCGGCACCGGAATTGGAACCGGGGTGATTCAGGAAGGGCGTCCACTGCGCGGACGCGGCGGCATGGCGGGCAACCTCGGAGGACTCTCCATCACCCACCTTGGAACGGAGGTCTCGGAAAATGTCGCTCCTGGTTGCATCGAAGGGTTGGTGGCGTCCTGGGCGCTTCCCATGAGGGCGGAACAGATGCCAGGCTTCGCCTCCAGCACGCTCGTCATGGCAAATCCACTCGATTACCAAGCGGTCTTCACGCATGCTGCAGCCGGTGATCCGCTGGCAAAGCAGTTGTGCGACCGGGCGATCGAGGCATGGGCGGCCCTGACCGTGAATCTGATCCAGCACTTCGATCCAGAGTGCGTGATTCTAGGAGGTGGAATCATGGCATCCGCAGACGTCATCCTTCCGAAGGTTCGAGGTTTTGTGAATCGTCATGCTGTGCAAAGCAGTGGCCCAGTGGACATCATCAACGCCAAGCTGGGCGATGATGCCGCCTTGTTCGGCTGCGGGTGGATTTGGAACCAGAGAAGCTTCAGCCATTCTTGAGAGGCATTTCTAATCCGCATACCATTTGAGGCGACGGGGCGATGATGATCCGGCTACCCCCCTCGGCGGATTCATCCACTGAGTTGCAACAGGAGAATGAATGTCGGCAGCAGAAGTAGAAGCGGGCGGAGAGTGATGGGAAAGGTCGATTGGAGTGCCCTCCGCAATGAAATCAATCCGCGACGGACACTGGCGCCAAATACTCATCAACCGCCTGATAGGTCAGTCGTCCGGTTTTGCTGCGGTAGAAAAACACGTAGCACCGGCTGTTGTTCCGATGGGGCCAACGGGTATTGGCGAAGGGGCGCGCCTTGCTGTTTTCTGGCTGATAGAAAGTAACTTGATAAAATGGTTTGGCGCCGCTTGGTGGAGGCTTGGCGAAGACCGCAACACGCGGTTTGATGAGGAACTTGTTCGTGCCAAGAGCCGCTCCAAGGATGGTGTCCGATGCGTTGAAAAACAGAATGGAGTCCGCGCCGAATCGGGACTCGCGGCTATCGACGACATGCACCTTGTAATCCTCCTTGGCTGGTTCCAGCAGGAGGATGAAATCCTTGCCTTGCTCTGGCAAAGTCACTTTGCCAACGGAACGATAGCCCGACTCCTGATTGGCGTCAGGGATCGCGAGGGAAAACTCGCGGCTGAAGGGTTTGAAGGACTCACTCAAGCCCCGCGCGCCGACCTGCACTGCTTCGCCCACTTTTTCACCGGACATCGGGTGGAGTTTCACAATCGGCCCGCCGGGCACAAGCAGCAAGGCCCTAACATCAAGCCCGGAAGACTCCGCGCCGAAAGCGAGGCCGACCGAGGAAATTACGACTGTTAGATGGGCTTTCAAGTTGTGAAACATGGCTCAGGTGGTTGGTGCGTTCGGTGGTTTCAGAGGATTTCCTGGGGATGAATGTAACGGAAAGAGACGATGTTGAAGCGGCGCCCGAAAGCTAGGTTCATATTGGATTTAGGGACTCGCTCGTGAGCTTGGTCCGAAGGATCTACGAAGTCCGGCACACGCTGGACCACGGCTTCGCACCAAGAACGGGCCAACACCTTGTTGCCCGTGGCATCACGTGCCTCGCCATAGCCGCGAATCACGAAGGTGTCGCCTCGCACGTTGATCATGGGACCGAGCGGAGTTAATAGATCCCCTTGCTTCACATAACCCGGAGCACAGACCGCCTTGGCACCCGCTTCCGCCTCGGGAAAGGGAAAACCCTGGGCAGCGGCCTCGGCTACACTGAGGGAGCGCCCCCCATCGCGGTAGGCCTCATTGATGGAAACCTCCTTGTCATCAAGCGCGCTTTGAAGCGGACCGGACAAGGCGAGATCCTTGTCGTTGCCCGGACGCCGGTTGATGAAGTCCGCGATGGAAAGGAAGGGGCCGCGGAGTCGCACTTGCTTGACGACTGCCTTGGCGAGTTCCTCAATTTGTCCATCATCAAGACTGCGGAAACCAAGCCACTGGTCACGATCCGCAGAGTCTGCGAGCGCGGTGGAGTCGATCTCTCCGGCAGCCGGCCTGAGCAGCGACGCGACCGGTTTTTTTTCCGTGTCCACCAAATCCGCATCCTTGTTGAGGTCTGGAGTTGAACTGATCGGCACCTTGGCTCCCTTGAGACCTGATAGAAAACCCTGCCATGCGGCGACCGAGGTGGAATTGACGTTGAACATGCCATCTACCATCAGGAAGGAAGCGATGCGGTCGGCGGCATCGTTGGCAGGTTTGGAGGAGGGGAAAATCGCGCTGACGGCTGCCGCAGGGTTGCTGGTCCACGGCTTCATCCGCTCGTTGGGCAGTGATTTGTAGTTGGGACCACTGCCGACGAGGAAATTCTCCAGACGCGCTTTCTGTTCCTGATAGGCGGTAGTGGGGTTTCTATGGGCGGAGGTTGAGCGCGGTTTGATCGAAGAGTAAAAGTAAGTATCCCATAGTGCTAGATTTGCTAGGTAGGAGTGATCCGCCGCATCCCGCCGGGCAAGCTGGCCGCGCACTTCGGATGGCGAGAAGCAAGATGGCGCGAACGAGTTGGAGATCGCATGGCTGATGGACGGCTGCATGAACCACGAGCGCTCGCCCCGCGCCTGGCCAAATCGCGCTCCCTCGGCGGCGGCGTGCTGAAGGGCACCAAGCGAATGGATGGGCTCCCGCGGAATCGAACGGGTGACGACATAGGAAACGCCGCCGGCAGCTCCATACTCCGCGCCATAATAACCCAGGCCGTTTGCGTCGCACTCGATGATCGGGCTGTTGAGGCTGTTGACCCGCCGCATACCGACTTGCAGGGGCGAGGTGCGCAGGATGTCCGGCGAGAGATTGTAGAGGTCCTGGGCCACGGAGGTTTCGTTGGCACGCAGCATGGCGCGGCCGGTAAAGCGGGTACCGGGTGTCTGGCCGTCTTCGAAGATGGGATCCGATTCTGTCCGCAATCCGTATGTGAACACACAGATCGGCCATTTGTTGTTTTCTAACTGGGCGATGGTATTTCCCGCCGAGGGGTCAAGCGGCAAGGTCGGAAAAACATTCGGAAACGCATTCGCCGATATCGCCGTCTCGCCCGGAAGGCGGGAATAAACCAGATCGATGTTGAAACTGCCTACATACTTCGTGGCTCCGGAGTTATCCACCAATTCGCCGATGTTATAACTCCATAGAAACATTCCGGCATCACTCTTGACTGCGTTGGGAGTCATCGAATAGGTGATCCTCTGCGAGCCGTCCATCAGCAAGGGATTCGTTTCATAAGGAATGGGATAGGCATAACCCGAGGCGAACTCCCAGCCGAGTTTGCCGTCGAACTGCCAGGCACCCTTGCCCGGGTTCTTGATGCTGTCACCGAATCCTTGGGCGATGACTTGCACCTCGCCGGGCCGCAACACGAGATTTTGCCCGCGTCCCAGTTGACCGTAGAAGAAAAACAGCCGATCGTTTGAAAGTTGTTTGATGGATCGGTTGAACGAGGTCTTGCTGCCCGGCGGGCCGTTTTCCAGTTTCATGTTCAAATCGTAGGGAATGGCCCAGCTTTTGAAGGTGGCAAAGGCGGAAGCGGGCACATGAAGGCAGACATCGAAGGGATTCCAGATGGTGAACACCGGATCAGCGACGAGAAAGAGATCATATATCTTCTTGCCGTTGACCATCCGGCTTTTGCTGATCAGCGAGTAGAGCAAGGTGAGCTGGAGTCTGGGCAAGTGTTTGTAGAGCAGAAACGAGTCATTTTTTTCCGCAGTGCATACTAGGAAGGGCATACCGGAGGGAATCGTCCCGCCATCGGCATGAGTGGGTGGACTGGATGGATATTCAAGCTCTGCCCAGATATTGTGATCGACCCATAATTCGCCCAAATTGATGCCCGCGGTGGAACCCGCAGTGTAGAGCGGGGCGACTTCCGGCGTATTGGGCTGCGGCTTGGGCGTTTCCATCAGAAAATTGAGATCCTTGCGGAATCCACCGGCACGCACATTGGTCAGCAGGCCGAGCGAGTCCGCCGTAGTATCATGAAACAGCGGTTTCACCGACGGATCCAAGAGTTCAGCGCTTCGCGTGGATGCCAAACGATCCAGTTGCGGCGCATCGGCGGCGATCGCGGCATTGCCAAAGAAGACCTCGTGCGCGGCACGAGGAGCGGACTGCAACCGATCGGTGGCCGCGATGGCATCAGGGGCAGGTTTCACGGATCCGCCTATCTTGGCTTTCATGTTCTGGTCTCCCACCCACCAGGCACAGGCCCCGTTGGAAGTGGTTACAAGTCCGGCTTCCACTGCATTGTGATTCGCATCCGCGGCCACCAGCGGAACTTTGTTTGCGGAAGGCGATGATGTTTTGGCAGAAGAGATATTGGTAACCACACTTTCATCTCCGGAGATGAGCCAGCGGCGAAAGGTTGGCGAAGGGCGTGTTTCGTTCTCGGCCGGCCAAGCGTTGTAAACCCCGGTCCATTGAGCTCCGGCGGACTTGTCGCCCTCCTCGAGTTGCTGGCCGCCCGGCGCGGAGACCCGTTGGTCCGGCCCAAGCTCCTTTTGGAGCTCACCAAGGGCAAGCATCAGGCCGAGACGGGCGTTGGCGCGGGCAATTGACAGCGCTTCGCCTTGAGAGCTGGAGCGAAGTGATATCGACGACAAAGTCAACAAGCCGACTGCCACAATTGTCAGGAGCACCATCAAGGACAACGTAACGACCATGGCAAAACCGCGATGCTTTCGGCATGCAGGGATGCACATTGGGTGGGTTACGGCGAACGTCATGATTTTTCTAACAGGGGCAAGGTGAAAACTTGAGGCACCACTTGGACAACGGAGCAGAGGAAGCGCTTGAAGTTGGGTTCACGAACTGCCTCACGGTTGCCCGCTTGGTGGATTGACCATTTCAGCACGAATGAACTGATGCGCGGCTCCGCTCACGGGTGTCGTGCTGCGGAAAAGAAGGTGATTTTGCTCGTCTTCAACGACCACGCAATGAGGCGGACCGCTTTGCCATCCAGAGGAGAGATCAGGAGAAACAGAGCCAAGGAATTGCAAGCCGCGGCGGCGGTCGCGGGGCAAGCGGTATTCGAGGAAAGGTCCGCCAATGCCGGATCCCATCCTCAGTTCCGGTCGGGCGACTGATGTGCCTGACCGCGGATCGGTGCCATACGCATATTCCCAAAGGGTGGACTCGCCATCGCCGTCGGCATCGTTTGACCACGCACTGACAGTCTGGCTCAGTGAGGGATCGACGTCGCCGAAGGTCCGGTAACGCCACGACTCGGGAGCGAGCAGGTCTTCATTGACCCCGCTGTCGCCCGCCACGTTGTAGCTGGCGACTTCGAGCACGATGTCCTCTGTGCCGGGATCGAGCGCGACCTGGGTGGTGGTCGCACCGGAAGGCAACTCGCCAACGATGACTGGAACACCGCCGTTGACGGCCTTGCGGACGACGTATCCCAGCTCGCTGTTAGCAGGATCGGTCCAGTTGAGTTGAACCGAGTTCGGATTGAGGAACTTCATCTGGACCGCAGCGGGTGCGGCAGGCGCGGAGATCGGCGATGGCGAGAACTCGGTCGACGCATCGTTGAACTGCCGGAACGGTCTACCGGGTATGCCACCGATGTAATTTGCGAGCCGTTTCTTGAGATCGTAGGCGGTGGCGGGGTCCTGGCCGTAGAGGTTGGTGTTCTCGTTCGGATCGGTGGTCAGGTTGTAGAGCTGGTCCTCGTCGAAGTAGGTCGGATTGGTTAGAGCGACACCCGCTCCGAGACCGCTGTTGTTAATGTAATAGGGCCGCGCGATGGTTCCACCCGTGAGCTGCGAACTCGCATTGTATTCCGGCCACTGAAAGCCGCTCGCGATCTGGGCATAAACCGTGGGCGTGTAGCGCAAGGCGATGTATTTGCGGTTCTTGGTGCGAACACCACGGGCGTAGCCGATCTCGCAGAATACGTCATCGCGCACTGCGGCATTCCCGCCGTTGAGCACCGGAACCAGGCTCACCCCGTCCACCGGACGGGTCGGTAGGCCGGAGGCACCGGTCAGGGCGAGCATTGTGGGAGCGATGTCGACATGACTGACAATTTCGTTGTAGGTCCTGCCTTGCGAAGTGATGCCGTTTGGCCAATTCATCACGAGCGGGACTTTCATCCCGAGGTCATAGAGGGAGGACTTCCCCCAAACGAGCGGGCCGTAGAGCGTTTTCTCGCCGTGGTCGGAGGTGAAGATGATGAGGGTGTCGTTGCGGATACCGTGCTGGTTGAGCTTGTTGATGATGGCTTGGATAGAGTAGTCGAGCCAAGTTTCTCGGGCGGAGATCAGGTCCTTGCCGGCGGCGTTCACTTCGTTGATGATCGCCTGGCGCGTCGGCATGAACGAGTAGTCCTCGTTGGGCAGATAGCCGGCGCTGGTATAGGCCTTGTTGGCACGCAGCGTGTAGTCGAGGTTGTTGTTCACCGGGCCGTGGTTGATGGTGGGCGCCATGTAGAGAAAGAATCGCCCGTCGTGGTTTTCCTCGATGAAACGAAGCGCGCGGCTGGTGATCCACTCCTGGTTGTGGACGTTCAGTTTATCGCTGTACAGTTCCTTGAGGTTGGCGTGATAGAAACCATCGACAAAATCGAAGCCGTGTTCGCGCATCATCTGGCAGACGACACGGTGGTTGTGTTTCATGGCCGCATTGACCGTGGCATTGGCGGCCGGATCGACGGTTTTCCCATAAGTGAGCAGACCCTTGGAGGTCCATTTGGTGGTATCTTTCAATTCATCATCGAGCACGTGGGATTTACCCACAAAGCCGGTGCGGTAGCCGGCCTGTTGCAGCCAGGCTCCGATGTTTTGCCCATCGTGCTCCAGATCGGTGTCCGATACTCCGAATCGTCCGAGGGTTCCGAGCGGATAGAGCGAGGTGAAATTTTCACTGGTGTTGCGCGACGGCCAGCGGCTGGTGAGCAGCGAGTAGCGCGAGGGCCCGCAGACGGTCGAGGCGGCGAATGCGGAAGTGAAACGAATGCCCGTGGATGCCAGCGTGTCGAGGGTCGGCGTGAGACAACTCCTGCCATCGAAGCCAAAGTGCTGGCCACCGGCCATGTCGTCCACATTGATGAGGATGATGTTCGGCCCGATGGCGGCGGTCTGGGCCATCACCTCGTAGTAGAGCGAGGTGGCGGTGGCCACCAATTCGAGCCGGCGGTTTGCAGGCAGGGCGAAGTTGCGGGTCCGGAGTCCCGCGGTGCTGCCGGAGAACGAGCCAAAGTTCGCCAACACGAAACGGTCGCCAATGTTATAGGATCCTGTGTGATTCGAACCATCAAGAATCCACTCAGAGCCCAGGTCGAGAACCAGCCTGGCTGTGCCGAGTTCAAGCGGTTTGCTGCCACCTGCGTCCGGCTTGGTTTCCAGCGTGCCGGCGGAGCCCACCGCGAACTCGTCGGTGGCGGATGAGCCGGTGTAGCCGAAAAACAGGCCCGAGCCGTCGATCACGAGCCGAGAGGTTTTGGTGAGTTCGCGGCCGATGGTCATCGAGCGCATCGACACCGTTCCGCTACCGGCGACCGTGAGCGAGCCATTGATGAGCCGGAGTTCGTCCGGGCTGGCGGGCGCCGCGCTGTTGAGGATCACGTTGTAACCATCAATGATCGCATTGGAGGGCGCGGCCGGCACGCCGTCCGGGTTCCAGTTCGTGGCGTTGGTCCAGAGATTGTTTCCCGCGCCGTTATCAAATCCTTCGGAACCGGGAGGCGGTGTGGAAGTGGATACCGGGGTGAAGCTGAAGCCAGCGATGCCTGCGCCTGTGGTCGCTCCCATTCCGGAAATTTCCTTGAAGGTGAGGGATTCGCCATGGCCAAGCGGCAGGTCGGAGATGACAAGTGTTCCCGTGGCATCGGTCATGTTGGGGAAGTCGCTGTTTGTTGTTCCGTTCGAGATCCGGATGTCCCCGCCGGCACCTTCGATGTAGGACCAGCTTTTGAAAACCAACCCCAGTCCAACCGGCGCGTTGAGCGTCCAAGTTAAGGTTTCCGGGGTGGATGTGGTGTCACCCGCGCCGTAGTTCAGACCATCGACCCGGTTGGAATTTTCGCCCTGAATCCCGATTCCGCCGCCGCCAAGCTCGCTGATGGCCAGGCCCCCGGTTCCTCCTGATGCACTACCGATCAGCGTAAACGATTTTCCCAACAACGAAGGATCCGACACCGAACCGACAACGGCCTCGTCCCATTCGTTCACTGTGGCAGCAAACGTTCCGTTGCCGCTGGTGGTGGAGGCATTGAGGGATACGATTCCGGCGTTGTTGATCGAGAAAGCCAGAGTGATGGTCGCGGAGCCGCTCCCAGCCAGAACAAAGGGCGGGGTCGGTCCGAATCCATTCCCGCTGTTGGCGAAACTCACAACAGTGTCCGAAACAAACAAAGGCAGGCCTGTCAGATCGAAAGACAAGCCGCTGAGCACGAATCCTTGGGCATCCGCGTCGGTCGCTGAGTTGATGGTGAAGGTTCCGGTGACCTCTTGAGCGGATACGTCAAGTGTGCCACTGGAGCCGGTCAGGGTGTAGGCGCTTCCCGCCACATTCATCTCGGTGCCCGCCGTGGTCGTGGCGTTCGCATAGTTTATTTCCAGCAGTTTGAAATCCGATCCAGCCGCCAGGACGGTAGCGGTGATTTCCTCGTTGAGGAAGTCCAAGCGCTCCGCATTGCCGCCCTGGACGGAAAGCCCAGTGCCGCTGTTGCTGACGCGTAGGCTCCCGCTGCCCGAAGACGACAAGACGATGGTGAAGCTCTGCCCCCACATCGCCGGATCGCTGATTGTGCCCACCGGGCCGTCGAACTCATTGACGTAGGCCGCCGGGTCCGGATCGGCGCAGGACGCATCGAGAGTCACGTTCCCCGAACCATCCACCGTGAACACCAAGGTAATGTCACCTGTGTTCTGGATGGGAGCAGTCGATCCAGTGTAGGAATGGCTGAAATCCACGTCAACCACCGCAAACGCGGAGGCAACACAGACCAACCAACAAACGACGGCGGCCTTAAGCCTTTGAATTGGGCGAAGGAGAATGCAAGGCCGCCGTATGCGGTCACAGAACGGTGAGCGTTTTTTAGTATTGGGTGACATTGGTTGTCGAATCAGTCACTGAAGATTAACATTCCATCCTTGGCGCGTGCTAGCAGGGCCGGATCGCAAGGAGACGGAGCTATGATTTGGCGAGATGAGCAGAGGTAACGACTGCGGGCGAAGCCTAGCTCTGCTTCGCCCACAGGCACCGATTCGCCCCCTCAGACCCGGCGGCGGCGCAACAGAGCAAGCATTCCGATCGAACTTAGCAGGACTGCGCCAGCCTCGGGAACAGCAACTGGATTGACGAAGGTGGCGAAAAACTTGAGATCACCGGTCCCCTGAACAGCAAAGTTGTCAGCAAGCGCATTGCCACCAGCATAGGGATTTAAGGTACTGTTGCGAAAACCGACACCGATGTCGTTCACGGTGGTTCCCGAGTTACTAGAAGAAATCACGGCAAAATACGTGGTGCTGTAATTCAATGTCAGATTGTTGAATGTCCATACCAGTTGCGTGCCGGTAGGCGCATTCGAAATCGGGTTCAAATCAATGAAGTTGCTCGAACTGCCAACGAGATTGGCCGCACCAGAGGGGTTGGCGTCGTAGATTAGCAGATAGGTAGTGTCTCTTCCTGTAGTTGCCGAAGCACCACCGTTGGACCAAAGCGAGAAACTGGTCAGATCGATGGTTACGGTCGATGAGCCGGGATCATCCACCATCCCGACACTCGGCGTAAACGACTGCCCAGTTCCGGCATTTCCTTGAGAAGTAGGCTCATTTGGCTGGCTTATGACATAGGCCCCATGCGCAGACGATGCGGCAAGCAGAATGAATAGAGCGAGTTTGCTAGGGTTCATGAATTCAGGATTTGGTTTTAGTCTAGATCGACGAATCGGGACTGGAACGCAATCGCGCGCCGATCCGGTAAAACGTTTTACCTAGGCAAGTCGGTTCTGTCAATCAGGAAATTCGATTACCTTCGTTTTTTACACTCAGCTCGTTGACGAGAGTTTCATAGTGAGTGCATTTGACCACCTGATGCCCCTTTATCAGTCTCAGAGCATCAGTTGGTTTTCCTTGTGAGGCTGAGCCTCTTCAGTTCATGGTCCACGATCGAAAAAGTGGCCATGCAGGCAACTTTGCACACCGAATGCATTCGGTCACTCTAATTCGCAAGGTCTAATAAAATGCCGCAGGACTCCATCACTCATCTAACTAACTGACAAACCAACTCAACTGAACCCTCTCCCCAAAAAAACCTCACGCGTAACTCCGGATCGACGGCTTCACGCTCTCAAACACCAACGCCTCCTTATGCAACGTCGGTGCCTTGCCCGGCCCGTGATATTCCCAAGCCGAAACATGCGAGAAATGCTCGTCGTGGCGCTTCGCCTCACCCACCTGCGTCTTCCCGGACTGCACATCCGGATCCGCTTCGGTAAACTGATGCTCCGCACGGAAATGACCACCACACGACTCTTCCCGCTCCAGCGCGTCATAACACATCACCTCGCCGAACTCCAGAAAGTCCGCCACCCGTCCCGCCTTCTCCAACTCCATGTTTGCCGTCTCGCCCGAACCAGGAATCCGCACATTCGCCCAGAACTCCTCACGAATCTGAGGAATCTTCCGCAACGCCTCCTGCAACCCCTCACGCGAACGCTCCATCCCGCACTTGTCCCACATAGTCATCCCGAGCTCCCGATGGAACGAATCCACCGTCCGCTTGCCATTGATCGAAATCAGCTTGTTAACACGCCCACGCGTCTCCTCCTCCACCTGCTTGAACTCCGGCGCGGACGTCGTCACCGCTCCCGGTTTCTGCGTCGCCAGATAGTTCGCAATCGTCGTCGGAATCACGAAGTACCCGTCTGCCAACCCCTGCATCAGCGCAGAGGCACCCAATCGGTTCGCCCCGTGATCCGAGAAATTCGCCTCTCCGAGCACATGCAACCCGGGAACGTTCGACATCAGATTGTAATCCACCCACAACCCACCCATCGTATAATGCACCGCCGGATAGATCATCATCGGACCCTTGTAAGGATCCTCACCCGCGATCTTCTCATACATCTGGAAAAGATTCCCATATCTCGCACGGATCGTCGACTCACCCAAACGCGCCGTCGCATCACGGAAATCAAGATAAACACCCAGCCCCGTCGGTGCCACACCACGCCCGTCATCACACGCCTCCTTAGCCGCTCGCGATGAGATATCACGCGGCGAAAGATTGCCGAACGACGGATATTTCCGCTCAAGATAATAGTCCCGATCGCCCTCCGCCACATCGTTGGGGCTCATCTGCTTCTTGCGCAGCTTCTCCGCCACCTCCTTGCTCTTCGGAACCCAGATCCGCCCGTCGTTCCGCAACGACTCGGACATCAGCGTCAGCTTCGATTGATAGTCCCCGGAAACCGGAATGCACGTCGGATGGATCTGCGTGAAACATGGATTCGCGAATAAAGCCCCGCGCCGCGCCGCACGCCACGCCGCAGTCACGTTGCAACCCATCGCGTTCGTCGAAAGGAAAAACACGTTGCCATAACCACCCGTCGCTAGAATCACCGCGTCCGCCGCATAAGAGGAAATCTTCCCGTTCGTTAGATCCCTCACCACGATCCCCTTCGCGTGCCCGTCCACCAGCACCAGATCCAACATCTCCGTCCGCGGAAACATCTTCACCCCACCCTTGTGGATCTCCTTCTCCAACGCCTGATAACACCCGATCAGCAACTGCTGCCCGGTCTGACCACGCGCATAAAACGTCCGGGAAACCTGCGCCCCACCAAACGACCGGTTGTCCAGCAACCCGCCATACTCCCGGGCGAACGGAACACCCTGCGCCACACACTGATCAATGATGTGATTCGAAACCTCCGCCAAACGGTGCACATTCGCCTCACGAGCACGGAAATCCCCACCCTTGATCGTATCGTAAAACAACCGGCGCACCGAGTCCCCGTCATTCTGATAGTTCTTCGCCGCATTGATCCCACCCTGCGCCGCGATCGAGTGCGCGCGCCTCGGTGAATCCTGATAACAGAAACACTTCACCTGATACCCCAGCTCCGCCAACGTCGCCGCCGCCGCACCCCCTGCCAACCCGGAACCGACCACAATGATCGAAAACTTCCGCTTGTTCGCCGGATTGATGAGCTTCGAGTCCATCTTGTGCTTGGACCATTTTTGCTCTAACGGGCCGGACGGGATCTTGCTGTCGAGGACGATGGACATGGTGGGAATGGGATGAATGGAAATCAGTTAAATAGGGAACTCACTTGACGAGACCCAGCATGATGGCAACCGGAATGGAAACAAACCCAACCCAGATCGCGATGCTGTAGCCCCACGAAATTTTGTGAATCAGGCTCTTCGCCTTCTTCGACCGCAGCCCGAGAGTCTGGAAAATCGACGCGACACCGTGCGAAAGATGCGAACACAACATCGTCATCGCGATGATATAAAACAACGAGACGAACACATTCTTGAAGCCCAGCACCACCATCGCATGCGGGTTCGTCTCACCAAGTTTCGCCAAATCCGAATCCACCCGCACCGTATAATGCAGAATGTGAAAAATCACGAACGCAAGGATCGTCAGACCGCTCATGATCATCCACCGCGACGAACGCGAAGCCTGGATTGTCGCCTGATACTGATACGGCTGCCGCGCCGCCCGGTTCTGCCTCGTCAATGCAATCGTCGCCCAAATGTGCAAACCCACCGTCACCAGCAAAACAATCCGCGCCACCCACACACCCATCCCGTGCCCCATCGAGTGCAACAACTCCGCATACTCATTGAACGCCTTCTCACCCACGAAAATCAACAGATTGCCCGTCAGGTGACCGGCCAGGAACAACACCAGCAACAACCCCGTAAGGGCGACGACGATTTTTTTCCCGATGGAGGATTGCCAGTAGGTGGAGAGGCTGCGGGTAAGGGCGTTCATGACGAAAACGGAAAGGGCGGAAGGTGCCGCGCCAGAAATAGGCACACGCCCCAACCATTTCAAGGGCAACAGTGGAGAAGATTCTCACCCCGCCTCTAACCGCCACGCCACAGGCAAAGATTCGAAACAATTCCCCCCTCGGAGACGTTCTCCCCGCCGTGATTCGTTTGTTCATTCTCTCATTGCTAGCCGCCCCACTCGCCCATTCCTCCACTCCACAGGAGGAAATCGCAGCCAAAGTCCCCGCCGCCCGCGCCATCCTCGACGCATGGCAGGACAAGGACCCCGTCAAAGCCGAGCGCAAACTCCACGTCATCCTCTGGACCCCCAACGACCGCGATCCCGCCCCTCGCTTCCGCGAACGCCTCACCGCCGCACTCCTCGACATCCGCAACTTCTACGCCTCCGAAATGCAGCGCCTCGGCTTCGGCCCGCGCACCCTCCGCTTCGACCACGCCGACGACGGGCTCCTCCGCATCCACCTCGTCCGCGGCCGCCACCCCTACGCCCACTACAACGGCGATAGCGGCCACGAAATCCGCGCAGAATCCCTCCCCACCCTCCGCGCCGCCGGCATCGACCCCGATAACGAAACCCTCGTCATCTTCTGCAACATGGCCAACTGGGATCCCGAAAAATCAACCATCACCCAGAACAGCCCCTACTACGCTGGCGGCACCCACCGCAACGGCACCGCATGGCAAGTCGACTCACCCATCCTCGACCTCGCCCTCCTCGACAAAAAACAACCCATGGTCCGCGACGGCCAATACGGAAACATATCCGTCGGCCGCTACAACTCCATCTTCATCGGCGGCATCTGCCACGAACTCGGCCATGCCCTCGGCCTCCCCCACAACCGCGAACGCCCCGACGAAGCCAAAGCCTTCGGCACCGCCCTCATGGGCAGCGGCAACCGCACCTACGGCGAACAGCTCCGCGGCGAAGGCCCCGGCTCCTTCCTCACCCTCGCCCACGGCCTCCGCCTCGCCTCACACCCCATCTTCTCCGGCTCATTCAAAGGCGCCGACCTCCAACCCACCGCCAGCCCCACCGACCTCGCCATCCGCAAAGACGGAAAGAACTTCATCTTCTCCGGAAAAGTCACCGCAGACCCGCCCGTCTACGGCGTCGTCGCCTACATGGACCCCGAAGGCGGCGGCGATTACGACGCCACCACCGCCACCGCCGTCCCGGATGCCCAAGGCCGCTTCACCCTCCACTGCAACGCCCTCGCCCCCGGCAAAAACTCACTCCTCCGCGTCGTCTTCCTCCAGGCAAACGGCGTCGCCTCAGGCTTCCTCAGCGCCACACCCTTCCGCTACCCCTACTCCGTCGCCCCTGATGGCACCGCAAACATCAACCTCATCCAAACATCCCTCACCCTCAAACCACTCATCGCCGCCCTCAACACCAACCAGATCGACCAAGCCAAACAACTCGCCCAAACCGCACCCATCCAGGCCGACCCCAAAATCTCACAAATCGCCCAACGCCTCATCAACGCCACAGCCCCGCGCCCCGCACCACCCGCGGACGCCAAAACCCTCCCCCTCTCCGACCTCCCGCCCGCCACCGTCAAAGTCGGCTACGGCCGACCCATCCGCGATCGCCTCCCGGACCAAAACGCCCTCCTCGTCAGCGGCGGCCAACTCTTCACCCACGGCTTCTACGCCCACGCCCACGCCCGCCACGAATGGAACCTCGACGGTACCTGGAAAACCCTCACCGGAACCGCCGGCGTCGCCGAAGGATACGACGGCTCCGTCCGCTTCACCATCCAGGCAGACGGCAAAACCCTCTGGCAATCCCCCGTCACAAAGTCCGACAAAAACCACCCCTTCACCATCGACCTCACCGGCGTCAAATCCCTCATCCTCTCCACCGACGACGCCGGAGACGGCCCCAGTTCCGACTGGGCACTCTGGCTCGAACCCACCCTCACCCGCTGAAAAAAATCCCCCAAAAACACCCAAAACCCCCAAGAAATGCCTTTACATCCCGGGGCCGACCGCTAGTTTTCGCGCCCCGGTGCAACCGCTACCGGTTCATTTCAAACCACTTCGCGCCATGAAAGTTCTCTCATCCCTTGCCTCCGCCAAGCGCCGCCACGCCGACTGCCAAGTCGTGAAACGCAAGGGCACCGTCTACGTCATCTGCAAATCCAACCCCAAATTCAAAGCCCGCCAAGGTGCCACCGTCGGCACCCGCCTCGGCAAAAAAGGCGTCAAATAACCGCCCCCATCGCCACCCGGCGATCCCAACCACCCCCAACGAACCAAGCGGCCCAAAAAGCCGCTTTTTTCGTGCCCAAATCCCTCCCCCTCAAGTAGCGAAATTCGTAAGAATTTCGGCTGTCAACGCGCCACCCCACCTCTTCACCAAAATCAACTCAGAACAACCCCACCTCACTCCGCTCCCTCCGCAGATTTCAACCCACCCAAAGCCTCCAAGATCTTCTCAAGCATCGCAGGGGCCGTCTCATGGGTCAGCCCGCAAATCTCATACTGTTTGTTTTCGCCCGAAGTCCCCAATTCATCGGTCGTCACATGAATCACAGCCGGCAGTTTCTGAATCTCCTCCTGTGCCTCATAACGCTTGGATTCATCCGTAGACGGAATCATTCCGTGATCCGTCCAAACCGTAACAGACTTCACCGAATCCTTCCTGATCGCAAAAGTCCACGGCAAAGCCCCTTTCCCAAAGTCACGGAAACCGGAAATGATGATCCAATCCGCCGTCTCCCGGAAAGTCGGCTGCTGAGCCTCCGCCACACTCGAAGCGACCAACGTGATCAACATTCCAAAGCAGGCAAACAACGCACGGATCGATTTCATACGTGGTAGAAGGGTCTCGATAAATCGGATCGAAGAACGCCATCTTCGCCAATTCAGCATCAGCAGTCCATCCTCCACCCTTCCCTTTGGCAAGATTTTTGACACCCTCTCGCCGGACATCCCGGAACCCATTTGCCAAGTAGTAAATGCCTCGCCGGACGCCCCGAAACCCCAAATCCTAGAAAAACTACGTATTCACTACTACAATCTTCCCCCCGCCAACCTCTCCAGCATCCTCCCCGCCGCCACCAACCCGAACGCCGCCGTCACATGCGTCGCCGTCCCATAGCCGGACTCACAACTCAACCTCAGCTCCGCCCCCTCCGGCCGCTCCGTCGATACCGTCCCGTCGCACTGCGGAAACAGCGCCTTCTCATCCGAATACACCGCATCGATCCCTAACAACTCCGGATCCGTCCCCATCTTCGTCTTCGGAAACCCATACTGCTCCCGCAACCGCCGCCGCAACTGCTGCAACATCGGATCCTTCCCGCTCCGCGCCAAATCCGTCACCCGGATCCGCGTCGCATCCCTCCGCCCCCCAGCCGCCCCACACAGCACCAACGGAATCCCCCGCCGCCGGCACTCCGCCGTCAACAGCGCCTTATGCCCCAGCGAATCAATCGCATCGATCACCCCGTCAAAACCCATCCCCAGAATCTCCTCCGCCGACCGCTCATTGAAAAACCCCTGCACCACCGAAACCTCGCACCCCGGATGAATCGCCCGCGCCCGCTCCGCCATCGCCTCCGTCTTCTGCCTCCCGATCTGCCCGTCCATCGCATGCAACTGCCGGTTCACATTCGTCACACAAATCTCATCCAAATCCACCAACACCAACTTCCCGATCCCCGACCTAGCCAAAGCCTCCACCGCCCACGACCCCACCCCACCAATCCCGATCACCCCCACCCGCGCACCCAAAAACCGCTCCAACGCCGCACGGCCATACAACCGCGCTATCCCGCCAAACCTAAACTCCAAATCTCCCGGATCTCTTGAATCTCCCGAATCGCTCACGCCCCCACCTTGCAACACCAACACCACCTTCCAATACGAAAAAACCCCGCCTTGTTCAGGCGGGGTCGTTTCTCGAATGGGATGGCGGAGCGGACGGGGCTCGAAACCGCGTCCTCCAACGTGACAGGCTGGCGCTCTAACCAACTGAGCTACCGCTCCATCCCGTTCGGGTGGCGCGGACGCTAGGGGCCAGCCCCCGCCCACGCAACACCTTTTTTCGCGAAAAACGAATTTTTATCACACCCCTTTTCACCCTCAGAAAAGTGCCTCCACCGCCTGCTCCAAAGACGCCAGATCCTCGATCGAATGCACCGTCGCATCCTTGTCGATCTTGCCCACCAAACCCGCGATCACCTTCCCAGGCCCAAGCTCCACAAACGTCCGGTGACCCATCCCGATCAACGCCTGGATCGACTCCATCCAACGCACCGATCCCGTCACCTGCCGCTCCAACATCGACCGGATCTCCCCCGCCTCCGAAACCGCACGCGCCTCGAAATTACACACCACCGGAATCCCCGGCGTCTCCATCGCAACCCCCACCAACTCCGCCGCCAGCTGATCCTGCGCACTCTGCATCAACCGCGAATGATACGCCCCCGCCACGTTCAACTTGATCGCCCGCCGGATCCCGAAATCCTTCGCCCGCGCCACCGCATCGTCGATCCCCGCCACCGCCCCGGACAACACAATCTGCCCCGGCGCATTCAAATTCGCCACATCCACCCCCGCGCTCTCCGCCAGCGCTCGCACCTGCGCCTCATCCCCCCCGATCAACGCCGCCATCGCACCCGTCGTCGCCTCACACGCCTCCTCCATGAACGTCCCCCGCCGCGAAACCAACTTCAGCCCGTCCTCAAACGAAAACGTCCCCGCCGCCGCATGCGCCGTAAACTCCCCCAGCGACAACCCCGCCGCCGCCACCGGCCGCAAATTCGGCAACCGCTCCCGCAACAACGCCAATCCCATCAACCCATGCAAATACAACGCCGGCTGGCACCGCGAAGTCCGCGTCAACTCATCCTCCGGCCCCTCAAACATCACCTCCGAAAGCCCATACCCCAACACATCATCCGCCCGCCTCACCATCCCCAGCGCCGTCGCGGAATGCTCCACCCAATCCTTGCCCATGCCCACTTTCTGGGCCCCTTGTCCGGAAAACAAAATCACTACGTCACTCATGCGGCACCCAGACTAGTGACAGACATCGTCACCTGAAAAGGGAAATGCTGACAGAATCCGGACCTCGACGAACCCACCATCCACAGCCATCCTCCACCATGCCCTGCCGAATGATCCACGCGCTCACCCTCCTGCTGGCATCCCTCGCCGCCACCTCCTGCGCCACCATCGACTTCTACACCCAGGCCGTCTCCGGCCAGATGGAAATCATCCGCAAAAGCAAACCCAGCACACCCATCATCGCCAACCCTAACACCGACCCCACCCTCCGCCAAAAACTCCGCACCATCGAAAACATCCGCCAGTTCGCCACCGACCACCTCGCCCTCCCCGGCCACTCCAGCTACGACCGCTACGCCGACCTCGGCCGCGACCACGTCGTCTGGGTCCTCCACGCCGCCGAGGAATTCTCCCTCAAACCCAAAACCTGGCGCTACCCCCTCCTCGGCGAGCTCGACTACCGCGGCTACTTCAAAAAAGAAGACACCCTCGCCCTCGCCACCCAACTCCGCGAACAAGGATACGACGTCCACAGTGGCGGCGTCACCGCCTACTCCACCCTCGGCTGGTTCCACGATCCCGTCCTCAACACCTTTGTTAGAGACGCCGATACCGACCTCGCCGAACTCCTCTTCCACGAACTCACCCACCGCCGCCTCTTCCGCCGCGGCCAAACCATGTTCAACGAATCCATGGCCAACGCCATCGCCGAAGAAGGCGTCAAACGCTGGCTCGCCCACCAGGGCCGCACCACCGAACTCAAAAACTACGAAGCCCGCCTCGTCCGCCGAATGCAGTTCTATCAGCAAATCGACACCACCCGCAAACGCCTCGACGCCCTCTATCAGTCCTCCATCCCCGATCCCGAAAAACGCCGCCGCAAAGCCGCCATCTTCGCCGACCTCAAATCCAGCTTCCTCGACCTCCGCCGCCAATGGGGAGGACGCGGCCTCGAATCATGGATCCACGGCGATCTCAACAACGCCCATCTCGTCGCCACCCTCACCTACCACGAACACATCCCCACCTTCAAATCCCTCCTCGCCGAATGCGATGGCGACTTCGAACAATTCTTCCGCAAAGCCAAACACTTCAAACTCCCCGAAAACCCCTGACCCCATGAAACACCTCTGCACCATTCTCCTCATGGTTCTCCTAACAGGCTGCTCCAAACCGAAGCCGCCTAACCAAAACCGCGTGCACTGGCAGGAATCCTCATGGACCTTCGCCGACGGCACTCTCATCACCCCCACCTCGCTCGCCCAACGCCGCAGCCACACGCTCGAAATTCAGAAAACCACCCAAGGCACCATCGCCGATGCCGCACCCTGGATCGAGGACCTCAAAAACGGCTGGAAATCCATTCGCCTCAACAACGCACCCGCCATTCCCCTCAACCCCACCCCATCTCCGGACAACACAGCCCTCATGCTGGAAATCGCCGACTCCCGCGTCCACGGACTCATCAACACCGCCACTCCTAACAGCTTCTCCCTCGATCCCGGACAGGAAATCGAACAACTCACCGCCGCCCTCAAACACGCCGGAAATCCCGCTGGCTCCTGCCTCATCGTCCTGCCGGATGAAAACGCCTCCTTCTCCACCTTCATCCAGCTTCTCAAGCTTTCCCAAATCCCCTCGCCACGCCCCGTTTCTTTCCTCCGCGATCCAAACCGATCCCTTCTAGCAGATGTCAAAATTGATCCGCCGCCAAGGCCCCCTCGCGCGAATCCCAAACACGGCATCCTCCTCCGCATCACCGCCGATGGAAAAACCTTCCTCGGAGATCTTCCGCTCGAAGGAGACGCCCTCTCCCAACTCCTCCACCGCTTCGCAGCCATCGAACCCAAAGCCCATCTCCGACTCCACGGAGAAAAGGACGTCATATTCAAAAACTCCCGCGCCCTCATCCGCACCGCCGCCGAAGCAGGCATCTCCAACGTCGTCTTCGTCACCCACCCCGATGGCTCCGGTGATTCTTGCGAAAAATGCAAAAGCCGGAACCTCCCAGACTCAGTCGTCAAAGCACTTCAGGCAACCGTGGAGCAAACCATACGCCCCCGCGAAAAAGACCTCAAACTCTCACTCCCCAAACCCGACAACGATCCCAACACCATCGACCTCCTGGTCAAACTCTCCAAAGACGGAAAAATCCTCTCCCAAGGCATGGAACTCGACATGGAAGGCTTCATCAAAAGCCTGAAAACTCTCCAACAGCAAAAACTCAAACCCAACATCCAGCTCCACGCGGAAAACGAAACGCCACAAACCGAAGTCATCAAACTCCTCGACGCCCTCGCCGGCATTGGCATCGGATCAGTCACCTTCGTCGATGCAGCCGACTGATCCCATCCAAAAAAACCAGGCGCAGCCCCCGAAAGGACCGCGCCTGATTCAAATCGAACGTTTTCTAGCAGATCACTCCACCACCGCCAGCGGCTTCGTCGTCTTCCAGCCGCCACGCGTGAAGTCCGGGAAATCCTGCGGCATCCCGTCCTCCTTGTTGGACTTCTCGCTCAACGGCGCCACTGCGGACCAGAAGCAACCCTCGTAAACATTCTGATCCAACGGCTCGCCCTTCCGCAGGCACTCGATGATCCGGAACAACATCAGGAAATCCATCCCGCCGTGTCCGCCCATCTTCTTCGCCAGCTCACCCATCCGCTTGAACAACGGATGCTCATACTTCTCCGCAATCGCGTTGAACTCCTCACTGCTCGTCCAGTCATGATAACTCTTCGTCATCCCCTCGATCGCCATTCCATTAGGGAAACCCTTCAGCGTCCCCTTCGTCCCTTGGATCAGGTTGTGCCGCGAATACGGCCGCGGCGATGTCTCATCCCACTGCACCATCACCGTCCGCCCGAGCGCCGTCTTGATGATCGAAGTATTCATGTCGCCGCACTGGTAATCCAGCGTCTTGAACTCCGGCTTCGTCAGGTTCGTGGACTTCTCAGCCCACAACTTGCGTCCCTTCGCCGGCGATGAGAACGAAACCAAACGACGGAACGTGTCCTCGCCGCGCGCAAGATTCATATACTGCGCCACCGGTCCCAATCCATGGCACGGATAGAGATTCCCATTCCGGTTCGCATAATGAAGCGTCCGCCACGATCCCGTGCTGTCTCCACCATTCATCTGCCCGCGCAGCTCATGAATGTAAGCCGCCTCACCGTGCAGCAACTCGCCGATCACGCCCTGCCTCACCATGTTCAGATAAAGCAGCTCCTCACGCCCGTAGTTGACGTTCTCCATCAGCATGCAGTGCCGACCCGTCGCCTCGGACGTGTTCACGATGTCCCACATCTCCTCAATCGTCAGCGCGATCGGAATCTCAACAAAAGCATGCGCACCGGCCTTCATCGCCGCCACCGCCTGCGGTCCGTGCAGTTCCCACGGCGTCGCGATGAACACCGCATCCGGCTTCACCTCCTCCAACATCTTCTTCCAGGCATTCTCATCCCCGGAATAAACCTTCGGCGAATGCCCCTTGCCCTTCACGTTCGCCTCGGAACCCTTCGCACGGCCTTCATTCAAATCACAAATCCCCACAATCTCAGTCCCCTCGATCGTCGCCAGCTGCGAAATGTGACCGGACCCGCGAGCCCCCACACCAATGATCGCAATCTTCACCTTCTCCAGCTTCGGAGCGGCGAAATCACCCATGTACTTCGCACCACTCGGACGCGGAGCCGCCCCTTGGGCGGTTTGGGCGGCAGCAAGCGCAGGCAGCGAGGCAAGGCCGGCAGTGAGACCGCCAAGGGCTTTCAAAAAGCTGCGGCGCGGATTCGGGATCGATTCGTTTGGATTCATGTCTGTCTGTATTCGGAAGTTACGCGGAAGTTACGCGCCAAACCTGAATCGCTGTCAGCCGATTTGCAAATAACGAAATCACACAACCCATCCACCCACACCCTTGCACCTTCCACACCACAAGCTATCATCCCCGCCAACCATGAGCACCACCACTCCCAAAATCACCGCCTACCTCAAAACCTTCTGCGGCTGGAGCGAAGGCGTCCGCGCCATCATGCGCAAATACGACCTCCCCTACGAGGAAAAGGACATCATCAAAAACCCCGCATTCCGCTGGGAAATGGAACAACGCAGCGGCCAACCCCTCTCCCCATGCGTCGAAATCGACGGCCACATGCTCGCGGACATCAGCGGCGAGGAAGTCGAAAAATGGCTCACCGAAAACCACTACCTCGAAAAATCCGACGCCCCCGCAGACGCCCCCACCAACTCCGCCTGCACCGACGAACAACACGAAGCCATGGCCCGCGGAACCTTCCGCATGCCCGGCAAAATCAAATTCCTCGACTGATCCCCCATTTCCTCCCCTATCCCAACCCTTCCGCCCCGGCCCGGAAGATTTTGCAGACAAATCACACGAACCGGGGCATTTTCCCTTCGGATGGCATCATCACCCGCAACAGTCTGGAAAGAATGGCTCGCCCAAAACGGCCCGCGCCTCCTCCTCTTCGCTCGCGGATGGAGCCAATGCCAACACGACGCCGAAGACCTCGTCCAGGAAGCCATCATCCGCCTCTGGAACTACCAGGCCGACAAAGGCGCAACCCCGCCAGACCTCCCCCTCGCCTTCTCAACCATCCGCTTCTGCGGCCTCAACCTCCACCGCAGCGAATCCCGCCGCAAAAAACGCGAGGAATCCATCATCTACCTCAATGACTTCCAGGACGTCTGGCTCGACCCAGTCCTCGAAGAAGACGAAGAAGCACTCATCCTCCGCGACGCCGTCCAAAACCTCAGCCCCAAACTCCGCGAAGTCGTCGTCATGAAAACCTGGGGCGGCCTCACCTTCGCTCAAATCTCCGAAACCCTCGCCATCTCCCAAAACACCGCCGCCTCACGCTACCGCTACGCCCTCGAACAACTCTCCCACGAACTCCGCCGCATCAAACAATCCCGCCATGCAAGCGCCTGACCCCATCGAAGCAGCTCTCGCCCGCTTGATGCCCGTCGCCTTCAGCGACTCGGGACTCCGTGCCATCGAGCAATCGCTCGACGAACTCGCCGACCTCAACGAGTCCCTCCCCACCCAACAAACCACCACCCTCCCCGGCCCAACCGCAGCCCCACGGAAGCTCCGCTTCCTCATCCCCTCAACCATCGCCGCCTCCATCGCCACACTCCTCGCACTCCTCCCCGGCTCCGGCCCCACCACCCGCGAAAACACCGCCACCGATACCCCTTCCACCCCCCAAGGCCTCATCCTCGTCAGCGAATCCGAACGCATCGAATCCATGACAGACGAAGGCTGGCTCTCCGATCCCGACGGCTCCGCCATGCAAGCCGTCCGCATCCGCACCATCGGCGAAAATCAACTCCGCGACGAAGAAACCGGCATCGAATTCCGCGTCACCGAACCCCGTGAGGAAATCCTCCTCATGCCCGTCAGCTCCTTCTGACCTTCTGATATGAAATCCATCGTCAGAAACCTCTTCCTCCTCGCCTCCGCCTGCGCCGCCCTTGCCGACCCAGCGCCTCCCGCCCCCGCGCCCACTGTTCCCACCATCCTTCCCCAAACCGGCCCCATCCCACCCCCTCCAGCCATCCAAAAATCCGGCATCCCCTGGCTCGGCTTCGACCTCTCAAAACCCGACGAAACCACCACCGCACAACTCCCTTCCCTCCCCAAAGGCATCGGATTCGTCGTCAAATCCATCGACACCGACAGCCCCGCCGCCACCTCCGGCATCCAACCCCTCGACGTCATCTGGAAATTCGGCGACCAACTCCTCGTCAACGAAGGCCAACTCATCACCCTCCTCCGCCTCCACAAACCCGGAGAAACCGTTAAACTCTCCCTCTTCCGAGCCGGCAAACACGTCGAATCCGAACTCATCCTCGGCGAACTCCCACTCGGCCGCCGCCACCCCCAGAACGAACTCATCGACGCAGCCATCATGCCCGGCGGCGGAGCCCGAATGATCAACCTCGCCAACCGCACCGCCACCTTCTCCAACGACGAAGGCCGCGCCGTCCTCCGCCGCAGCGAAGACGGAAAATCCTACGAACTCACCATCCACGACCCCGAAGACAAACTCGTCTTCGAAGGAAACGTCGACGAACACGGCGATGCCGAAGGCATCCCCACCGAATGGCGCCGCCGCGTCTGCGCACTCCGCCGCGGCCTCGACCACGCACTCGAAGGCCGCATGGTCCCCGTCCGCCAACCTCGCCCACGCGTCGTCCCGGCTCCCCTCCCCACCGACAAATAATCCCCTCAAAGGCGGATTTATACAGGGAATGCCTTGCGTTTTATCGCACCCCTTCCCATCTTCCGCCCCATGCATCCTGACGTGGCGAAATTGGTAGAAGCTGGCCGAATCCCGAAGACCCTCGCCGAACGACTCACACAACTCTCCCCCGGCAGCTTCTGCCTCCACAAATCCTTCGGCGCCGGCAAAGTCACCGACTGGGACCTCCCCGGAAAAAAAGTCGTCATCGACTTCGAAAAATCCTCCGGCCAGTCCATGGAACTCCAATTCGCACTCCAAAAAACCGAATGGATCCCCGCTGATGACTTCCGCGCCAAAAAAATCGAACAACTCGAAGAACTCCGCGCACTCTCCAAAAAAGACCCCGTCGAACTCGTCGTCCACCTCCTCCAAAGCCACGGCGGTTCCATGTCCGGCGACGCCCTCGAAAAAGAACTCTCCGGCGCCGTCATCGCCCCCGAAACCTTCAAAAAATGGTGGGACGCCACCAAAAAATCCCTCCGCGAAAGCCGCCGCGTCGTCGTCCCCCAAAAACGCACCGAAGCCCTCGTCCTCCGCACCGGAGAACGAACCCCTGCCCAAGCCCTCGTCGCCGACTTCGAAGCCGCTCGCGACATCAAAGGCATGATCCGCGCCCTCGAATCCATCACCGCTGACATCGGCGCCTTCGAAAACGACCACGACGCCCTCGCCCAACTCCTCAAAGACATCGACGAAGGAGCCAAAAAAGCCGCTCGCGTCTCCCTCTCCCAAGCACTCCAACTCGTCGCCGCTCGCGACGAAGTCATCGGCTCCTCAAAATCCCTCGAAATGGACTCCGAAGGCGTCAAACTCGCAGACCTCGTCCGCACCGCCGACCCCATCAAACTCGCCGAAGAAACCAGCACCCTCCCCTCCGCACGCCAACGCGCCGTCTTCGAAGCCTTCCCCGCCGCCTTCGGCGAAAATTGGGTCGCTCGCATCGTCAAAGTCTTCGACCGCGTCGGCGCACGCGGCGTCACAGAAATCGCCCGCATCCTCGGCGAACAAGGCGAAATGAACGCACTCACCCACCACCTCCGCTCCGCCATCGCTCGCCGCGACCTCGGAACCGACGCCCTCATCTGGGTCTGCCGCGAACGCAAAGCCGCAGCCGCAGAAGTCTTCTCCACCGACGTCGGCGCATCCGCCCTCAACCTCCTCGAAAGCGACCACCTCTCCGACGGCCCGCGCAAAACCTCTCGCCTCCAATCCCTCTTCAGCGACGACAAGGCCCTCCTCATCGACCTCGTCGACATCATGGACGCCAACGAAGCACGCAACTTCGCTCGCCGCCTCCTCGACTGCCCCGTCTTCGCGGACCTCGAGAAAAAATCCCTCATGGCCCGCATCATCAAGGCCCGCCCAGACACCGCCGAACTCGTCAACGGCGAAGGCTCCAAAAAACGCGAGGAAGCACTCCTCGTCTCATGGGAAAGCCTCGAACGCAAAAAACAGGAACTCGACGAACTCATCCGAGTCCGCATCCCGCAAAACACCAAAGACATCTCCATCGCACGCTCCTACGGCGACCTCCGCGAAAACTTCGAATACAAATCCGCCAAAGACCTCCAGAAATACCTCATGCACCGCAAGAGCGAACTCGAAAAAGACATCGCTCGCGCCCGCGGAACCGACTTCAAAGGCTCCAACGCCACCACCGTCAACATCGGCACCATCGTCACCCTCACAGACTCCTCCGGCGCTACCGTCGAAATGACCGTCCTCGGCGCTTGGGACTCAGACCCCGACAAAAAACTCGTCTCCTACCTCTCCGAAGTCGGCAAAGCACTCTTCAACCGCTCCCCCGGAGAAACCGTCCAAATCCGCGACGAGCAAACCGAAGTCTTCCAAACCCTCACCATCCAATCCATCCGCCCCTTCAACCCCTGATCCGGCAACCTTCCCCTTCTTACACACAACCACCATGGACTATACCACCATCGTTGAAATCCGCGGCCGCGAAGTCATTGACTCCCGTGGCAATCCCACCGTCGAAGTCGACGTCCACCTCGAAGGCGGCGCCATCGGCCGCGCCGCTGTTCCCTCCG
>SXGQ01176692.1_pt1 | contig 50972 bp, 39 predicted proteins | sample 3178371 | NCBI WGS metagenome assembly SXGQ01 (sample SAMN11356859, study PRJNA531348) | freshwater metagenome | isolation source: freshwater sample F1-20 | place: China: Fuxian Lake, Yuxi | collected 2017-12-25 | reverse complement strand
GCGTGACGAAGAAGACCGTCGGGCGCGAGCGCTCCCACAGGTCGAGCAGGACCTGGTGCAGCGTGGCCCGCCGCGCGTAGTCCAGGCCCACGAAGGGCTCGTCCATGAGCAGCACCTTTTTAATTATTTTTTTATTGTCAGAAAGTATTTCTAATAAATAATTTCCCGATTCTAATGAATTTACATCTAATATTGTTTGCATAAAATTTAATTTTTGGTGATAAATAATTTTTCCACTTAAATCTGAAATATTAATTGATGATTGATTTACTTTATCTGTTTCAATTGATAATAGATTATAACATGGATTTGGATAAACATTAAATTTATGATCATTTGTATTTTCATTAAGTCCAACTATTGTTTGAGTAATTGTAAAATTATCCATACCAAAAAATTGTGGTGTATTTATACCAAAATTACCAATATCACTCGAATACATAAAAAATTTGATACTATCAACATCACCTAAACTAGATGTATTTACCCACTGCCAATTATTAACTATATAGTCTAGAGAATTATTAGCAAAACGATAATCAGCTAAGTAAAAATTAACACTGTCTGATTTTAAAATACCAGATTTAAAACCTTTAACTGTTAATTTAAAATAATCAGGGTCATTGCCACTAATACCTCCAAATTTCTTAGCAAAAGAATCGCCAAGCTTCATCGATTTGTATGCATATGTAGAATTTGTTATATAAAAACCATTTACAGTATTTGAAGTTGCACCTAAATTTATAACACCACCATCTTTACCGATAACATAGATGTTAGAGTTATTATAACCTTTGAATGGTTTCACACCGTATAAATTTCCAAATCCAACAGTTGATGAATCATATTTATTTGTATACGAAAAACCTCCACTCCAATAATTAAATGCTGCGTTCCACTTATACTGAAATGAAACATTATTATTTTGAAAAGGAATACTCATTGAGCTAGAATAAGCAGAATTAGTAGAAAGTGTATATGTTTCAAAATCAATTACGGTTGTTTGTGATTTTAAAGCAAAAGCAACTAAAGATAATGATAAAATAATTTTAATTTTTTTCATGATATTGTTTTTTGGTTTTATATTTATTTGATTGAAATTCCGAATTCGTAATTCTTTAATGGCATTGGTCGTCCAGCAATAATAAAATAATTTTGATTAAATAAATTATTACAAGAGACAAATACAGATAAATTTATTTTTTTTATATCGAATACATAATTTAATCTACATGAAGATACTTGATAGGGTATTAGCCAATGGGAATTATCGCTTGTTGTGAAACGATAACCTGTATATTGATGATAGAAAATGAAATAAATATTATTTATTCCAACCGATAAATTTGAGTTTAACAAATAACGTGGAGTATAAATTAACTGTTTATTTAGGGTATTATTATTTTCTTGTTTACTTGATTGAATAGTTGATAAAACATAAGAAGCCATTATACTGGAACCAATTTTAATTATATTTTTTTTATAATTTAATTTTAAAGTGGTTTCTGAACCTCTACTCCATACATTTTGAATATTAGTAGCCGACGAAGTGCCATTTTGAGCAGGAATCCACAAAATCCAATTTCTAATATCTCTACTATAAAGCGCTCCAGTAATTTGGAACAATAAGTTATTTAATTGTTTTTTATAATTTGCCCCACCCTCGAAAGTAAGACCCTGTTCAGCTTTTAAATTATTATTTCCACCGGGCATCCAATATAATTCGTTTAATGTTGGTTGGCGATAAACTTTAGCAGCATTAAAAATTAATGAAATTGGTTCAAATAAACGATATTCAAATGCCGCTCCCCCAGTAAAAGGTAAGGTTCCAATACTAAAATATTCTGCACGGGCAGAAATATTAGAAATTAGTTTACTATTTAAAAAAGAAAACTTATTTCCAATTAAAAAAGATATTTTATTTAAATATTTTATGGATTCGTAGTTTCTGATAAAAGCTTGATTAAATGACATATTTACACCAAAATAAAAATCATGACGACTTTTCCAATTATAATAATTTTCATTTTCGATAAGAATAGTTTGTGATTTACTTTTAGAAAATATTTCTGCTGAACTATCATTATAATTAATGTAATCATTAAAAATCGCAGCTTTAATTGAACATCTTATTTTTGATTTAAAATAAACCCAGTTAGCAATAATGCGTGAAGAAATATCTGATTGTTGCCGTTTTTTTTGAATACTTTCAAAATAACTAGGTAAATTTCTTTGATTATAATTAAACCAGGTGTTAATAGTTAAAATTTGTTTTGGATTGATTAATACTTTAAACTCTTGCATTAAACCATTAAAATTATAAGCAGCATTCTTTTGAACTATTAAATCATTGCTATTATTAAAAGGATCTATATAGGTAAAATTATTTTCACTGGAAGTTCTGTAAAACTTAATTGATGAAGCAACTCTTTTATTACTTAATAATAAATTAGATGCGAAATTAAACAAGCCAAAACTGCCACTACCGATATTGGTATTAATCTGAAATCCTTTATTAAACTCTAATTTATTATTTAGGTGTAAACTACCTCCAACTGCTCCACTTCCCCATATTGATGAAGATCCACCATATTCTATTTCTATATTTTCAAAAAGTAAATTAGGCATCAATGCTAAGTCGCATTGACCAAGCATTGCATTTTGAATATTTAAGCCGTTCCATAAAATAGCCGTTTGCGATGCATTACCTCCTCTAAAAGCGGATGTTGAAAGACCACCTGGACCGTAATTCTTAATGAAAATACTTGAGTTTAAATTTAATAAATCCGCTACCGAGTTAAATTTGAATTGTTGTTTTATGATTGAATCGATGGGTTCTATTTTTTTTCCGATTTGAGAAATATTTTCTTTAAGAGTAATTACTTCTACAGTTTTAAGTAATGTGGTATCTTGAGAATAATAGTCTTTGATACTAACTATCATAAACAATAAAAAATAAACAATATAAAAATTGTTTAAGCAAGCAAAATGCTTATTTGTTTTTAATTTCAATTATTTGAAAAACTAATTACGTCTTTTGTTTCAATTCCCGAAAACCGTTAACATTAATGCATTTGGCAGGTCTTCTGACTTATCCTTGCTTAAAACTACCTTCCCGAATAATCAGTGGCATTTGAATGTTTAAGCTATTAAAAGGACTCACAGCAGCGGGTACTATTAGTGAATTTCACACTATTCCCTATTAATCTTTTGTTTAAAAAAGAACCAATTGCAACACAAATATAATAAAATCTATTTTAAATTGAAGAATTTATTTATTTTTTGCAGCTTTAAGGCATGAAAAATTCAGAAAAAACGGAGCTAATAAATTATTTATCAAGTTTTATTTCAGATAAAAGAAAAGCACGTTTTAATGAAATTATTTCTAATAGAACTAGTCATTTAAGAATTGTTTTAGAAAATGTTTATCAAGCACATAATGCAAGTGCAGTTTTAAGAAGCTGCGAAAGTTTTGGTATTCAATATGTACACTTTATTGAAAATAGAAATCATTTAAAAATTAGTAAAGATGTTGATTTAGGTAGCAGCAATTGGCTTACAATTACTCGACATAATAATACTGATAACAATACAATTGAAGCAATTAATCATTTAAAAAAGTTAGGTTACAGAATTGTTGCTACATCTCCTCATAAAAAAGATTGTTCCATCGATAAACTTCCTATTGAAAAAAAATTAGCTCTTATTTTTGGTACAGAGCTAGATGGTGTTTCGCAAGAAGTAATTGATATGGCTGACGAATTTGTCGAAATACCAATGTTTGGCTTTACAGAAAGTTTTAATGTGAGTGTTTGTGCAGGAATATGCATATATGAATTAACAAAACGAATGCGTAATTCGCAGAATAATTATCTATTAAAAGATCAAGAAAAATTAGATGTTTATTTTGATTGGATGAAAACTTCAGTAGATAAGAGCAAATTGCTAATTGAAAATTTCTTAAAAAATAAATTATAATAAAAATAAATTAGAAGTTAGTCCATCTGCTTTAAGTTGACCTGATTTATTTAATGTATAAATGTTTTTTTTTATTTCAAAAAATTCTCTATTCTCAGTTACTGCTTTTTTAAAATGAGCTAAAATTTCAACTCCAAACAATTGACTGATTTCAATTTCATTACAACCCCAAATGGTTCTTAAACGAGTTAAAACATATTCATTATATCGATTTTTTAAACTTAAATTTTCTAAAACAAAAAAATCTGTATTATTATTTAATGCATTTACATATAACAAGTTATTTTTTAAATTCCACTGGCGAGAATAACCATTATAAGAATGGGCTGAGGGGCCAATTCCCATATATTTTTTTTGAAGCCAATAATTTGTATTATGAACTGCGAAAAAATCTTTTTTTCCAAAATTTGAAATTTCGTATTGAATAAAATTTGCTTGGCCTAATTTTTCCAGTAGTAATAAAAACTGTTTACTACTTAAATCATCACAAACTGATGGCTCCAATCCTCTATTATTTTTTAATCCCAACGCAGTTGATTTTTCTATTGTTAAATTATAAGTTGAAATATGTTGTGTATTGAGAGAAATTGCTTTTTGAAGAGTTAAATCCCAAGAATTTACAGTTTGAAATTTACTGCCATAAATTAAGTCAATGGTAATATTCTCAAATCCTAAATCTTGAGCTATTTTTACCGAAAAAATAGACTCGGAAGAATTATGAGCTCTATTCATCCATTTCAACTCTTCATCATTAAAACTTTGAACACCTATACTTAAACGATTTATTCCTAAGGATATCCATTGTTTTAGCTTTTTGGGGTTAATATCATCAGGATTAGCTTCTAATGTTATTTCAATTTTTTTTTGCCAAAAAAAATATTTAGATAAATGATTTATAATTATTCCCAAATCTTTCGCTGATAAAATACTAGGTGTGCCTCCACCAAAATATATACTATCGATTTGATTATTTGAAAGATATTTTTTTCTAAGCGTTATTTCTTTCAAAATTGCACTTAAAACATTAGTTTTTTCATTTAATTGGGTACTAAAATGAAAATCGCAATAAGAACATGCTTTTTTACAAAAGGGAATATGTATGTAGATTCCTGACAAAAAATGCTTAAAGATAATTTGCTTAAATTAAATGTACTTGTTAAAAGACTTATTTTACTCACAAATCTAATCTTTAATTAAATAATCTAAATTAAAAAAACTAACACATTTGATATATAATTCAAAAAAAAATCCTTATTTTAGCATTTTATATCAATATATTTATCTTAAATATGAAAACACTAATCAAACAATTTTTAATAACTTTTTTGTCTTTAATATTATCTTTTTCAGGGGTTTCCCAAAAAAAGAATAAAAATCTTGTAAAAGCAGACGAAGCTTTCGAAAATCACGAGTATTTTTCTGCAATTACATTATACAAACAAGCTTTATCGGGTTCTTCTGATGAAATTAAAGGCTATATTTTCTTCAGAGCAGGCGAAGCCAGTCAAGAAATAAATGATTATAAGGAAGCAGAAAGCTATTATCAAAAAGCGATTAAAGAAAATTATATTGAACCTGTGGTATTCTTAAAATTAGCCGAAGTTTTAAAAATTGAATCAAAATACGATGAATCAATCATAGAATATAAAAATTACAAAACAAAGGGTGGAGAAGCAAAAAAAGCTGACAGGGGGATATCCTCTTGTCAACTAGCAAAAAAATATTCTGAAAATCCTACTCGATATAAAATTGAGAATATGACCTTAATTAATTCAAAAGCTCGAGATTATTGCGCCTCTTTTAGTGATAAAAGTAATAAAACAATTGTTTTTTCTTCAAATAGAGAAGGTAGTTTGGGAGATATAGATATAACAACAGGAAAAAATAAATCGGATATTTACGAAACAAAAGTTGATAAAAATTTAAAATGGTCAACACCTGTTTTGTTACCTCCTTCAATTTCAACAGAAGTAAACGAAGGGCAACCCTGGGTAAGTAAAAAAGGAGACATGATTTTCTTTACAAGATGTCCTGAATCTAAAGGTAAAAAAAGTAGATGTGGATTATATATGGCCAAAAAACAAGGCAGTACTTGGGGAAATGCTGAATTACTTCCTTTTAATAATGATACCATTCAGTTTGGCCACCCATGTTTATCTTCAGATGGTAAAACATTGTATTTATCCTCTAGAAAAGCAGGTGGATATGGCGGGGCTGATATTTGGAGTTGTACATTTGATGTTAAAAACAATTTATGGGGTCAATTAAAAAATGCTGGACCAGAAGTTAATACTTCTGGTAATGAAGTTTTCCCTACTTTATCAGATGATGGTAAGCATTTATATTTTTCTTCTGATTATCATCCTGGATTAGGTGGTTTAGATATTTTTGAAGCCGAAGCTGGTACTGATGGTAGATTTACTAAACATGCAGAAAATATGAAAGCGCCTATTAACTCTGCTTTTGACGACTTTAGTTTAATTTTTGAAGGAAAAAAACAAAAAGGATTTTTTACAAGTAATCGTGAAGGTGGAAAAGGTGACGATGATATTTGGGGTTTTAATTTACCAGCATTAGTGTTTTCTGGTAAAGGAAATGTGTTTTGTGAAGGTGACTCAAAAACAGGTAAAGGCAAAAACGAGCCAGTTGAATTAGTAAAGGTAGTAATAATAGGTAGCGATGGTACAATAAGCGAATCAACAACTGGAAAAGATGGTTCTTATTTTTTCAAATTAAAAGAAAAAACAACCTACACGGTTTCAACAGAAACTAGTAAATCATCAAAATCTGCTTCTTTTGCCAAAGATGGATACTTAGCAAATAAAGACCATCGTTTTTTTCAAACTGTTGGCGAAGATCATTCAAAAGAATTTAAGGCTGATTTTTTTGTTAAACCGGTTGTGCCTGATTTGAGAATGCCAGAGATTCAATATGCATTGGGTAGCGCAGAATTGTTACCTGAATCAAAAGACTCATTAAATTATTTATTCAATATTTTAAAAGATAATCCTACGATTGTTTGCGAATTAAGTGCACACACAGATAATCAGGGTAAAGCTGCTTCTAATTTCACCTTATCTGAAGCTCGTGCTCAATCTTGCGTTGATTATTTAGTAAATGAAAAAAATATTCCTGCTGCTAGATTAATTGCAAAAGGATTTGGTCAAACAAAACTAATAGTTACAGATGATTTAATCAAAGCAGCAAAATCAAAAGAAGAAAAAGATGCATTACACCAAAAAAATAGAAGAACAGAATTTAAAGTGCTTAATTTTAATTATGTAGATGTAAATGCACCAAAAACTCCAATAAAAACGAATAAACCAAAAACTGAAGAAGAAGAAGAATAACTATTATAAATATTAATTTAAAAGGCTGTCCATATTAATAAAAGGACGGCCTTTTTAGTTTGAATTCTAAATAAACTATTGAAAAATTTTATAGTATATAAATCAAGTGCAGGTAGTGGTAAAACCTATACTCTTGTAAAAGAATATTTAAGATTGGCATTATGTGATGATAAAAAATTACATCATAATTATAAATTTATATTAGCGGTCACTTTTACAAATAAAGCTGCTGCTGAAATGAAAAGTAGAGTTATTTCGGCATTAAATGAAATTTCATTATCCCAATATTCAGACTTAAGTAAAAAATTATGTGATGAATTAAAAATATCACTTGATGAATTATCAAAAAGATCAAAACTTTTATTAGGTTATATTTTGCATCATTATTCCGATTTTGCAATAGGAACTATTGATAGCTTTACCCACAAGATTGTTAAAACTTTTGCACAAGATTTAAAACTACCAATTAATTTTAATATCGAATTAGATACAAATAGTTTTTACGAAAAAGTTATTTCAGAACTGTTCAATCAAATTGGAGAAGATAAATACGTAGGCAAACTTTTAAAAGAATACGCTTTAAATAAAGCAGAAGATAATCAAGGATGGGATCCGGAAAATCAAATCAAAGAATTCTCTAAGCTATTGATAAAAGAAAATTCAAACGAATATATAACTAGCCTAAAAAAATTTAATTCAGTTGAATTAGAAAAATTCAGAAAACAATTTATAGATTTTACTTTTCATTATAAAAATACATTAAAAACCGAAGGACAAAAAGCAATTGGTTTAATTAAAAAAAATAATTTAGAAGATAATGATTTTAAAGGTAAAAAAAATGGGCCCCAAAACTTTTTTAATAAATGTGTAAATAACTTAGTAGGTATCAAAGATACTGAAGGGGTTAATTTAAATGCTGCTATTGAAAAAAACCAATGGTCAGGTGGCTTACCAGAAACAAAAAAAATTGTAACTGTTATTACTCCACTTCTTAATGAATACGCTAAATATTTGATTTCATTTATTTGCGAAAACTTCACATATTTTTCGTTATGCGAATTACTTAGTAAACAAATGTACCCTCTAATGCTTCTAAAAAAAATAGAAGAAATTAGTCTTGAAAAAAAACAAGAAGAACATTTGGTATTTATTAGTGAGTTTAATCAAAAGATTTTTAACATCATTAATAACGAATCTACACCTTTTATTTATGAGAGACTTGGGGAAAGATACCATCACTATTTAGTCGACGAATTTCAAGACACTAGTAGCTTACAATGGCAAAATATTTTACCTCTTGTTGATAATTCTTTAGCTAATGGTTGGTTTAACCTTATTGTTGGAGATGGGAAACAAAGTATTTACAGATGGCGTAATGCAAATATAGAGCAGTTTGATATATTACCAAAAATTAAGAATCCACAAAATAATCCGCAAATTAATGAAAGAGCATTATCTCTAGATAGAAATTTTGAAGAAAAATTCTTAAATGCTAACTACCGAAGTTCAAAAACAATTGTATCATTTAATAATGCGCTATTTGATTATCTTAAAAAAGAAATACTACCAGATAATTTAAAAAATATTTATCATAACCAAGCACAAGTTATAAAAAATCAAAATCCTGGCTTTGTTTCAATACATATTCAGAAGTTAGAAAAAGATAGCTTAAACTCAGAAAATTTCAATATTATATTAGGTCAAATAAACTCAGCCTTAAAAGACGGTTTTAATACTAAAGATATTTGTATTTTGGTTCGGAATAATACTCATGGCAATTTAACCGCTAATTTTTTGGTAAAAAATGGCATTCCTGTAGTTTCTTCTGATTCACTTTTATTAAAAAATAATTTTGAAATAAACACTATTCTCTGCTACCTAACCTATTTAGTAAATCCTCAAGATATTATTTCTGGTGCCTCAGTAATAAATTATTTACATCAATCAAATCAGATTGATGAAATAATGTTTAATAAACAACTCGATTTAATATCTAAAAAACATTCTCTTTTTTCAATTTTAAAAAACTGCGGTCTCAAAATAAATAAATCAAATTTATCTATCAATAATCTTCTTGATAACTGCATTGAAATAATTAATGTTTTAGGTTTAAATAAAAACGGTTATACCTATTTGCGATTTTTTTTGGATGAAGTAAATGAATTTTTAGTCATAAAAAATTCAAATATTTCATCTTTTTTTGAATGGTGGGATTATCGTTCAAAAAAAGCATCAATGATAATTCCCGAAAGTACTAACGCTGTAAAAATAATGACAATACACGCCAGTAAAGGCTTAGAATTTCCTGTAGTTATTATTCCCTTTTGCAATTGGGCCACTTATCATTCAAACGACTCTTGGGTATCTATTAATAATGATAAAGTTGAACTTCCAAGTACTATTGTTAACCTGTCTAAAAAAGCAGCTAATTCGGGCTTCGAAAAAGAATATTTAAAAGAATTTGACGAACAATGTTTAGATAATTTAAATTTATTATATGTCTCTTTTACAAGAGCAATTGAAAGATTGCATATTATTGCATCTTCCTCAAAAGGAAATACACAAAAATCAGTTTGCGATTGGCTCAAAATATACTTGAATGAAAATTATAAGTCTGTTTCTCCCGATTATTATGAAATTGATACAGCATTACCAAAATATTCTATAGAAAAAGAAAATAATCTTTCAACCTTTACATTAAATCCACTTGAATTTAATACACCTCCTAATATAATTCAAATAAAACCTTCTTATTTAAATAACAATCATGATATTGAAAATGCAAAAAAACAAGGGATATTAGTTCATTGGCTATTGTCTAAAATAAAAGATAAATCGCAAGTAAAAATTGCTCTTCAATTAGCTTTATTAGAAGGTATATTAGTTGAAAACGAAAAAGATAAATTTGAAAAATTAATCGTTGAACTTATAGAACAACCAGAAATTAAGTCTTATTTTTTACCAAATATAAATTGTAAACTAGAAGCCGAAATAATTACATCAACCGGAGATTTATTGAGGCCCGATCGAATTGTATTTAACTCAAATGAAACAATAATTATAGATTATAAAACAGGTAAAGAAAACAACACTATTTATTTTAAGCAATTAAATAAATATCAAAATGCTTTAATAGAAATGGGATATAAAAACATTAAAAAAGTATTAATTTATATTGATTATATGACTGTAGAAAGTCAAGAATAAATTATATCAAAATATTACCTCAACTCTGAATTAATAGTTTTAAGAATTTCACTACCAGGACACAAATCTTTTTTTGAAAGAGAATTCAAGGCTCTATCATTTGTTTCAAGTGTATTATGCAAATCTTTAGTATTTGGACTCATATATAAAAGCCCAGTTAATATTTCTCCTTTTAATTTTGCAATCATCATTGCATTTGCTACAGATTCCCTATTCATGGGATCCCAATCTTTAGCTAATTTTTTTAACTGTAAAAAAGAACCATCGTGCATTTTTATATTTTCAGACGAACCCTCTTCGTAGTTGGTTGTAATTTCTTTCATTTCTGGAACAAAATCAATAGTAGAAGTAGCATCTAAATGTTCCCGCACATAATCATAAGATTTTGTAGACCCCACATTATTATTAAAAGTTACACAAGGAGAAATAACATTAATAAATGCAAAACCTGGATGTTTTATCGCTGCTTTTATTAAAGGTATTAATTGTGTTTTATCACCAGAAAAACTTTGAGCAACAAATTCAGCTCCTAATTCAATAGCAAGACTAGCTAAATCAATAGATTCAAAAGGATTAATTTGACCACTTTTATTTTTTGAACCATTATCAGCAGTTGCCGAATCTTGCCCTTTGGTTAAACCATAACATCCATTATTCATCACAATATAAATCATATTTAAATTACGACGTATAACGTGAACAAACTGACCCATACCAATACTTGCTGTATCGCCATCGCCAGAAACACCGAAATATATTAAATCTCGATTGGCCAAATTTGCGCCTGTTGCTACAGAAGGCATTCTTCCGTGAACAGAATTAAAACCATGTGAATTACTTAAAAAATAAGCAGGCGTTTTTGAAGAACATCCAATACCAGAAAGTTTTGCCAAGCGATGTGGTTCGATATTCATTTCATAACATGCCTGAATTACTCCAGCACTTATCGAATCGTGACCACAACCGGCACATAGAGTCGAAAGAGCTCCTTCGTAAAAATCAATACTATAACCCAATTTATTTTTTGGCAATTCAGGGTGACGAAACTTAGGTCGAATGTAACTCATATTGATTTACTTTTTTCGATGTGAGGATTTGATTTAATTTTATTTAATACTTGTTTTAAAATATTTTCTGCCGTTATTGGCATTCCATCATAATTTAAAACAGAAATTAATTTATTAGGATCTATTTGCAATTCAATCATCAATAAACTTTTCATTTGAGCATCTCGATTTTGCTCAATCACAAATACTTTTTTATGGTCATTAATAAATTGTTCAACTGTTTTATTAAATGGAAATGATTTTATTCGAATCGCATCTACTGATAGTCCGTTGTGATTAATTTGGTCCATTGCTTCTTCGGCAGAGTATGTAGAAGTTCCAAAAAATAATATTCCTACTTCGCAATTATTTGATTTTTGATACAGTTGAGGTTCAGGAACCAAATCTTTCGCTGTGTTCCATTTTCTAATCAAACGATCCATATTTCGTTGGTACGTATCGCTATCCTCGGTATAAATAGCATATTCGTCTCGGGAAGTTCCTCGGGTAAAAAAAGAACCTTTGGTTGGATGGGTTCCTGGGATGGTTCGATATGGAATACCATCTTTGTCCACATCTAAGTAACGTCCAAATTTATCAATTTTTTCAAGAGCCTCTGCATTTAAAACTTTTCCACGATTATATTCTCTTTTATCATCCCATTTGAAAGGAGGACTGATATGATCGTTCATCCCTAAGTCTAAATCAGTCATTAAAATAATAGGGGTTTGTAATTGTTCAGCCAAATCAAAACTATCTATAGTCATATCAAAACATTCTTTTGGCGTTGAAGGAAATAATAAAACATGTTTTGTATCGCCATGCGATGCATAAGCAGCTTCTAAAATGTCTGATTGTTGAGTTCTTGTTGGCATACCAGTTGACGGACCTGTGCGCTGAACATCAATCAATACTGTAGGTACTTCTGCAAAATAAGCGAGGCCTAAAAACTCGTTCATTAAACTTAAACCAGGACCACTTGTAGCGGTAAAAGCGCGAGCTCCATTCCAATTTGCGCCAATAACCATTCCTATCGCAGCTAACTCGTCCTCAGCTTGAACAATCGCTACATTTTTTTTACCACTTACTTTGTCAATACGTAATTCTTTAGAATAATCACTAAAAGCTTCAACAACCGATGTTGAAGGTGTTATAGGATACCATGCAGCAACAGTTGCTCCAGCATATACAGCTCCTAAACCGCAAGCCGAATTTCCGTCTATCATAATAGACTCATTCAATAAATCGCGTCTTTCTAAATGAAATTCTAATGGATATTTAAAATTCTTATAAACAAAATCCATTCCTAAGTTTAATGCTTTTATATTAGCAGGAATTAATTTTTCTTTTCCTTTGAACTGTTCTGCTAACAGGCCTTCTAACTCATTAAACTCGATTGATAACAAAGCAGCCAACGCTCCCACATAAATTATATTTTTAAAAAGTTGTCTTTGACGAGCGTCAGTATAATTTTGATTACACATTTCCATTAGTGGTATACCCAAGTAATTAATATCCTCACGTAAATATTCAGAATGTAATTTTTTAGACGAATCGTATAATAAATAACCTCCGCTTCTCAAAGATTTTATATCGGCTAACATACTTTGTGGATTCACTGCAACTATTAAATCAATACCTTCTCTGCGACCGAGATATCCTTTTTCGCTGATCCTTACTTCATACCAAGTAGGTAAACCTTGAATATTAGAGGGGAAAATATTTTTTGGTGTTACAGGTATGCCCATCCTAAATATGGCCTTCGTAAATAAAAAATTAGCGCTTGCCGAACCTGTTCCATTAACATTTGCAAATCGAATTACAAAATCGTTAATTTTTTTATTATTTAATGACATCCCTTACCTGCTTTAGTTACACTGTAAAAGAATTTTTGGATATCCCATGCTGACGTTGGACATCTCTCTGCGCACAAGCCACAGTGTAAACAAACGTTTTCATCTTTAACCATCACTCTTTTAGTTGGAAGTGTATTTGATACATATAAATCTTGTGACAAATTATTTGCAGGAACTTTTAGTTTCGCTCTTAAATCACTTTCTTCGTCTTCATTATCTACAAAACTGATACAAGCTGTAGGACAGACATCCATACATGCATCACACTCAATACATTTTGTTTCTGAAAATACAGTTTGCATATCGCAATTCAAACATCTTTCGGCTTCTTTAAAACCATGAAAAGGGTCAAAGCCTAATTCTACTTCTTTTTTACGATTACTAAGAGTTAGTTTTTTATCGGCCTGTGGTACAAGATAACGCTTATCGTTTACAACTTCACTATCGTAACTCCATTCATGAATACCCATTTTTTGACTGACTAAATTAACAAAAGGAGAAGGCCTTTCTAGAAGTAGATTTTTTTGTTTACACATTAAATCAATTGAAATTGCAGCCTGATGACCGTGAGCTACAGCAGTTATTACATTTTTTGGTCCCCATGCAGAATCTCCACCAAAAAATACTTTTGGGTGAGTCGAAGCAAATGTTTTTTCGTTAACTACAGGCATTTCCCAATTATCAAACTCTACGCCCAAATCACGTTCAATCCAGGGAAAAGAATTTTCTTGCCCAATCGCAATTAAAACATCATCTGCAGCATAAAAAACTTCGTCTTCTCCTTTAGAAACTAATTTTCTCTTTCCATTTTCATCAATCAATGCAAAAACGCGATCAAACATCATTCCTTTTAAAACGCCATTTTCAACTACAAAAGATTTAGGAACATGATTATCAATAATAGGAATATCTTCATGCTGCGCATCTTCTTTTTCCCATGGAGACGCCTTCATTTCAGAAAAAGGGCTTCGAACAATAACCTTCACATTTTCTCCTCCTAGTCTTCGAGCCGTTCTGCAACAATCCATAGCAGTATTACCGCCTCCTAAAATAATTACATTTTTCCCAATTTTTGATGTGTGCTCAAAAGCTACCGAGCCTAACCAATTTATTCCAATATGAATATTTGCAGCAGCTTCCCATCTTCCTAACATATCAGGCAAATCTCTCCCTCTTGGAGCACCGGTACCAATAAAAACAGCATCGTAATCTTTTGATAAAACTTCTTTTAAACTTTCAACATATTTGTTAAAATGTGTATGAATTCCAAGATCTAAAATAAAATTTACTTCTTCATTCAAAACTGATTCAGGTAATCTAAATGATGGGATTTGACTTCTCATAAATCCTCCCCCTAATTTTTGTTCATCAAAAAGATGTATTTCATAGCCTTCCGGAGCCAAGTCTCTGGCAACAGTAAGCGATGCAGGACCGGCACCAATTAATGCAATTTTTTTACCATTTGGTTTAAATGGCGCTTGAGGCATTAAAGTTTTAACATCATCTTTATTATCTGCTGCAACTCTTTTTAATCTGCAAATAGCAACAGGCTCCTCAGAATCTAATCGGCCTCTTCTGCAAGCTGGCTCACAGGGGCGATCACAGGTACGACCTAAAACTCCAGGAAAAACATTAGAATCCCAATTAACCATGTAAGCTTCTGAATACTTTCCTTCAGCAATTAAACGAATATAATGAGGAACAGGGGTATGCGCAGGGCAGGCATATTGACAATCGACCACTTTATGAAAGTACTCTGGGTCTTTAATATCTGTAGATTTCAAATCCTATTTTTTTAAAATTATAATTATGTATTAAAAAACTAAAAAATTAACCATAAAAATAAGAAATTATTATTTGAAAAAAGAATAAAATTATTTCTTTAATTTAAGCTATATTTTTACTATAAATAAATAAAAAAAATCTTTAAAAAAATATAATAAATTTAAGAGCTTTTTTCAGAATTAAATTCAATAAACGGGTAAAAGTATATTATATTTATCATAAATTATAAATAAATTTTAAAAAGTATTTTGTAAAATGAATAGATATTACTTACTCTTAATACTTTTACCAATATTATTTCGGGCTCAGTTTAATAATTTTACTGAAAAATGGAAATTAGATTCGGATTTTAAAAATGCAAGCTTAGGTTATACTATTATTGATGCAAATACTTCAAAAATAATTTCTGAATATAATTCACATCTATCATTAATTCCAGCTAGTACCCTAAAAATAATAACTACTTCAGCTGCCTTATCAATATTAGGGGCAAATTACCAATTTGAAACAAAAATTGGTTACTCCGGAAATTTTAATGAAAAAAATGGGATATTAAATGGAGACATCCATATTATTGGGAGTGGAGACCCAACTTTTCAATCAGAATATTTTTTTAATGAAAAAAATACTATTACTGATAAAATAGCTGTTGCAATTAAAGAAATAGGAATTAAAGAAATTACTGGTAAAATAATTGGAGACGCTTATATTTTTGAAAGAAAAATACCAGACTCATGGATATGGTCTGATATATGCAATTACTTCGGATCTAGACCTTGCGGATTATCGTTTATGGATAATAAATATAAAATTTATTTTTCGACCGAAAATATAAACTCCGTGGCTAAAGTTATTAGTGTTTATCCTGATTACCTTTATTCTCATATAAATTTTCAAAATAATGTTACAGCTAAAGGCAGCGAAGATGAAGCTTGTATTTATGGAGATCCATTATCATTTAATAAAATCATTTCTGGTTCAATTCCTCCAAATAAAAAATCATTCGATATAGAAGGCGCAATTCCTGACCCAGCCCTATTGTGTGCAGAGATGCTTTTTAAATCTCTAAAAAAAATTGGGGTAAACTGTTCTGAAAAAAATATTAATTCAAACTATATAAAACCTGACTCTCTTCCACAAATAAATTTATTATACACTCATTATTCACCAAAATTATCAGATATTATTTATCAAACAAATATTAAAAGTAATAATTTATATTGCGAGTCTATACTTATGGCTTTAGGAAATGGAAATGCTTTAAACGGAATAAAATTAGTGGCGGAATATTATAAAAAAAAGGGTTTAAATACTGAAGAACTATTTATGGTTGATGGGAGCGGATTATCCAGAGAAAATACACTTACAACAAATTTTCAAGCCAATTTGCTTGCTAAAATTTATTTTGATAAAAACCACCAAGTTTTATTAAAATCAATGCCAGCCGCGGGTAAAGAAGGTAGTATGAGTCATATTGGAAAAGGTACATTTATTGAAAATAATATGCATGCTAAAACCGGATATATTAATCGTGTTAGAGCTTATTGTGGGTTTTTAAAATCTAAATCTGGAAAAAATTTAGCATTTTCGCTTATTATTAATAATTATAATTGCTCAGCTAAAAGTGCTAAAAATAAACTCGAAAATTTTTTAATAGAACTGGGTAATTTATAAAATAACTAAGTATAAGAAACCTAATTTTAAAAAATGAATTATTTAATAAAAAACGCTACAATAGTTAATGAAAATGAACAAAGATGCTGCGATCTCCAGATAGAAAATGGAATCATATCTAAAATTGAAAGAAATATTGAAAACACAAAACATTATACTGAAATAAATGCCGAAGGCTTACATTTATTTCCAGGAGCTATTGATGATCAAGTTCATTTTAGAGAACCAGGATTGACTCATAAAGGTGAAATTTATACTGAAGCAAAAGCGGCTGTTGCTGGAGGGGTTACCTCCTTTATGGAAATGCCAAATACTCAACCTCAAAGTACAACAATAGTTGAACTTGAAAAAAAATATAAGCGAGCATCACAATGCTCTTTAGCAAATTATTCTTTTTTTATGGGAGGCACAAATATAAATTTAGAAGAGACTTTAAGAGTAGATTATTCTAAAGTATGTGGCTTAAAAATTTTTATGGGTTCTTCAACAGGAGACATGTTAGTTGACCATCAATCTATTCTTGAAGGTTTTTTTTCAAAATTAGATGCACTTATAGCTACTCATTGTGAATTTGACCCAATAATTAAAGAAAATCAAAAACGAATTGAAGCAGAATATGGTGAAGATATACCTAGTTATTTTCACCCTATTATCAGAAATGAAGATGCTTGTTATAAATCATCATCTTTTGCTGTAGAATTAGCGAAAAAACATAATACTCGTTTACATATTTTACATATTTCAAGTGCTAAAGAATTAAGTTTATTCAGTAATAAAATTCCACTAAAAGAAAAAAAAATAACTGCCGAAGCTTGTATTCATCATCTTTGGTTTTGTGATGAAGATTATAAAATAAAAAATAATTTTATTAAATGGAATCCTTCTATTAAAACAGCATACGATAGAGCGAAAATTTTTGAAGCTATTTTAAATGATACAATTGATGTAATTGCAACCGATCATGCTCCACACACACTAGAAGAAAAACAACTTACTTATCTAAAAGCCCCTAGTGGTGGTCCTCTAGTTCAGCACAGTATTTTAGCTATGTTAGATTTTTATCACGACAAAAAAATAACATTAGAAAAAATAGTTGAAAAAATGAGTCATAATGTAGCTGATTTGTTTAGAATATATAAGCGAGGCTATATAAGAGAAGGTTATTATGCAGATATAGTATTAGTTAATTTGAAAAAATCAAACATTGTAACAAAACAAAATATTTTATATAAATGCGGTTGGAGTCCTTTTGAAGGTCATACCTTTAAAAGTAACATTGAAAAAACTTTTGTAAACGGCCATCTAGTTTACGATAATGGTAAATTTGATGAGACTATTTTAGGAAATCGCTTAATCTTTGAAAAATAATTAATTAGTCGTTTACTTTTCGCCATAATAAATAGCTGCAATTCCAAAACTTAGGAGCTTAAAATGGGTGTTTTTAAATTTAATTTTATTTAAGATATCAATAAATTTTTGGTTATTAGGAAATGCTTTTACACTCTCGGTAAGATAAGTATATGCTCTGATATCTTTTGAAAAAATTTTTCCCATAAAAGGAGTTATGTATGAAAAATATAAATTATAAACTATCTTTATTATCCATAAACGAGGGTAAGAAAATTCAAGTATTACTAATTGACCACCAGGTTTTAATATTCTATATAAATTCGATAAACCTTTTTCTAAATCCTGGAAATTTCTAACACCAAACCCAACAACAATGGCATCAATACTATCGGTTGACAGGTTAATTGATTCCGCATTTCCATTTTTTAAAACAATTAGCGAATCTAATTTTAATCTTTTTAATTTTTCTCTTCCAACTTCCATCATCCCATCACTAATATCAATTCCTAAAATAGATCTTGGGTTTAATGTTGCACATTCAATAGCAAAATCGGCTGTTCCAGTTGCTACATCCAAAATACAAATAGGTTGTCTTGATTTTAATAACTTTACACACTGCTTTCTCCATCCTTTATGAATGCCTGCTGATAAAATACTATTTAGTAAATCATATCTATTAGCGATGTTGTCGAACATCTTAGCAACTTGAGTATTTTTTTCTTCATCAGAATTATAGGGTGTGACCTTATCGTGTAACATATTTATAAAATAACCTAATTACATTTAAAACTAAATTTGCTTCATTAAAATTAATTTATAACAATAAATTATTTAACAAATTCAAGCTTTAAAGCTTCTTCGAGCAACTGTTCTTTATTAACAGGCACAACGCCAATTTGTTCACATACCAAACCACCAGATAGATTAGAAATAGCAGCAGTTAATATATCACTACATTCTAAAGCTCGACATAAAGAAGCAACACTAATTACAGTATCGCCAGCACCACTCACATCGGCAATAGAACGAATATGAGCAGGCAAATGTTCTTTTACTTTTCTCGAATTAGTAATTACTCCTTTTTCAGCAAGTGTTACCAAAACAGTTTCTATTTTATGTTTTACTCTGTAACTACTTACCGCTCTTTGTATTTCATTTATATTTTCAATATAATTATCTAATTTAATACCATCGCGCAATTCTTTTAAATTTGGTTTAAATAAACTAACTCCTTTATAAGAATTAAAATTCTTTTTCTTTGGATCTACACACGTTGGAATATTTTTACTTTTAGATAATTCAACAACTTTCGAAATTAGTTTAGTATTAATTAATCCTTTATTATAATCTTCAAAAATAATTACATCAATTTTATCATGATTTATAATGTAAGATATTAAAGTTAATAATTGTTGGGTTTCGCTCAGAATAATATCTGTTTCTTCCTCCTCATCAACTCTTAATAGTTGTGAATTGTTTCCAATAATTCGAGTTTTTACAGTTGTTATTCTATCTCTACTTTTTAAAATTCCTTTTTGACTTAGTTTTTGAGTTTTTAAAAGTTCCATAAAAGCTTGTCCCTCAGAATCTACTCCAATTACAGAACATAAAATCGGATTAGCTCCTAAAGCTTGAATGTTTAAAGCTACATTAGCAGCACCTCCTAGCCGCCTTTCTTTATTTTTTACTGTAACAATTGGAACAGGTGCTTCTGGAGAAATTCTATTAACTTTACCCCACAAATAGCTATCGATCATCACATCTCCGATAATTAAAACATTTAAATTATTAAACGATTTAAAAATTTCACGAATGTGCTCTTTTTTTATAGAAAATTTTTTCATTGTTATATTAAAAAGGTTGTTTATGAATTATTATTGGAGTTTAGATAAAGCATCTTTCATTCGTTTTAAAGCTTCAATTAAATTTTCTTCGTTGGTTGCGTAAGAAAAACGAATGTAACAATCTTCGCCAAAAGCTGCTCCAGGAACCAAAGCTAAATGTCCTTCTTCTAATAAATAAAGTGTAAGATCGGTGGCATTTAAAATCACATAATCTTTATATTTTTTTCCAAAATAATAAGATACCTCGGGGTAAACATAAAAAGCTCCTTGCGGAACATTTGTTTTTAAACCAGGTATTTCACTCATCAAACCCAATACTAAATCCCTTCTTTTTAAAAAAGCATCGCGCATTGGTTTAATATAAGTATCAAAATCTAAGTCCATTGCTTTATGCATAGCTTTTTGTGTTATGCTTGATGTGGCAGATGTAAATTGACCCTGAATTTTATCACAAGCTCGTGCAATCCAATTTGGCGCCGCCATAATTCCACCTCGCCATCCCGTCATAGCAAAACCTTTTGATACTCCATTAATAGTGATTACTCTTTCTTTTATAAAATCAAACTGGGCGAAACTTTGATGACCACCTATAAAATTAATATGTTCATATATTTCATCACTAATAATATATAAATCAGGATAATTAATAATAACTTGAGCCAGAGCTTTTAATTCTTCTTTATTATATACAGAACCTGTTGGATTACAGGGTGTACTCAACATTATTAACCTTGTTTTTGATGTGATTACTTTTTCTAATTGTTTTGGAGATATTTTAAAATCAGATTGAATAGTTGTATCAACTATTACCGGTATACCTTCGGCTAATTTAAGAATCTCTAAATAACTCACCCAAAAAGGAGCTGGAATAATCACTTCATCACCTGGATTTACAATACACAAAACAGCATTAGCAATACTTTGTTTAGCTCCAGTTGATACAACAATTTCTTCTGGTGAAAAATCTAAGCCATTATCTCGCTTAAATTTTTTACATATTGCTTCTCGTAATTCTAAATATCCGGATACATGAGTATAATAACTAAAATTATCATCAATTGCTTTTTTAGCAACTTCTTTAATAACATCTGGAGTACTAAAATCTGGCTCTCCTAAACTTAAACTTATAATATCTATTCCCTCAGCTTTTAATTCTCGACTTTTTCGAGCCATGGCTATGGTTTGAGATTCTGAAATTTTATTTATTCTGTCTGATAAATGTGTCATAAAAAGTATGTGAAACTAATATCATTTAATTTTTGTTCAAAATAAAGGTAAATAATTAAGTATTCACTTTTATAAATAAATATTGAGTTATTAACTAAGTAGACATTACTTTTTTACCTAAAATAATTAAATCTCTATAAATTCCATCAAGATTAGCAACTTCTGGTAAATGTGCCCATTTTTCAAATCCAAACTGATAAAATAAATTTAAACTAATCGTATTATGACCAAAAATATATCCTAATAGTGTATGAATTTTTAAACTAGGTGAAACTTCTATCGCTTTTGATAAACATTTTTTTCCTATACCAAGCCGTCTAAATTTTTCATCTAAATAAATACTAAGTTCAACTGTACCGTCATATGCAGGTCTTCCATAAAAAGAACTAAAACTCATCCAGCCTGCATAATTATCATTTACTATTACTATCCACAAAGGCCTTTTTTGATTAGAATGAGAATCAAACCAACTTTTCTTAGCATCAACACTCACAATTTCTGTATCGGCAGTTACCATTCGAGATTCAATAGTAGAATTGTAGGTTTGAACTATTTTTGATAAATCAACTGATTGCGCATATTTAAATTCAATATTCATAATATGATTAATTATAAACGATTTTTTTAAATTAATAAAGTAAATTATGATAGGGATAGCGTTTTATATGTAATTCTTTAACAAAATCGTATAAGGTTTTTTTGAACTCATCAATATTTACTTTTTTATGAGCACTTATAAATAAACAACGAGTATTTAAATTTTTCATCCAAGTATTTTTTATTTCTTCTAACGAAATATTTTCCTTAAGAATGGGCGTTAAATCATCATCATCTTTTTTTATATATAAAAATGCATCCGTTTTATTAAAAACTAAAATTACTGGCTTATCACCAGCACCAATATCCATTAGTGTTTGCTTAACAACATTTAAATGCTCTTCAAAATTTTTGTGTGAAATATCAACCACATGAACTAAGATATCTGCTTCTCTTACCTCATCTAAAGTTGATTTAAAACTTTCAACCAATTCTGTTGGTAATTTTCTAATGAATCCAACTGTATCACTTAATAAAAAGAAAACATTATCAATTGTAACTTTTCTTACCGTTGTATCTAAGGTGGCAAATAATTTATTTTCAGCAAATAGAGCACTCTTACTTAATAAATTCATAATTGTACTTTTACCAACATTTGTATAACCAACCAAAGCCACCCGAATTAATTCGCCACGGTTTTTTCTCTGAGTAGCCATTTGTTTGTCAATATCCCGCAAACGTTCTTTTAGCAATGCAATTTTATCACGCACAATTCTTCTATCAGTCTCAATTTCTTTCTCTCCTGCTCCACCTCTTGTTCCTGTTCCTCCTCGCTGTCTTTCCAGATGAGTCCACATACCTGTTAAACGTGGCAACATGTATTGATATTGAGCCAACTGCACCTGAGTTTTAGCATGAGCCGTTTGAGCCCGCTGTTCAAATATTTCTAAAATTAATGTAGTGCGATCTAATACCTTTTTTCCTAATTCTTTTTCTAAATTTCGCTGTTGCGAAGGCGACAATTCATCATCAAAAACTACCACATCAATAGCATTGTCTTTAACAAATTGACTAATTTCAGATAATTTACCTTTGCCAATAAAACTTGTTTTATCTGGCTTTTCTAATTTCTGTGTAAATGATTTAATTGTTTTTAGTCCATATGTTTCTGCTAAAAAAGCTAATTCCTCTAAGTACTCATTTGCCAGGTTACTATCTTGTAATTTATTGATTACACCAATTAAAACGCAACAATGATTTGGAATAGCAGTAGAAATTAATTCAGATTTCATTATAAAATTAGTGGCCTTTGATATTGCCATTGACAAACTCGGCAATTTTATTGGCTTGTTCACGATTTACGTTGACGGCACTCATCAAACCCCTTCCTTCTAAAATAATTTTATTTATAGCAGATAAATCCAATAAAGTTGCCGTTAAATCTTTTGCTCCTGCTAAACATAATTTACCGTTCGAACCATGACAAGAAGCACAATTTGACTCATAAAGAGATTTACCATCATTTTGAACTAATTCGTTTTTAATAATTTCTTTACGCTCTCCCTTTCTGTTAGAATAAACTTCGGATATGCCAAAACTTACAGTAATTAATAACAAACTCGAAGCCGCCAGTATTTTACTTGATTTTTTAAAGCCAATTACAGCAATTGGTATTGCTAAAAATACCATAATTATTTTTACCCAAAATAAATAATCATACTTGCCTCCCAATGGCAATTGTGTTGACAAATAAATACCAGATACTAAAAACAATGTACTAACGATTATTTCTAAAATTTTTATTTTTTTTGAAAACTTAACGAGTAGCTCATTTTTATTACTCAATAATAAAATCGTTTTTATTACATAAATTAATAAAAACAAAACAACAACTAAATAGTGTGAATGTAAAATTCCTTTGTACATATAAATTTTATTGTAAAATTAACAATATATTAATAAAATAAAAAAGCTGTTTAAAATTAGTTATTTAAATAAAACTGATTAATTTTGATTTTATGCAAAATAAAATTTTACTATTTTTTCTTTGTCAAATTTTTATAATTAAAAGTTTTTCTCAAACTACTTTCCCTTCAAATGGAGCACCTTTTAAATCTCATAGTATTTTTGCTTTTATTAATGCCAATATTTATGCTGATTTTGAAACTCTAATCAAGAATGGGGTTTTAATAATTAAAGATGATAAAGTGATCGCTATTGGCGAAACACATGAAATTCCAAAAAATGCAATCATTTTTGATTTAAAAGGAAAATATATATACCCTTCATTTATAGATATTTTTTGCGATTACGGATTAAACATTTCTAAATCTGAAAAAAAAATAAGCTTTGGCCCTCAAATAGAAAGTAATACAAAAGGAGCTTATGGTTGGAATCAGGCAATTAAATCAAACGTAGAGGCCTACAAATTATTTTTACATAATAACGAACAAGCCGAAGAATTCAAAAAAATTGGGATTGGAACGGTATTATGCTCTTCCAAAGATGGTATAGTAAGGGGGAGTGGAGTTTTGGTTAATTTAAATACGCAATCTAAAGAAAATAAAAGTATTGTAATTGATAAAGCTGCTGGCTTTTACTCTTTTAGCAAAGGTTCATCATCTCAAAATTATCCAAGTTCTTTAACTGGTGGTATTGCACTTTTGAGGCAAACATACTACGATGCAATATGGTACAATAAAAATAAATCAGAATATAATATCTCTTTGGATGAATTTAATAAACTTCAAAGTTTACCAAGTATTTTTGAAGCCAATGATAAATTTAACTCATTGCGTGCCGCTAAAATAGGAGAAGAATTTAATATCAAATATATTTTAAAAGGAAATGGCAATGAATACCAACGCATTAATGATATACAAAATACGAAGTTAAATTTTATTATACCTGTTAATTTTCCTGATGCTTTTGACGTAGAAGATCCGTTCGATACTGAATCTATTTCGTTAACTGATTTAAAACATTGGGAGTTAGCTCCAACTAATCCTGCCTCGCTCGAAAAAAATGGAATTCAATTTTGTTTTACTACTTCTGAATTAAAAGATAAAAATAATTTTCTTAAAAATATTCGAAAATCAATTAAATATGGTCTTTCAGAAAAAACAGCACTCAAAGCCTTAACCCTTAATCCAGCAACTTTTATAAATGCCAATAATCAATTAGGTGCTTTAAAACCAAACTATTTTGCTAACTTTTTTATCAGTTCAAAACCTATATTTGATGACGATGCTCAAATTATTCAACATTGGATTGCAGGCGAATCATCTATTTATAGTGATTTAAATACACCTGATATTCGAGGGAATTATACCTTAAAATTCGAAAAAAATATCTTATTGCAAAAAAACTACAAATTTAATTTTTATGGCGATTTGGCTGTACCATCCGCACAACTAATTATTGATACAACAAAAAAAAACATACAATACACGTTTAAAAATAATTTAATTAGTTTTAATTTCTATTTAGATTCTGTTAATATAATACGCGCAAGTGGTTATTATAATGCTAACCAAAAACGTTTCGATGGTCGAGGACAAATAGCTAATGGTAATTGGTTCGATTTTGAATTATTATTCATATCTTCATCAGATTCAACTAAAAAACAGCAATCTCTTAAAACAATAAATTTAAATTTAGGAGAGGTGTTTTATCCCTTTACCGCTTTCGGAGAACCATTAATTAACATAAATGGATCTTTTAAAGACAATTGGAATAAATTTAAAAATAAATCGTCTAATATTTTAATTAAAAATGCAACTGTTTGGACAAATAAAAGTGATAGTGTTTTGAAAGAACATGATGTTTATGTTGTTGATGGTAAAATTGTAAGGATTGCTCAAAATATTGAAATTCCAAAAACAACTTTAGTAAAAATATTAGATGCAAAAGGTAAACACCTCACTCCAGGCATTATTGATGAACATAGTCATATTGCACTTACTTCTGGCGTAAATGAAGGTTCTAAAGCTAGTAGTGCCGAAGTTAGAATGGGCGATGTGATAAATCCTGACGATATTAATATTTATCGTCAATTATCTGGAGGTGTAACTTGTGCCCAACTTTTGCATGGCTCGGCTAACCCAATAGGTGGACAAAGTGTTTTAATAAAATTACGATGGGGGCATAATGCCGAAGCCATGAAATACGAAAAAGCTGATGGATTTATTAAATTTGCTTTAGGTGAAAATGTAAAACAAAGTAATTGGGGCGATTTTAATACAATCAGATTTCCTCAAACTAGAATGGGAGTTGAGCAAGTTTATGTTGATTACTTCTCTCGTGCAAAAGAATACGACAAACAATATCAAGCTTTTTTAAAAGAAAATCAAAAAAATAAAAATATAGCTTTTAGAAGAGATATTGAACTTGAAACCTTAGCCGAAATATTAAATAAAAAAAGGTTTATCACCTGCCACAGTTATGTTCAAAGCGAAATTAATATGCTTATTCATTTAGCCGATAGCTTTGGATTTAAAATTAATACCTTTACTCATATTCTAGAAGGTTTCAAAGTAGCCGACAAAATGAAAGCTCATGGTGTAAATGCTTCTACTTTTTCTGATTGGTGGGCCTATAAAAATGAAGTAATGGATGCTATTCCATATAATGCAGCTATTCTAACAAAAATGGGTATAAATACAGCAATAAATAGCGACGATGCAGAAATGGCACGCCGATTAAATCAAGAAGCTGCAAAATCTATAAAATATGGTAATTTATCTGAAACAGAAGCTCTGAAACTAATTACCCTAAATCCGGCAAAAATGCTTCATATCGATGATAAGGTTGGAACAATTGAACCTGGAAAAGTTGCCGATTTAGTTTTATGGACAAATCATCCGCTTAGCGTTTACTCAAAAGTTGATAAAACCTTGATTGACGGACAAATTTATTTTGATAGAACTGAAGATGAAAAACTTCGTGAAGCCATCAAAATTGAACGCTCAAGAATTATTGCAAAATTAATCGAAGAAAAACAAAATGGCAATAAAGTAATTAAAGCTAAAAATAAAGTACAACGCTTATACCATTGCAATACTATTGAGGGAATAGCAGAAGAAGAAACTGGTCAACGTTAATTTGATTTAACTAAATTATAAAATGAAAAAACACATCATAAGCATTCTTTTAATTAATTTTTCAATTATTGGAGTTGCTCAAATTAATTATAATCACATTGCATTCATAAATGGAATTTCTCATATAGGAAATGGTTCAGTAATTGAGAATAGTTTAATTGTTATTAATAAAGACCTCATAGAAACTATTTCGAGTACTAAAGGATTAAAACTTAATTATAAGTCATTCGATACCGTTATTGATATTCAGGGCAAACATGTTTATCCCGGTTTAATAAATACAAATAATATTTTAGGTTTGCATGATGCAGAAGCCGTTAGAGCTTCGCGTGATTATTCTGAAATAGGAAATATAAATCCTCATATAAGAAGTTTAATTGCTTATAATACTGATAATTTAATAGTACCAACCGTAAAAACAAATGGTATTTTATACACACAAGCTACTCCTCGCGAAGGATTAATTAGTGGCTCATCTTCGATTTTGGCGCTTGAAGGATGGAATTGGGAAGATGCTGTTTTAAAAGCAGATGATGGAATTCATCTAAATTTCCCTAAGATGAATTATAAAAAATGGAGCGAAGAAGATGGTCTCATAAATTCCGCTAATAAGAAATATACCGAAGAATTAAATTATCTATCTCGTTTTTTTGAAGATGCTAAATTTTATTGTAACGAAACTTTACATACTGAAAAAAATATTCGTTTTGAAGCAATGCGTAATATATTTAATGGCCAATCTAACTTGTATATTCACCTTGATAAAGCCAAAGATATTTTAAGTGCTATTAATTTTATAAATCAATACAAAATTAAATATCCTGTAATTGTAGGAGGAAAAGAAAGTTATAAAATAAGTAAAGAACTTAAAAAAAACTCGATTCCTGTTATGCTTAATCGAATAAACGATCTACCAGATTATGCGGATGAAGATATTGATATTGTTTATCGATTACCATATCTTTTACAAAAAGACAGTGTTTTATTCTGCTTGCAACTTGAAGGAGATATGGAAGCTATGCAAAGCAGAAACCTACCATTTAATGCCGGAGCTGCAGTTGCTTATGGCTTATCAAAAGAAGAAGCATTAGCAAGTATTAGTCTTAATGCCGCAAAAATTCTTAGAATCGAAAATTTAATTGGAAGTCTTGAAGTTGGGAAAAAAGCATCTTTGGTGATAAGTTCAGGTGATATTTTAGATATAAAAACTAACCAAATTGAAATGGCATTTATTTCAGGAAAAATAGTTGATTTAAAAAATAAACAAACAGAACTTTATTTAAAATATAAAACAAAATACGGTATCAAATAATTTAATTTATGATTGATAACAAAATAATAATAGGAATTTCTCAGGGAGATGTTAATGGAATAGGTTTAGAAGTTATTCTTAAAACATTAATGGAACCCGCAATTAACGAAATATGTACTCCTATCTTATTCAGTTCTCAAAAAACCGTTTCTTATCACCGAAAAACATTAGGCCTAGAAGAATTTAATTTTAATCCTATGCGAGAATTTAGTCAGTTAAGTTATAAAAAATCAAACGTCTTTATTTGTTACGATGAAGAAATAAATATCGAAATGGGGAAATCAACCGAAGTAGGAGGTAAATACGCTCTTCTTTCGCTTGAAAATGCAACTCAAGCATTAATAAACAATAATATAAATGCATTAGTAACTGCACCAATTAATAAAAGTAATATTCAAACTGAGCAATTTAAATTTATTGGACATACTGAATACCTAGGTTCAAAATTAGAAGGAAAACCTCTGATGTTATTATGTAATAATAATGGTTTAAGGGTTGCCCTAGCTACTGGGCATATCCCTTTAAAAAATGTTGCCTCAGAAATTTCTATTGAAAGTATTTCAGAAAAAATAAATCAACTTCATGATTCATTAATAAAAGATTTCGCAATTAGAAAGCCAAAAATAGCTGTTTTAGCATTAAATCCTCATTCTGGTGATAACGGGGCTATCGGAAATGAAGAAAAAGAAATCATCATCCCAGCTATCGAAAAAACAAAAATAAATGGCTTAATCTATGGCCCTTATTCTGCCGATGGTTTTTTTGGAAACGATACTTATAAAAAATTTGATGGCATTCTTGCAATGTATCACGATCAAGGTCTTATCCCTTTTAAATCAATAGCTTTTACTGATGGTGTAAATTATACCGCAGGTTTAAATGCTGTTCGAACTAGTCCAGATCATGGAACGGCATACGATATTGCAGGTAAAAATATTGCAAATGAACAATCATTTAAACAAGCTATATATACCGCAATTGATATTTATAAAAATCGAAACCTTTTTAATGAAATTAGTGCAAAAACACTAGCTGTCTCAAATATTCGCAAAGAAAAATAATTTTTTTGTACCATTTTATTATTTTTTATCATTTACCTTAACAAATTTTAACTAGCTTAAAAAAAGCCTTAAGCCCTATCAATACTATATTTACCGCTTATCTTAAAAATATATTTTATGGTAGATATTAAAGAAATTAACGAACGAATTCAACGTGAAAGTGCATTTATTGAATTGCTCACTATCGAAATGGACAAAGTAATTATTGGCCAAAAAAGTATGGTCGAACGTTTATTGATTGGTTTATTGAGCAACGGTCATATTTTATTAGAAGGTGTGCCAGGTTTAGCTAAAACATTAGCAATTAACACGCTTGCAAAATGTATAGATGGTCAATTTAGTAGAATTCAATTTACACCAGACCTCTTGCCAGCCGATGTTATTGGAACACAAATTTATAATCAAAAACAAGAATCATTTTCTATTCGTAAAGGTCCCATTTTTGCAAATTTTGTATTAGCCGATGAGATTAATCGTGCTCCTGCAAAAGTTCAATCGGCATTATTAGAAGCCATGCAAGAAAAACAAGTAACAATTGGTGATCAAACTTTTAAATTACCAAACCCATTTTTAGTCCTGGCTACTCAAAATCCTATCGATCAAGAAGGGACATATCCTTTACCTGAAGCTCAAATGGATCGCTTTATGCTAAAAATAGTGGTTGGCTATCCAAATAAAGAAGAAGAACGTAAAATTATTTTATCAAACATTCAACCTGCAGGAATGCCAATTCCTAATAGCGTTCTAAAGCCTGAAGATATTATCAATGCAAGAGCTGTTGTTAAAGATGTTTATATGGACGAAAAAATTGAACGATATATTGTTGATATAGTTTTTGCATCTCGTTTTCCAAAAGATTACAAATTACAAAAATTTGATGGCTTAATTTCATATGGCGGCTCACCGCGAGCAAGTATTAATTTAGCTTTAGCCGCAAAAGCTTATGCTTTTATTAAAAGAAGAGGGTATGTCATTCCAGAAGATGTTAGAGCAATTTGTACTGATGTCATGAGACACAGAATTGGATTGACTTACGAAGCTGAAGCAGAAAATATCACATCAGAAAACATAATTACCGAAATTTTAAATACCGTTGAAGTTCCTTAGTGATTTAAACTAAAGATTAAAATTATTTATTTTTTATCTTATTGATTAAACCCTATTTCAAAATGGAAACATCAGAACTTTTAAAAAAAGTAAGAAAAATCGAAATTAAGTCTAGAGGACTTAGTAATCAGATTTTTTCAGGAGAATACCATAGCGCTTTTAAAGGCCGAGGGATGGCGTTTTCTGAAGTTCGCGAATATACACCTGGCGATGATGTTAGAACAATTGATTGGAATGTAACTGCAAGATTTAATTCTCCTTTTGTTAAAGTTTTTGAAGAAGATCGAGAACTTAGTGTGGTATTATTAGTAGATATTAGTGCAAGCTCAGCTTTCGGTACTTCTAATCAATTTAAACAAGATGTAATTACAGAAATATGCGCCGTTATCGCTTTTTCTGCCTCTCAAAATAACGATAAAATTGGAATTATATTTTTTACCGATAAAATCGAAAAATTTATTCCTCCAAAAAAAGGTAAAACTCATATATTAAGAATTATAAGAGAGTTAATCGAATTTAAACCCGAAAATAAAAAAACTAATATCGAATTAGCCCTCAAATATCTAACTAATGTTATAAAAAAGAAAAGCATCGTTTTTTTAATTAGTGATTTCTTATCCAATCATAATTATAAAGACGCCATTAAAATCGCCAACAAAAAACACGATTTAGTTGCACTCAGAATAATTGATAAAACCGAAACTAATTTACCACAAGTAGGTTTAGTAAAATTAAAAGATAACGAGAGTGGAAATATATTATGGATTGATACTAACGAAAAACTTTTCAGAAAACAATTTGCAAATAATAAAATAAATTTTGAATCCAATTTAAAAGAAATTTTTAATCGCGCTGGAATTGATTCTGCAAATATTAATACCCACGAAAGTTACATCAAACCATTAATGAACTTATTTAAAAAACGTTAACCATTAATGCTTAAGAAATCACATATTACTTTTTTTATTTTCTTGCTTTTTATAATGCTTTTTAAAATTAGCAAAAGCCAAAAAATAAATATAAACATGGCACTCGATTCTACAAAAATTCGAATTGGAGAACAAGTAAAACTTGATATATATATCTCTTACTCTAATAAACAAAATAATTTAAAAATACAATGGCCAAATATAGCAGATACAATTACTGATAAAATTGAAGTAATTTCTGTATCTGTTATAGACACAACTATCCCAGATAAGTCTAATCCAGATATTTTACTGCAGCATCAACAAATTACTATAAGTGCATACGACAGTGGTTATTTCGCAATCCCAGGATTTAAATTTTTTATTAATAATGATAGCACTAAGCCATTTTATTCTCAAACTCTTTTTCTTGAAGTTCATACTGTTCCAACAGATTCAAGTATTACAAAAACAAAAGATATAAAACCACCTTTTACCGAAGCATTTAATTGGAAATGGTATTCTAAATATTTTTATTGGGGGTTTTCTTTTTTAGTTATAATCACTTTAATTATTTTAATTACAATCTATTTTACTAAAAAAAATAAAATAGTTACCCACGAACCTGAAAAACCAAAAATTCCAGCACATATCATTGCTCTTCAATCTCTCGAAAAGATAAAAAACGAACAAATCTGGAAAGAAGAAAAAACCAAAGAATATTACTCATCAATTTCTGATACTATTCGACTTTACATTGAAGAACGTTTTAAAGTTAATGCCCTAGAAAGTACAACTGCCGATATAATGAAAGCTTTCAGATCTCAAGTTGTAGACAAAGAAAGTAAAGATAAATTACAACAACTTTTAATGCTTAGCGACTTAGTTAAATTTGCTAAACAATTTCCAATTATATCAGAACATACTTTCACTCTTCAAAACGCATTTGACTTCGTTAATGAAACAAAGCGTGAAGAAAACACAACAATCAAAAATAATCAGCAAATTAATTCTACTAATTCGTGATAAATTATTTCAATGACATACAGTTTGCAGAAAAAAATTGGTTTTGGCTACTAGTTTTAATTCCATTTATGATTTTCTTCTATTTCTGGAGACTTAAAAAAAATGAAGGCGAATTTAATTTTTCATCTTTTTCAATTTTTGAAGGCATTAAAACTTCTTATAAAGCTAAATTAAGACATACTCTCTTCGCTCTGAGACTAATGTCTATTATTTTATTGATAATGGCTATTGCCAGACCTCAATCAAGAAGTAGCTGGAAAAATTTAAAAACAGAAGGTATTGATATTATAATTAGTATGGATGTTTCATTATCTATGCTTGCTAAAGATTTTAAACCAAACCGAATTGAAGTAGCTAAAGATGTTATTTTAGACTTTATCGATGCTCGCCCAAATGATAGAATAGGTTTAGTTATTTTTGGAGGAGAGGCTTTTACTCAGTGTCCCTTAACTTCTGACCATAAGGTTTTAAAAAATATGTTTCCTCAAATTAATGCTGGGATACTAAACCAGGGTACCGCAATAGGTCTTGGCTTGGCCGGTGCTGTTGCTCGTATCAAAGAAAGTAAAGCAAAAAGTAAAGTAATTATATTTATTAGCGATGGGGTAAATAATGTAGGAGAAATTGCACCCATTACTGCTGGAGAATTGGCAAGCACTTATAATATAAAAGTATATTGTATAGGGGTTGGATCTAAAGGTAAAGCTCTTCAACCGGTCGCAATGTATTCCCAAGGTCAATACGAATATGATTATGTTGACGTTGAAATTGACGAAAAAATAATGTCTGATATTTCAAACCTTACCGGCGGAAAATATTTTAGAGCAACCAATAAAGAAAGTTTAATAAATATATATCAGGAAATTGATAAAATGGAAAAAACAATTGTAAGTGAAAAAAACTTTACTAACAAAGCCGAACATTTTTTACCTCTTGCCATTACTGCTGGTTTATTATTATTACTCGAATTCACATTACGTTTAACTTTATTCAAATCAATTCCATAATGTTTAAATTTGAAAATCCCATATTTTTTTATGCATTTGCATTTATTCCTCTAATGATTATGCTATCAATATGGTATTTTATTTACAGAAAAAAGAAACTTAATTTAATCGGTATTTCAACTCTCATTAATCAATTAATTCCATACTCCAGTCAAAGAAAAAAAATAATTAAAATAATTTTATTTTTACTAGGTTTTTCTAGTCTAATTTTATCAATATGCAATTTACAAACTGGTAGTAAATTAACCGAAGTTAAGAGAGAGGGAGCAGATATCATAGTATGCTTAGATGTGAGCAATAGTATGCTTGCTCAGGATTTAAGTCCTAATAGATTAACAAGAGCTAAATATGCATTAGAAAAAATGATTGATTTATTGGAAGGTGATCGGTTAGGTCTTGTCATTTTTGCTGGCGAAGCATATGTTCAATTACCAATTACAACTGATTATAATGCTGCAAAAATGTTTTTAAGTTCAATAGAACCCGGAATGGTATCTGTTCAAGGAACAAATTTAGCTGAGGCGATTAAAAAAGCTACAGAGTCTTTTAGTAACGACGAAAGTAAAAACAAATCTATTATTCTTATTACCGATGGAGAAAATCACGAGCCTGAAGCTATAGAAGCATCTGAAGAAGCAAATAATAAAGGAATAATGATAAACACCATTGGAATTGGTTCTCAAAACGGTGTTCCAATTCCTTTTACAGAAAATGGATTAATAAAAGGTTATAGAAAAGACAAAGATGGTCAGACAATTGTTACTAGATTAAATGCAGAATTACTTAAAGGAATTGCAGATAAAACTAATGGTGTTTTTGTTCAAGCTACTCAGTCCGATTTAGGATTAAATGCCATATTAGATAAAATATCTGAATTAGATAAAACAAAAATAGAATCAAAAATTTATAGTGATTACGAAAATCAATTTCAATGGTTTATTGCCTTTGCCATAATTTTTTTCTTAATAGAATTTATTATTAGTGAAAGAGTAAGCGAGTGGTTCAAAAAAATTAATTTATTTAGCAATGAAATTAAATAAATATATACTACTATTCTTTTTAGAAATTATTTTAAGTAATTCTATCTTAATTTCTCAAGAAGATGCACATGAAATATATAATGGTAATAAATTATATTTTTCTGGAAAAATTCCAGAATCTAATATAAAATATTCTAAAGCAATCGAAATAAATCCTACAAACAAAAAGGCAAACTTTAATTTAGCAACTGCATTATACAAAAATGCTTTACTTGTTAAAAATAAATCTATAAATATACCTTCTAACTCTAAAATCACTCCTGATTCTCTCTCAAAACTGATGCTAGATCAGGCAGCACAAAACTTTGCAGTTGTTGCTAATTCTGTATCTAATAAAGATACATTACATCAAGCTTGGCACAATATCGGGAACTGTTATCTACAAAAAAAAGATTTTCAGCAAGCCGCTGATGCATACAAAAAATCTCTTAAATATAATCCAAAAGATGAGGATACAAGATATAACTTGGCTTATGCTTTAAAAAATATACCAAAAGATAAAAAAAATAACGGTGCTAGCAAACAAAAACAACAAAATCAAAATCAAAAAAATGATTCTAAAAATAACAATGAAAAAAAAGCACAATCTCAACAAAATAAAATGAGTAAAGAACAGGCCGATCAACTTTTAAAAGCGCTTATGAATTCGGAAAAAAAATTACAAGATAAACGAAAACAAAAGCAAGAAGATAATACTAAACAAAACATAGAAAAAGATTGGTAAGTCTTGTTAAATTAATTAAACTGATTCGAAGACCTTTAATAAATTTATACCTTGCATAATGATGATTAAAATTAAATATATTATAGCAACTTTATTTTCGCTATTTTTATTTACTGATATTAGCCAAGCTCAGGGCTTTTATGCTCAAATTAGTTCAAAAAAAGTACAAGTTGGTGTGCCTTTCGAATATTCTGTAGTATTTACAATTAATACTGGTAATTACACCCCTCCAAATTTTAAAGATTTTGATGTTATAAGTGGCCCAAATCAAAGTAATAGTTATCAAAATGTAAATGGGGTTAGTAGTCAACAAATCATTATTTCATATGGTTTAATCGCGAAACATGAAGGAAAATTTACTATAGGCCCATCTTCTACAATGTCGGGTTCTCAAAAATTAGAAACAGCAGCAATTAATATTGAAGTTGTAAAAGGAAACATTAATTCTAATGATAACGAAACTCAAAACAACTCTAAAAATTCTTCAGGAGATTTATTTATTAAAACCTCGGCCAATAAAAATAAATGCTATGTTGGTGAACAAATAACTATTCTTCAAAAAGTTTATAGCCGATCTCAAATTGTTGGCTTTCAAAAATTTTCTCAACCTACTTATGAGGGCTTTTATTCTCAAGCTCAAGAATCTATTAGTAAAGGTCAAGTTGCTATGGAAAATATAGATGGGGTTAGTTTTTATACCTTTGAATTGTTTCGCACAGTTGCCATTGCCAATAAATCAGGTAAAACTATATTAAACTCAATACAAGGAGATGTCGTTATTAGAAAACAAAATACCTCTAAACCTAAAAATATTTTTGAACAGTTTTTTGGTGCAACTTCATATGAAGACATACCAATAAATACAAAAAGCAAATCAATAACCATAGATGTTCTTCCTTTGCCGGAAATAGGAAAACCTCAATCTTTTAATGGCGCCGTAGGAAACTTTAATTATAAAGTTTTAGTTACCCGAAATGAACTAAAAGCCAATGATGCCTTTAATTTAAAAATGATTATCAACGGTAATGGAAATTTAAAATTAATTAATGCACCTATTTTAAAATTACCAGAAGGTTTTGAGAGTTATGACCCTAAAATAACAGAATCTATTAATTCTAAAACGTTCGATTTTTTAATTATTCCTCGTAAAGAGGGTGAATATAACTTGAGTAATTTAGATTTTTCATATTTTGATCTAAATTCGAAAAAATACATTACAAAATTAGCTGAATTAATAAAAATTAATGTTTTAGCCCCAGATCAAAACACTAATGAAGCAGTAGTTTTTTCACCTCAAAACAAAATTAAAGAAACCGAAAACGATATAAGATATATTAAAAAAGATGAGTTTTTTTTAACAAAAACCGAAAATGAATTTTTCAACTCTTTTACTCACATTCTATTTCTAATTCTTCCTTTAATTGCTTTATTATCAGCTTTGTTTGTAAGAAAAAATCATATTAAAAATAACAGTAATTTAATTTTAGTAAAAAAACGTAAGGCTGCTAAAATTGCAAAAAAACAATTAATAACTGCCGAAAAATTAATGATAGAACGCAAAAAAGATGAATTTTATACCGAGATATTAATGGCCTTAACAAATTATTTGGGTAATAAATTAAATATTCCTAAATCTGAACTCTCAAAAGAAGCTATTACAGAATCATTGCAATTAAAAAACATTAATATTTTTACCATTCAAAATTTAACAAACGCAATTGATACTAGCGAATATGCAAAATATGCTCCAGGCGCTGTTAGCGGTAATCTTCATGAAGTTTATAATAATACTGTAATGCTTATATCAGATTTAGAACAACAAATTAATAAAAAAATTTAAATGAAAAAGTCAATTATCTTATTACTTTTTTTGTTTTACTTTAGTAGTAATAGTTTTAGTAATGATCTAAAAGATGCTGAAAAGGCATACGATTCTAAAAATTTTAAAATCTCAATTCAGCACTACCAAAAATTAATAAACGAAGGATATAAATCAGACAAATTATATTATAATTTAGCAAATTCTTATTATAGAAATAACGAATTAGGAAAAGCAATTTATTACTATGAATTAGCAAGTAAATCAAATCCTAACGACGAAGACATTAAAATTAATCTTGCTATTGCCTCCTCTAAAACAATTGATAAAGTAAATTCTAAAGAGAATTTCTTTATCACTGCAATTAAAATAAATATTCTATCATCTTTCTCAACATTCTCATGGAGTATTTTTACTATCTCATTTATTTGTATTGCCTCATTGTTGTTTTTTATTTTTATAAACTCTAAAAACATTATGATTAAAAGAATTTCATTTATTGGAACCTGTTTTAGTTTTATATTTTTCATCATAACCTACTTTTTAGGTTATTCTTCACTAAAAGCTAAAACTGAAAATAAATTTGCAATTATTACTTCAAAAGAAATAAAAATTTTAAACGAACCAACCTTTTCAGGCTCAGTAAAATTTAATTTACATGAGGGAACTAAAATAAAAGTAGTTGAAAATAACGGTGAATGGCTTCTTATCAAATTAAATAATGGTAACGAAGGTTGGATAAAAAAGAAAGATGTTGAAATTATTTAGCTTAGTTTTCACTCGAACTTTGAAAACCTAAATCTGGTTTTTCAGGGTCAAATGTGATTTCAATAAAATCATCGCCACCTTTATAATAATTTAAAACTAATGGCGAAGACTTATCCCAATCTTCAATTGGCTCTTTAGTCATATCAGTTATACCTTTCATACACGACGAAATAGCTCTTTGTTTCCAGATTGATTTATTAGTTTTAGTATTCCACCTTACAAAGAATAATTTTGTTTCTTTTCCGGATTCACATTTTGGATCATTAGTTAGTGGCTTACTAAATGCATCTACATATATTAAAACATAAACAGTATCAGCTTTTTTTTCTTGAAATAATAGTTTAAATACTTCTGGATCACGACAGATTGAATCATTCATACAATAATTCAAAACAGTGTCATTAGTTATTAGATTGAAACATAACTTAATACGTTCAGTCTTATTCTTAGATTTTTTTGTATATACCAAAAACTGGCGCGGTATTATTAATTCTTTTACAGTGAGCTTAGTCGAATCTGAAATTAACGAATCGTTTTCTGTAGACTCCACTTTTGGTGTTTTTGTTTTTTTTGTCTGAGCATTCGCAAATGATACAAAAATCATTAAAACGATTATTATAAATTTATACATAAAAACAAATTTATAAAAAAAACCGATTTTTTGAAGAATATTTTTACCTTTTATCCTTTACTTTTAAACAAGTAATTTATTTGATAAGATAAACTCATTAAAACCTACCAGCCTCTATCAATTTAACTGCTCTTTCAATCATCAAATCCTCTAACTTGGCGTCATATTCAACTTTCATATTATGCCCAAATAATCTTGCTACAGATTGATAAAAAACCGCTTGAAAACCACCTCTAAATTGTTTTACTATATCATAAGTTGTTTTTCCTGATTCTCGAGCAATTAATTTCATCAATACTTTTCCTTGACTTATAGATAAATTTTTTAAATCGGTTTCAAATTGAATCCTTAAATCCCTTTCACAAGTTTTAATAAATTCTTTTCTTAATTGAGTATCTTTTATCTTTTCTAATGCTCTATCATATTCTTTGAGTTTTGCTGCAGCTATAATAGCATATGGATACACTATCTTTACATTATATTTTACCTTTGTCCATTGCTCAAATTGTTTTTTATTTTTAAAAATAAAATCCGTGTAAACAAAATATGTTGATAAATCAACAACAGGAAAAGTATCTCCATTAATTATTTCTGCCCTACACCAAAATCCATTTTTAGGCACAATATTAAAATCATCGTTATTATTTTGAGAACTAATTCCAAAATTTATAAATAAAAAAAAACAACAAAGAATTTCTTTGATTCTATATATGTTTTTAATTAAATAATTATAAATACTCATCTAATAGTTAATTATTAGAAACACATAAGGTAACCCATAATCAAAAATTAATTTATTCTTTTAGTCTTCCAATTACTCTTTTTTACAGCTTTTTCGGGTATTTGACTAATTGATGGTGTTTTATTTTGAAATATAATTGAGCTTGATATTGCAGCAATTTCATTTAATTCAGGGGTATTTAATTTCAATAGCTCAGGGGCAAAAAAATTATTAATAAATCCAGTGTCAAACTTCCCACTAATAAATGCATTATGCTTTAAAACAAATTTACAGAAATCAAGCGTTGTTTCTACTCCCACAATTTTATAATCATCAATGGCTCGTAGCATTTTTTCTATGGCTTCCGTTCTATCTTTTCCGTGTACAATTAATTTAGAAATCAGAGGATCATAATAAATAGGAATATCCATTCCTTCCTCAAAGCCTTCGTCTAATCTAACTCCAGGGCCACTTGGCGTTTTATAAACAAGTAATTTACCAATATCAGGTAAAAAGTTATTTAAAGGGTCTTCGGCGCAAACTCTTACTTCAATAGCGTGACCATTTATTTTTAAATTCTCTTGCGTAAAACTTAATTTTTCATTTCGAGCAACTTTAATTTGTTCCTTAACTATATCAATGCCAGTAATCATTTCCGAAACTGGATGCTCTACCTGCAAACGAGTGTTCATCTCCAAAAAATAAAAATTCATCTGGTCATCTAATAAAAACTCAACAGTACCCGCACCACTATATTTACATGCTTTAGCAACATCAACAGCACATTCACCCATCTTTTTTCTTAATTCAGGGCTTAAAATACTACTAGGTGCTTCTTCAATTAATTTTTGGTGCCTACGTTGGATACTACATTCACGTTCAAATAAATAAACACAATTTCCATAATTATCTGCTAATAATTGAATTTCGATATGACGGGGGCTGCTGGCATAACGCTCAATAAAAACAGCCCCATTACCAAAAGCAGAAATAGCTTCACTTACAGCCAAATTCATCTGTTCTTCAATCTCTTCTTCTTTTTCTACTAAACGCATCCCTTTTCCACCTCCGCCAGCACTCGCTTTAATTAATAATGGAAATCCAATTTCTTTAGCTATTTTAATGGCTTCTTTTAAATCACTAATAGCGCCCTCAGATCCCGGAATCATAGGCACATTAAACTTTTTAGCAGTTACTTTTGCGCTTAATTTATCCCCCATCATATCCATACTCTCGGCACTTGGCCCAATAAATGTAATGCCGGCAGCTTTAACTTTTCGAGCAAAATTTGCATTTTCACTTAAAAATCCGTACCCTGGATGAATTCCATCTACCCCCAATCGTTTACTAAGCTCAATAATTTTATCTCCTTGCAAATAGGATTGTGAACTTGGAGGGGGGCCGATACATATTGATTCATCTGCATACCTTACAAAAAGTGCATTTCTGTCGGCTTCTGAAAAAATAGCTACAGTTTTAATTCCCATTTCTTTGGCACTTCGCATAATCCGTAAGGCTATTTCTCCTCGATTAGCAATTAATATTTTCTTCATAAAACTTTAAAATCATTATAACTTAAGTTAAAGATAATAATTAGATTGTATAGTTTTAAAATACATCTTCTCTCTTTTTGATATTTTATTACAAGTCATTAAATAAATTAATAAGAATATCTTAATCAATTTCTTTTTACTATTTTCGAATATTATGTTTTTTGTACTATCTAAAGTTTTAGATTTTCTCTTTTCTCCATTGGTTTGGGTTTTTATTTTATTAATCTATTCTTTTCTCACTAAAATAGAAACCAAATCTAAAAAATTACGGATTTTTGGATTTTCCCTTCTTTATATTTGCTCTAATTCTTTTATAATTGATGAATGCTATAGAGTTTGGGAGCCAATTAATAATGACTTCGAAATAAATAAAAATAAAATTGAAGGCGCAATTGTTCTTGGTGGTATAGGAGAAGTAAATTTAAAATTAAATAAAATTAATTTTAGTCGAAGCGCTGATCGCCTTTTTCAAACTTTGCCATTATTTCATCAAGGCAGAATTAAACATATTATCTTTACAGGAGGATCTGGTAGCATTGAATTTCCTGATAAAAAAGAAGCCCTTTATGTAAAAAAATACTTAAAAAGCATAAATTTTCCTGATAGCGCATTAATTATAGAATCAGAAAGTAAAAATACCTATGAAAATGCTCTATTTACAAAAAAAATAATTGATAGCTTAAATTTAAATGGTTCATTTTTACTTGTTACATCTGCTTTTCATATGACAAGGGCCATTGCTGTTTTTAAAAAAGTTGGCTTCAAAAACTTGGTTCCATTTAATACCAATAAAGTAAGTGGTATCAGAAGATACACTTTCGATCATTTGTTTATACCAAACTCAGCTGCAATAAGTAATTTAAATACACTAATTCATGAATGGATTGGTTATTTAATATACAAAATTAAAGGGTATGCCTGATTTTAAAGAAGATTTACTTCAGTTAATATGGCAAAATAAATTATATAAACCTGTCCCTTTAATCACGAAGTCCGGAATAGAAATTCAAATTTTAAAACCCGGAGATCTTAATAAAGATTCAGGACCAGATTTTTTTAATGCCAAAATCCGAATTGATAATTTAATTTTAGCTGGTAATATTGAAATTCACATTAAAACAAGCGATTGGCTGAAACATAGACATCAAATCAATAAAGCATATGACAATATTATTTTACATATCGTATATGAACACGATAAAGAGATTGAACAAAATACAAAGAACAAGGTAGAAATTTTAGAATTAAAATCTTTAATAACTGAAAAAACACTTAATAAATACAGAAAATTAGTCTTTACAAAAGAAAAATTACCATGTCAAGGTCAACTAAAAACTATTACTGATTTAAAATTTTTAAGTTGGATTGATAGAATGGCGATTGAACGTTTAGAAATAAAAACTAAAAGAATTCAAAATTTATTTAATTCATACCATCATGATTATACACAAACTTTTTTTACAATATTAATCCGAAACTTTGGATTTAAAGTGAATGCGGTGCCATTTGAATTAATTGCCAAACAATTGTCAGTTCATTTTTTACTTAAACATGCCGATAATTTATTACAGCTCGAAGCATTACTTTTGGGAATATCAGGACTATTAGATGCGCAATCTAAAAATAAATATATCCAATCTTTACAAAACGAATTTGAATTCCTTAAAGATAAATATAATTTAATACCTTTGAATCATACTATTTTTAAATTCTCTAAACTTCGTCCAGCTAACTTTCCAAATATAAGACTCGTTCAATTAGCTAAATTAATTTATATAAATTCAGATTTATTAATTGCACCACAAAAATTAAAATCATACAATCAAATTAAAAAAGCACTCCAAATAAATTTATCTGGATATTGGCTAAACCATTATAATTTAAATAGTGATCCCGTTAAAAAAGAACTTGGCTTTGGAAAAGAGTCAATAGAAAATATTATTATTAATACTTTTGCCCCATTTTATTTTTTTTATTCAAAAAAATTATCTAAACCTGAATTTGGAATATCTGCTATTGAATTATTAAATAATTGCTCATTCGAGATAAACTCCAAAACTAAACTGTATAGCGATAAAAAAAATATCTTAAAAACCGCCTCTGATAGTCAAGCTCTAATTAATTTATATGATGAATATTGTAGTAAAAAAAAATGTTTAAATTGTGCTATTGCTTGTGAATTATTAAAAAGCTAATAATCCTTTTTTCAAAAATCTAATTTACCTTTTAATTTTTTTTCAAAACTATTCGTTTTTTATATCTTTGTAATTGTGATATATAAAATTCGACATTGGTTTGAAAGTAAAGCCTTCGGGGTTTGCGACTGGTTTGGAAATCGATTAGGCATAAAAAGTAATACAATTAGAATGTATTTTATTTATTTATCTTTTTTTACTTTCGGAAGCCCAATTATTATTTATTTTATTATGGCTTTTATTCTGGAGCATAAAAAGTATTTTAAACCTTTTAATTTTAGAAAAAAACCAAGCTTTTGGGATATTGATTAATTGTAATTCATAAAATTGTTAATTCAATTTTAAAAATCATTATTCAAATTAAAAAATTAGTTAACAATAAAAACCTAAGTTTAAATAACTTAAGTTTTGTTTTGTAAAAATAAACTAAGAATTATTTACCTTAATGAATCTCTGGCTTTAATTTAATTTCACCTTTTATTCTGATTTTTTTAGAAGAAAACTTTGCATTGGATGTAACAGTTACATTTTTTTCAAATCGACCTTCCCTTTTAGTATCATACTTCACCTTAATTACACCACTTTTTCCAGGCAAAATTGGTTCTAAAGGCCAACCTGGTTTACCATCAATAGTTGTTGCAGTACATCCACATTCTCCGGTAACAGATGTTATTGTCAGTGGAGATTTTCCAATATTTGTAAATTTAAATTCGCGTAAACCGTTGGCATCATAATCTATTATTCCGTAATCTAATAACTCTGTTTCAAATTTAAGGTCAGGTGCATTTGGATCTATACTTGGTATTACAGATTCTTGGGCAATTGAACTGTTCCATAAACAAAAAGTTAATAATGCAAATGAAAATATTTTTTTCATAATTATTGGCCTTTCTTTTCAACAGGCGCTCCAGCTGGAGTTGGATTTTGAGGAAATGCCTCATCTATTGGCTTTGGTTCAACTTCACCTTTGATAGTTAAAACCACGTTGCCACTCTTAGCATTTGAGGTTACAGTAACAGTTTTATAAATACCTCCGGGACGATTTGTATCATATTTAACTTTTATAACTCCATTCTTACCGGGTAAAATTGGTTCTTTTGGGCATTGAGGAACAGTGCAACCGCAACTTCCTTGACAATTAGTAATGACTAATGGTTCTTTACCGTTATTTGTGAACTTAAATTCGCACTCTCCATTACCTCCAAAAGACACTTTACCGTAATCATGAATTAATTTATCCATTTTGATATCAGCTAAACTTGAGCTAGCAGCAGGTGCATCATGAACGTGTCCGTCTGATGAGCTATGAGTTTCTTGAGCAAATGTTAAAGCAGAAATTCCTGCTAAAAAACCTAAGGTAAAAATTAATTTTTTCATGTTTTTTTTTATTTTTTTATTAAATGATAAAATGATATTATAAAGATATTATAATCACTCGTTTCTTTTAAATAATTTTACGAAATTTAACAAAATATTTTTGATTTAACATGGAAATTGGAAAAACATATAATCCCATTGAAGCTGAATCGAAGTGGTATCCTTTTTGGATTAAAAATAATTTTTTTAAATCAACACCTGATAATCGTAATCCATATACTATTGTTATGCCACCACCAAATGTAACTGGGGTTTTACATATGGGTCATATGCTTAACTATACCATCCAAGATGTATTAATTAGACGAGCAAGAATGCTTGGCTTTAATGCTTGCTGGGTTCCTGGAACAGATCACGCAAGTATTGCTACTGAGGCAAAAGTAGTTGCACTGTTAAAAGAACAAGGTATTAATAAAACTGATTTAAGTCGCGAGGAATTTTTAAAACATGCCTGGAATTGGAAAGAAAAATATGGTGGTATTATTTTAGAACAATTAAAAAAATTAGGCGCATCATGTGATTGGGATAGAACCCGCTTTACAATGGATGAGGATTTGAGTGAAGCTGTAATTGACACGTTTATTGACTTATATAATAAAGGGCATATTTATCGTGGTGTTAGAATGGTTAATTGGGACCCTCAAAGTTTAACTGCTGTAAGTGATGAAGAAGTAATTTATAAAGAATCTAATGGGAAATTAGTATACGTAAAATATAAAATAAAAGACTCAAACGATTTTATTACTATCGCTACTACTCGTCCAGAAACTATTTTGGGAGACACCTCAGTTTGTGTAAACCCTAACGACGAACGCTATTCTCATTTAATAGGGAAATTTGCAATAGTACCTATTGTTAATCGAATTGTTCCTATTATTTTTGATGATTATGTTGATTCTAGTTTTGGAAGTGGTGCACTAAAAGTAACACCAGCTCACGATATCAATGATTTTAAATTAGGCAAAAAACATAATCTCCCCTCAATTGACGCCTTAACTCCAGAAGGTAAAATCAGTGAAACTGCTGGAGCCTATGTTGGATTTGATCGTTTTGCTTGCAGAAAACAAATTATTATAGATTTAGAAAAACAAGGGTTAGTAGAAAAAATTGAAGAAATTAAAAATAAAGTTGGCTATAGCGAACGAACAAATGTAGTAATAGAGCCTCGCTTAAGTATGCAATGGTTTTTAAAAATGGAAAATATTAGTAAACCTGCTACAGATGCTGTTGTTAATGGTGATGTAAAATTAATTCCTGAAAAATTTATCAATACCTACAAACATTGGATGGAAAATATACACGATTGGTGTATAAGTAGACAGTTATGGTGGGGGCAAAGAATACCTGCTTGGTATGATGGACACGGAAATACAGTTGCCGCAAAAACTAAAGAAGAAGCTTTTAAATTACTTAAAACCAAAAATTCAAATTTTAAAATAGAAGATTTAAAACAAGACGAGGATATTTTAGATACCTGGTTTTCTTCATGGTTGTGGCCAATAACTGTATTTGATCCAAAAATTATAACCAACGGATGGAACAAAGCCAATGTTGATTTAAAATATTATTACCCTACAAATGATTTAGTAACGGCACCAGAAATTTTATTTTTTTGGGTTGCAAGAATGATAATTTGTGGAAAAGAGTACACGGGCTTAAAACCATTTAACAATGTTTATTTAACAGGAATTGTTAGAGATCATCAAGGTCGTAAGATGAGTAAAAGTTTAGGAAATTCCCCTGAACCACTAGATTTAATATCAAAATATGGTGCCGACGGTGTTCGGGTTGGCATGTTATTATGTTCGCCTGCAGGTAATGATCTAATGTTTGATGAAAATTACTGCGAACAGGGAAGAAACTTTGCTAATAAAGTTTGGAATGCATTTAGATTAATCAACAACTTTGAAGTTGATTCACTTAAATTAAACGAAAACAAAATACAGCAACCACAATCCTCAAAAATAGCCATTACTTGGTTTGAAAATAAACTAAACGAACAATTAGAAATTATTAATACACACTATAATAAATATCGCATGAGCGATGCTTTAATGTCGACTTATAAATTGGTGTGGGATGATTTTTGTGCTTGGTATTTAGAAGCTATTAAGCCTGATTTTGTCGATGGAAAATCTCTACCAATTGATAAAATAACTTTTGATGCCACGATACATTTTTTAGAATCGTTATTAAAAATAATTCATCCTTGGATGCCATTTATAACTGAAGAAATTTGGCATTTATTAAAAAATAGAGAAGAAAAAGATTGTATCATTATTGCCAAATGGCCAACTATAAAAAATAATTTTGATAGAAAACAATTAGTAGAGTTTGAAATTTCAAAAGAATTAATAACAATGGTAAGAAATATAAGAGCTCAAAAAAAATTATCTCCAAAAGAAAAACTAGATTTAGTTGAAAAAACAGCAGAAAATAATTCTGCTAGCTTAAATTCTATAATTATAAAATTAGCAAACCTTAATAGCTATAGTTATTCTAATATCAAAATAGATGGCGCTTATGGTTTTGTAATTAATAACTCTGAATTTTATATTCCTTTAACCAATAATTTAAATACTGAGGATGAGCTTAAACGTTTAAATAAAGAATTGGATTATAATAAAGGTTTTTTAAAATCAATACTTATTAAATTATCGAACGAAAAATTTGTTTCTAATGCAAAAACGGAGGTTATTGAAACCGAACGTAAAAAAGAAAGCGACACTTTAAATAAAATTAAAACAATTGAAGAACAAATTAATAATTTAAAATAATTTGAAATCTAATTTAATTTTTAATTAAAAAATATGTTTTTCTGCATGATATGATGATCTGACTAATGGTCCACTTTCAACAAATTTAAAGCCCTTATTTAAAGCGTAGTCTTTATACTTTTTGAAATCATCGGGATGAATAAATCTATCTACTGGCAAATGTTTAGGTGTTGGCTGAAGATACTGCCCCATTGTAATCACATCACATTTTACAAAGGCTAAATCATCAATAGTTTCGAAAATTTCAAGTTCAGTTTCACCAAGCCCTAACATGATTCCACTTTTTGTTTTAACACCTGCATTATCTAAGCGTTTGAGTACCTCTAAACTTCTATCATATTTTGCTTGAATTCTAACTTGAGCAGTTAATCTTCTCACTGTTTCAATATTATGAGATACAATATCAGGCTTAACATCTATAATTCGTTGCAAGTTTTCCCATTTACCTGCAAAATCTGGAATCAAACACTCAAATTTAGTTTCGGGACTTATTGCTCTAATTTCTTTAATGGTTTCGGCCCAAATAATCGAACCCCCATCCTTTAAATCATCCCGATCAACACTTGTAATTACACAATGTTTTACATTCATAAGTTTGACCGATTCAGCAATTCTTTTGGGCTCATCCCAATCGGCAGGATTAGGCTGCCCGGTAGCAACAGCACAAAAACCACAACTGCGAGTACAAATATTTCCTAAAATCATAAACGTAGCTGTCCCAACACCCCAGCATTCTCCCATATTTGGGCAATTACCACTCTCACAAATAGTATTTAATTTGTGCTTACTAACAATACCCCTAACTTTAATATAGTTTTCGCCAGTAGGTAACTTTACTCTAAGCCAATCGGGTTTTTTTATTTTTTCTACCTCTTTTATATTCTCCATTTTAAAACCATTTTTTTCCAAACACTAAACCTATATGTAAGGTAAATATTAAATTCTCTGCAGGATTTCGAGCCATAATTGGAAGTGCTTTTGGAAAATAATCGATTGATATTCCTGTTTCAATTGCCCTTATTAAATTTGTATAAGGTGCATATTCAAAACTTAAATTAAATTTAGCAGTTAACGCCGGGTATAAAACTATTTCATCCATACCATATAATAATCCTCCACGCCCAATAATAGAATCTATTGTAAATTTTTCTGAATCAAACTTAACTATTTCAGATTGTTTAATAATTGATGAAACAGATGGCCTATAAACTTGAACATAATAAGGTTTTGCAAAAGCAAGTGTGGGTCCAAGAGAAAAACTATATCTCACTTCTACAGAATTAATACTAGCTTTAGAAAAAATTACATTTTGAACACCTAAAGCTCCTCTTAATAAAAGGACAGTATTGATTTTACCAAATACAAAACTATTTTTTGTTTCTGCAATCCCCTTTGAACTTACTTCTTTAATCGAGTTTAAAGTTTGAATATCAAATTCATAAAACGACCTTGTTTTAATTGACTGGTGTTTGCCCCTTCGAAAAATTATACCATAGCCTCTTGTATTTACATAAACCTTTAAACTTTGGTCATTTCTGTATAATACGTTTAAATTAGTCCCTTCTTCATCATAAAAATCGGAGGTTGTTTCTTGCGATTTAAAAAAGTATATGCAAAAAACAAAATAAAGTGAAAATAAACCCCTTTTAAACATTAAAAACAAAATTAATTAAATACAAGGTATTATCCTATTTTTACATAAAAAACAAAATGATAATAAGTACTGTCAAATATATTGGAAAATTAAGAACTGAATCTATTCATGAACTTTCTCAATCAATTATTTTAACTGATGCCCCTAAGGACAATCATGGAAAAGGAGAAGCTTTTTCGCCAACTGATCTGATTGCTACAGCCTTAGCCAGCTGTATGTTATCAGTGATGGGAATTGTGGCATTAAAAGAAAATATCACCCCTATTGACGGAACAGCTGTTGAAGTAACAAAAATAATGAATTTAGAACCAAGAAGAATTGGAGAAATTCATATTAAAATTACCTTTCCTTTAAATAACTATACTGAAAAAGAAAAAATAATGTACGAGCGTGCTGCACATTCTTGTCCTGTTTCAAGAAGTTTACATCCAGACTTAAAACAAATAGTTGAATTTATTTGGCAAAAATTATAAACATTTTATTTAGTTTCAATTACAAATGTTTAAAAACATTATTCATAGTTTAATTACCAAAGGTATCGTTGCATTAATTAATTTTTTTATATTAGTTATTACTTCTCGCTATTTAGGTATTAGTTCTAGAGGAGAAATAAGTATTTTTATTTTAAATATTACTATAATTCAAATAATAAATGAAACTTATACTGGCTACAGTTTAGTTTATTTTATACCAAAATTTAATCTTAAAAAAATATTTATTGTTGGTATAATTTATACATTAATATTTTCATCATTAAGTAATTTAATAATTGTATTTATCAATAAACAAATAATTGGATTTGAATGGATGGGTTATATAATTTCATTAATCATTATTATTAATTCATTTAATAGTGTTATTCTTTTAGGAAAAGAGAAAGTTAAATTATATAACTTTTTAAACCTCTTACAGCCTTTTTTATTAATGTTAGGCGTTATGATTTATATTTTTATTTTTAATTATAACTCTTTTAGTGCTTTCGTCTTCCCTTTATTTTTTTCGTTTATAATTTCATGTGTAATTTCATTTGTTAACACTCAAAAATTAGTATTTAACGATTTTAGCACTTCTACTTTTGAAATTAAACCAATCATCATCAATGGAATAATTTGCCAAGTCAGTACACTTATGTTTATTCTTGGAAATCGATACAGCTATTATTTATTACCAAGTACTAATAAAATAGGATTATACTCAACTGCATCGTCATTAATTGAATCAATCTTAATAATTTCAAATGGTATCTCCCCTATTCTATTGGCTAGAGTTGCAAATCTTGGCAATACAAAAGTAAGCACAAATATGACTTTAAGTTTAAGTAAAATCAGCTTAATTTTAAGCGCAATTGCAATTATAATTATTTATATAATTCCAGAAACACTTTATCTAAAAATTCTTGGAAACGAATTTATTGGTATTAAAAAATTGATGTTACTTTATACTCCCGGTATATTATTGATTAGTTTTTTCGGAATTATTAGCAATTATTTTTCGGCTATAGGGCAACTTAAAACAGTATTATTATGTAATAGCCTTGGATTTTTTTTCACTTTAATTACAGCTCCAATTTTAATTAAAAAATATGATCTAGCTGGTGCAGCATATACTGCAAATATTACTTATCTGATAATCGCATTAACAATTTGCTTGACATTTTTTAAAATTAATAAACTACCAATTAATAATTTTTTTTCACTAAAATCAGATTTTATTACTCTGAAAAAGCTACTATTTAACAAATAAATTAATTTTTACTATTAATTATTTAAACTCCCCAAGTTTTTTTTCGATTAAATAGCTTGGTCTATTTCTAGAAGCTTCCAAACCTCTCCATACATATTCACCGATAATACCGAGAGCAATCATTTGAAATGATGAAACAAATAAAATTACAACCATCATACTAGACCATCCAGTTGAGTCAACAAATCCTAAAACTTTACCAAAAATAACAATTAAGCCATAAATGAAAGCTAAAATTCCCAAAATTAAACCTAATACTGAAATCAAACGAATGGGGAAAAAAGAAAAAGCAACAAAGGAATCAACAAAAGCTTTAATTTTTTTTGATAGAGTATAAGTAGAAGTTCCTAGTTCTCTTTTTCGACGGACATAAGGAATACTCACAAATTCATACCCTAACCACATTAATAAAAAAGGAAAAAATGTATTTTTTTCATCCATTTTTATAAGGATATCTTTGATTTCAACATCAAATAAATTCATATCGAAACCTCCATTTGGTAAATTTTTTAAACCAAATTTTTTAACTAATTTATGAGTTGTGTTTGAAACTAATTTTTGTAATAAAGGCTCATCACGATTTGTACGATTAG
>SXGQ01361922.1_pt1 | contig 51006 bp, 48 predicted proteins | sample 3178371 | NCBI WGS metagenome assembly SXGQ01 (sample SAMN11356859, study PRJNA531348) | freshwater metagenome | isolation source: freshwater sample F1-20 | place: China: Fuxian Lake, Yuxi | collected 2017-12-25 | reverse complement strand
GTCGTGCCGGTCCATCCCCTTGATCCAGGCCTCGTCGAGGTCGTCAGGGTGGGCGGTCGCACGCAGCTTCCTGACGGCCTTGCGGATCTGGACCGGCTCGGCCCGCTCGGCCAGACGCAGCATCCAGTCCATGGAGCGTTCCACGACCATCGGGTCGATGTGCCTGGCGGCGTAGCCGAACGCGTCGACATGGTCCAGCGACACGGCGCCCTCGACGGCGAGTGATTCCAGGTCGGGCATGTCCCGCAGCGTCCGGCCGGAGCGGACCACCTGGCCCGCCTGTCTGCCGTCGAGGTGGAGCTGGTCACGCAGCCAGTTCTTCAGGCTCGAGCAGCCCTCGGCCTCGAAGTCGCGATGCTCGTCCACCTCCGCGACCAGCGCCACCTTCTCCGCATCGATCGCGTTCGAGAGTCCCTGCAGCAGCCGCAACGCATCGGTGCTCGTCGGGTAGGCGCGCAGCTCGGCGGCGACGGCCTCGAGCCGGTCGGCGAGCTTCGTGCTGGACATGGATCAAAGATATCGAACACAACAGCGGAACAACACCAACCAAAGCCATCATTGCAGGGAGTCGAAGGTCACCAGGTGCCGACCCGTCGCGTCCGTCGTAGCCTCGGGACATGACCTCCTCCGCACTGCCCGACGTCCCCACCCAGCTCTTCATCGGCGGCTCCTGGCGCGACGCGAGCGGCGGTGCGACCTTCGCGGTCGAGAACCCCGCGGACGGCTCGACGCTGGTGGAGGTCGCGAACGGGACCGTCGCGGACGGCAAGGCGGCCATCGACGCAGCCGTCGCCGCGCAGCCCGACTGGGCCAAGGTGCCGCCTCGCGACCGCGGCGAGATCCTGCGCTCGGCGTTCGAGACGGTCGTCGACCGTGCCGACGAGCTCGCCACGATCATGACGCTCGAGATGGGCAAGCCGCTCAGCGAGAGCCAGGCCGAGATCACCTACGGCGCCGAGTTCCTGCGCTGGTTCTCCGAGGAGGCCGTCCGCGTGTCGGGCCGCTACTCCGTCGCCCCGAACGGCGCCACACGTCTGCTCACCCTGAAGCAGCCCGTCGGACCGTGCCTCATGATCACGCCCTGGAACTTCCCGCTCGCGATGGGCACCCGCAAGGTCGCGCCTGCCATCGCCGCCGGCTGCACGATGGTCGTGAAGCCCGCCGGACTCACCCCGCTCACCATGCTGTGGCTGGCGAAGGTGCTGGAGGAGTCGGGTGTGCCCGAGGGCGTGCTCAACGTCGTCACGACGAAGAGCACGGGCGAGGTGATGGAGCCGATCATCCGCGACCCGCGGCTGCGCAAGCTCACCTTCACCGGCTCCACCGAGGTCGGGCGCTCCCTCGTCGAGCAGAGCGCTGAAGGTCTGCTGCGGGTGTCGATGGAGCTGGGTGGCAACGCGCCCTTCCTCGTCTTCGCCGACGCCGACGTCGACGCGGCGGTCGAGGGCGCGATGCTCGCGAAGATGCGCAACATCGGTGAGGCGTGCACGGCCGCCAACCGGTTCATCGTCCACGCCGACGTCGCCGAGGAGTTCTCCTCCAAGCTCGCCGAGAAGATGGGCGCCCTGAAGATCGGCCCCGGCCTGGAGGACGGCGTGAAGGTCGGCCCGCTGGTGGAGGAGAAGCAGCGCGACAAGGTGGCCGAGCTCGTCGACGACGCCGTCGAGAAGGGCGCCACCGTGGTCACCGGAGGCGAGGTGCCTGAGGGTCCCGGCTGGTTCTACCCGCCGACCGTCCTCACCGACGTGCCGCTGTCGGCGAAGGTGTCCACCGAGGAGATCTTCGGCCCGGTCGCGCCGGTCTTCACGTTCACCGACGACGACGACGCGATCCGCATGGCGAACGACACCGAGTACGGCCTCGTCGCCTACGCCTTCACCACCGACTACGCCCGCGCGGTGAAGGTCTACGAGGGTCTCGAGACCGGGATGGTCGGGATGAACCAGGGCATCGTGTCGAACCCGGCCGCCCCCTTCGGCGGCGTCAAGGCGTCAGGCTTCGGCCGCGAGGGCGGCGCCGAGGGCATCGATGAGTACCTCGAGACGAAGTACGTGGGCCTCGGCGGCCTCTGACCCCCGTGACCGTGATGTCGTGGCCCCTGTCGTCGCCGATGAGGGGCCACCACGTCACGGTCAGCGCGAGGGGGCTCAGACGCTGACGTCGGCCCGACGCTCGTCGACGCGCCGCGGGCCCCGGCCCGACTGGAACTGCTCGACGTAGAGGCGGGCGTAGAGGCCACCGGCGGCCAGCAGCTCGTCGTGCGTGCCCTGCTCGACGACCCGCCCGTCCTCGACGCCGAAGATGACGTCGGCGTCGTGGATGGTCGACAGGCGGTGGGCGATGGCGATGGTCGTGCGGTTGGCGCGGGCGCGTTCGAGCGCCTGCTGCACGAGCCGCTCGGTCTCCGTGTCGAGCGCCGACGTGGCCTCGTCGAGGATGAGGATGCGGGGGTCGGCGAGCAGCACGCGGGCGATCGCGAGCCGCTGCGTCTCGCCGCCGGACAGCCGGTACCCGCGCTCGCCGGTGACGGTCTCGTACCCGTCGGCGAAGCTGAGGATCCGGTCGTGGATGTTGGCGTCGCGGGCGGCCTGCTCGATCTCCTCGGCACTCGCGTCGGGTCGGGCGTAGGCGAGGTTGTCGCGGATGGTGCCGTGGAACAGGTACGGCTCCTGCGTGACCATGCCGACGGCGCCGGTGACAGTGTCGAGCGTCAGGTCGCGCACGTCGTGCCCGTCGATCAGCACGGCACCGCGCGTGACGTCGTAGAAGCGCGGCACGAGGTAGGTGGCGGTCGTCTTGCCCGACCCCGACGGCCCGACGATGGCCGCCAGCTGGCCCGGCTCGACGCGCAGCGACACGTCGCGCAGCGCCCAGGCGTCGTCGGACACGGGAGCGGCGACGCCGTCGGGCCGGTCGATGCGCACGGTCGAGTCGCCGAACCGGTCACCGGTGCGGCCCCCGCTGAGCGAGCGCGGCTCGGGGTAGCGGAACCAGACGCCGCGCATCTCGACCTCGCCCCGGACGGCGGGCAGCGCGACCGCGCCCGGCTTCTCGACCACGGCGGGCTGGAGGTCGAGGTACTCGAAGATGCGGCGGAACAGGGCGAGCGACGTCTGCACGTCGAGCGTCACGCGCATCAGCTGCAGCAGCGGCATCTGGAGCCGGGCCTGGAGGGTCGTGAACGCGACGAGCGTCCCGGCGGTGAGCGTGTCGGCCCCACCGGGCAGGCTGCCGGTGATCATCAGCCCGGCCAACAGGTAGATGAGGGCCGGCGTGATCGCGAAGAACGTCTGGACCGTCGCGAAGAACGTGCGGCCGGTCATCGCCTGCGCCACCTGCAGACGCGCCTGCTCCCGGTTGGCCTCGCGGTAGCGCTCCGTCTCGGACTCGGCGCGACCGAACACCTTCGACAGCAGGATGCCCGAGACGCTCAGCGACTCCTCGGTGATCGCCGTCATCTCCGACAGCGACTCCTGCGTGCGGCGCGCGAGCTTCTGGCGACGGCGACCGACCCGCAGCTGGATGGCGATGAACGCGGGCATGAGCACGAGGGTCAGGACCGTCAGCTGCCACGACAGCAGCACCATCGAGACCACGGCCGCGACGACCGTGACCGTGTTCTGCAGGATCGTCGTCGCGGTGTCGGTCAGCACCGTCCGGACCCCGGCGACGTCGTTGGCGAGCCGCGACTGGATGGCACCGGTCTTCGTGGCCGTGAAGAAGGCCAGCTCCATCGTCTGCAGGTGCGCGAACAGCTGGCTGCGCAGGTCGGCCATGGCGGAGTTCCCGATCGTGGCGGTGAGCCAGTTCTGCCCGACGGAGATCAGGGCGGTCACGACCGGGATGAGGCACATGAGACCGACGAGCCGCCCGAGCAGGCCGAGGTCGGCGGGGCTCCCGTCGGTGGGGAAGAGCGCCTGGTCGAACACGGCGCGGGTGAGGAACGGGATGACCGACGTCAGCGCCGCGCCGGCCACGACGGCGACGCAGACGAGCACCAGCTGCCGGCGGTAGGGGCGCAGCAGGGAGGCGATGCGTCCGAGCACGGGGCTGTCCGCGGCGGCGACCTCCTCCCGCGACAGGTGCGTGACCTGGGCACCCCGCGGCATCAGGCGTCGACTCGCGACAGCTGCAGCTCCTCGCGCACCGTGACCAGCTCGGGGGTGCCCCACACGCCGACGTCGGTGCGCAGCATCGCCCAGAGACGCAGCGTGTCGGCGTCGGGGACGAGCGCCGCGTCGACGGACAGCTCGAACGGCGTGGGGCCGTCGCCGGCGACGCTGGCGGAGGCGGCCAGCACCTCGCCGTCGGGCGAGACGAGCTTGACCGTGAGCACGCCGCCGTCGGGCAGCGCGACCTTCTCGCGGATCGAGGCGGTCCCGGTGACGGAGAGGGTGCTGATGGAGGCCATGCCCTGAGCCTAGGCCGTCAGCCCTCGGTGAACACCTCTGGCGAGTCGGCGCCGGGCCTGCTCAGGTGGAGGCATGGGACGGTGGCTGGTGCTCGGCGGGACGGCATGGCTCGGCCGCGAGGTCGCGCGGAGCGCGCTGGAGCGGGGGCACGACGTCACGTGCCTGGCGCGCGGCGAGAGCGGCGAGGTCGTCGACGGCTCGCGCTGGGTGCGCGCCGACCGCGACGCTGCCGACGCCTACGACCAGGTGGCCGGCCCGTGGGACGCCGTCGTCGACGTCGCCCGCCAGCCGGGACACGTCCGGACCGCCCTGTCGGCGCTGGCTGCGACGAGCGCCCACTGGACGTTCGTCTCCACCGTCAACGTCTACGCGGACCTGTCGGGACCGCTGCACGAGGACGATCCGCTGCGCGAGCCGGTGACGACGGACGAGGTGGACGCCGAGCTGTACGGGGAGGGCAAGGTCGCGTGCGAGCAGGCGGTCCTCGAGCACGCTGCTCCGCTGGTGCTGCGGTCGGGCCTGCTGGCCGGCCCGGGCGACCCGTCCGACCGGTTCGGCTACTGGCCGGCCCGGTTCGCCCGGGCCGACACGGGCGACGTGCTGGTGCCCGACCCGCCGGGAGCGCGGTGCCAGGTGGCCGACGTGCGCGACGTCGCGACGTTCGTGGTGGACGCGGCCGAACGTGGCGTCACGGGTGTCCTGAACGTCGCCGGAGAGGGCGTCGCGCTGGGCGAGGCGCTGCTCCGGGTCGCGCAGAGCGTCGGGTTTCCCGGACGGCTCGTGCCCGTCGGCCCGGATCGGCTGGAGGCGCTCGACGTGCGGCCGTGGTCGGGCGGGCGGTCGCTGCCGCTCTGGCTGCCCGACGGCTACGGCGGCATGATGCGGATCGACACCGCCCGGGCGGAGGCTGCCGGGCTGGTCCGACGTCCGCTCGAGGAGACGGCTGCCGACGTGCTCGCCGACGAGCGCGCACGAGGTCTGGACCGACCCCGCCTGGCGGGCCTGACGCGCGAGGAGGAGCTGGCGGTCCTGGCCGCCGCGACGGCGTGACGCGTCAGCGAGACGCGGTGAGGGCCTCGGCGAGCGAGAGGGCCGGCCGCCCCAGCAGGCGCGGGACGTCGTCGCTGACGTCGGCGAGCTCGCCGTCGCGGATCGCGGTGTAGGTGCTCACCCACGCGTCCACCTGCCAGTCGGGGGCGCCGTAGTGCGCGCGACTGGCGCGGGCCTCCTCGAGCGTCTCGTCGTGGAAGCGGTGCGGTCGGCCGGTGACCTCGGTCAGGACGGTGGCGATCTCCGCGAGCGTCAACGCCTCGGGCCCGGTGAGGTCGTAGGCGCGGTCCGCGTGGTCGTCGGGGTGGAGCAGCACCTCCGCGGCGACGGCGGCGACGTCGCGCTGCGAGACCGCCGCGACCCGTCCCTCGCCGGCGGGGCCGCGGATCACGCCGTCCTCGTCGGCGAAGTGCGGGAACACCTCCGCGTAGAAGCTGTCGCGCAGGAACGTCCACGCGAGTCCGGCGTCGCGCAGCAGGTCCTCGGTGGCGCCGTGGTCGCGGCCCAGCGTGAACGTGCTGTCGGCCGACGCGCCCACGAACGACGTGTAGACGACGTGCCCGACCCCGGCCTCGACGGCAGCCTCGACGACGGAGCGGTGGTCGGCCATCCGGTCGGCGCTCTCGTGCCCGGAGACGAAGAAGAGGGCGTCGACGCCGGCCAGCGCCTCCCCGAGCGCCGGCCCCTCGTCGTACGCGCACTGCCACACCGGCAGCCCCAGGTCGGGTGCGCGGCTCGGGTCGCGGACGAGCAGGCGGGCCTCGGCCCCGGCCTTGGCGAGGTGGCGGGCGACGAGCCCGCCGACGGTCCCGGTGGCGCCGGTGACGGCGATGGTGGTCATGCCCGGTGCAACGACACGAGCCCGGCCCGATGTTCCTCGCCGGGGACGGACGCAGGGCGACGGCACGTCACGCTCTCGTCCTCACGTTGACGCGCTTGAGCCAGCGGTCCGTCCCGTCGAAGCGCGGCGTGAACGACCGCCGACCGTGCACCGCGACCGCGTTGTCGACGAAGGCGATGTCGCCGGGGGCGAGGGGGAGGTCCTGGAGGTTGGCGTCGAGGACCTCGACGAGGTCGTCGAGCGCCCGGGCCGCCTCCGGGTCGTCGGCGACGGCGTCGGTGAAGTCGCGGTCGACGCGGATCCTGCGTGCGTCGGACGGGTCGACCAGCCAGGTGCGCGCCAGGTCGTCCGGGTGGACGTCGTGGGCGTCGTCGGGCCGCAGCAGGAAACGTGGCTGCTGGAGCACCTCGACGACGTCCGCCGACAGCTGCGCGGGGTCGAGGAAGGACACCGTGGTGGCGCCGCCGGTCGCCGCGCGCAGGCAGAAGAGGCCGACGAAGTCCGCGCGCTGCTCGAAGTAGGCGTCCTCGGTGTGCCAGGCCAGCTCGGCGCGGCTCGACGAGCTCACGAGCGAGTCCTCCTGCCCCGGTGAGGGCACGACGTCGGTGACGACGCGACCGTCCTGCTGCGAGGCCCAGCCGAACGACTCGCCGAGGAGGTCGGCGACGAGCAGCAGCACGCACGCGTGGACGACGGAGCCCGCCGTCTGAGCCTCGCGCCAGTGCTGCGGCGTGGGCTCGAGACGCTCCGCGAGCAGCGGCGCACCGGAGACGACGCAGGCGTGGGGGAGGCGACGCTCGCGCACCTGCGCGACCTCGGCGACCAGCCGGGCCGGCAGCCGGCCTGCAGCCTCGCCGAGCAGGCGCGTCGGCAGGGGCGACCGCCCCCCGACGAAGGCGGGAGCCAGCTCGGTCGCGAGCCTCGCGACCTGGTGTCGCTCCTGCTCCGACAGCTCGATCCGCTCGATGCTCGCGCGCTCCATCGTGGTGTGCTCGCGGACGTGGTCGTTCATGATCCCCCGATCGTCGTGGCGTCCCGGTGCGCACGCGGCGAGGAGGAGACGCCTCCGCGATCTAAGGTAGTCGAGTCCACTCCACACTCGGGGGCGTCAGGTGGGCGCGTCCTGGCAGAAGGGTCGCTCCGTGGTCGATGAGATCGTCCGACCGCCACGACCTCGTCGCGGCGACCTGGTCCGCGTGGTGAGCCCGTCGTTGCCGTCGCTGGCCTACTCCCGCGGTGTCGTGGACGTGCCCGTGGCGCGTCTGGCCGCCATGGGTCTGCGGTGCGACTTCGCGCCGAACGCGTTCGAGATCTCCGACGACGGCCGGTCGGCGGGGACGGCGGCCCAGCGCGCGGAGGACCTGCACGGCGCGTTCCTCGACCCGGACGTCAGCGTCGTGATGAGTGCCGTCGGCGGCCTGGCCAGCCACGAGCTGCTGCCCCACCTCGACGCCGACCTGCTGCGCAGCCACCCGACGGCGTTCGTCGGACGCAGCGACAACACCTTCCTCAACGCCTTCCTCTACTCACGGGCCGGGCTGACGTCGTTCACCGGCGCCTCCTTCGTGACGCAGTTCGGGGAGTCCGACGTCCCGCCGGAGACGTCGCGATCCGTCGAGGACGTGCTGCTGGGGTCGGGGCCGCTGCGGCTGGAGAGCTCACCCGTGCGCACGCAGAACTCCGTGCCGGCCAGCTACGCGGGCGAGGTCCACCGGTGGTCGGGGGGACGCGCCGGCACGGACGTCTGGCTGCAGCACGGCAGGAGTGCCGGTCGCCTGCTCGGCGCGGAGGCGGGCATCCTCGCCGACCTGCTCGAGGCGGGTCTGCTCGACGTGACCGGCTCGGTGCTCTGGCTCGACGTGGTCGACGACGGGCCCGAGTACGCCGAGGAGGTGCTGGACCGGTTGTGGCCGCTGCTGGAGGGCGTGCCGGTGGCGGCGCTGCTGGTGGCGGACAACCCCTCGCTCCCGTTCGAGGACTGGACCACGCAGATCGGCGCGCGGCTTCGGGAGGGTGGGCCGCGGGTGGACGGACCGGTCATGGTCGGTGGCGACCTGGGGCACTACCAGCCCGCGTGGCTGCTGCCGTACGGTGAGGTCGTCGTCGTGGACGCCGCTCGCGGCATCACGATCGACCGATGACGCACCAGGTCGCGGTGCGCGACGCTGGAGAGATCGGGGGCAGCGGTGGACACCGAGGTGCAGGAGACGGTCCTGACGGTCGTGCGTGACGTGCTCGGACGAGCCGACGTCGGCCTCGACGACGACTTCTTCGAGGCGGGAGGATCGTCGCTGCTCGTCGTGGAGGCGATCGGTCGCCTGCGTGAGCTCGGGGTCGCCGTCCCGGCGCGGGTGTTCGTGGAGAGCACGCGGCTGCTCGACGTCGCGGAGGCCGCGCGGCCGACGGCCTGAGCCGATGCCCCGGCGCGGGCCGGTCAGGACTCCTGCGGGTCCTCGACCACGGCGAAGCTCCTCCGAGCGCCGACCACCAGGACGGCGCCGAGGACGAAGAACCCGGCCGCCACCGCGAACGGCGCGGTGTACCCGAGGTAGCGGGCGAGGAGCCCGCCGAGGGCGGCACCCGCAGCGAGACCGGCGATGCCGACGAAGCGTCCCACTGCCCCGACCCGGCCCATCATGTCGGTCGGTGTGATCTTCTGGCGCACCGTCACCGCCATGACGTTCCAGACGACGGAGTGCGCGATGTAGGTGGCGAGCGCGAGGCCGACGACCCAGACCTGGTCGACGACAGCGATGACGGCGAAGGACGCGGCGCCGACGAGCAACGCCCCGACGGTCGTGGTGCAGTAGCCCAGGCGACGTCTCAACGGCGCCGCCACCAGGCTGCCGAGGAGTCCGCCGACGGCCGAGACCGACAGCAGGAGCCCGTAGCCCTCCGGACCGAGCCCGAGCACCTCCTTCGCGTACAGCACGAGGTAGGAGAACGGGATCATGTACCCGACGCAGGCGAGGCCGCCGACGATGACGAGGGTCCTCACCAGCTCGTGGCGCCACGCCCACCGGGTGCCGTCGGAGATCTGCTGCGTGAACCTGCGGTGCTCCTGCGGGGGCGGGAGGGTGTAGTGCCCGCGCAGGCTCAGGTAGGCCAGGCCTGCCAGGGTGAACGCGACGGCGTTCAGCAGCGACGGCGCGAAGGCGGCGAGCCCGAAGAGGAATCCGCCGAGCGGCGGCCCGACGAACTCGTCGATGACGACCTGGGTCCCGGTGATCTGGGAGTTGGCGCGGTCCAGACCCGCTGCCGGAACGGCCTGCGGAAGGATGGCGACGGCGGCGCTGTCGGCGAGCGTCTCGACCACACCCATCAGCGCGTAGACGACGTAGAGCGCGACCATCGAGACGTGGCCGCTCACGACGAGCATCGTGAGGGCCGCGAAGAGCACGCCTCGCGAGAAGCTCGCTGCCTGGAGCAGGCGACGCCGGTCGACGCGGTCCACGAGGACACCGATCCCCAGCACCGAGAGCAGCCGGGGGACGGTGTAGGCGACCGACAGCGCCGAGATCTCGAGGGGATCCTGGGTGAGGGTCACGGCGAGCAGCGGCAGGGCCACGAACGTGACGCCGTCGGCGAGGTTCGACGAGGCGTTGCCGGTCCAGATCTTGCGGTAGTCGCTCATGCGTCCTGTCCTGCTGTGGCGAGCGTCGTCGAGACGGTCGCGTGGGGGTCGAGCGCGGCTGCGAGGAGGACCCGACGGTAGGTGTCGACGAGCTGCGCGACGTCCTCGTCCGTGAGGGCGTCCGCGGCACGCTCGACGACGAGGCGTGCGCCGTCGTCACTGGTGTCCAGCGTGACGAAGAGGTCGAACTTGGACGTGTCCTGAGGTGCCGTGACGGGGGTGACCCGGAGACCGTCGAGCGTCAGCGGGGTCCCCGCGCCGTGGTCGTGCGCGAACAGCACCTGCACGAGCGGGTTGGTGCCCGGTCGACGTTCCGGCGCCGCGGCGTCGACGAGCGAGGCCAGCGGCACCGGCGCGCTCGTCACGTCGAGCACCTGGCGGGCGTGTGCCAGGGCGAGGTCGATGATCGCCGGGTCGTCCGCTGCGTGGACGCGCAGGACGGCGGTCTCGACGAACATGCCGACGACGCGCTCCAGGCTGGGGTCGTCGCGCCCGTTGGCCGGCGTGCCGAGGAGGAGGTCGCGTTCACCCGTGAGGGACATGAGCGTGAGGGCCTGGACCAGGGAGCCGACGACGAAGACGGTGCTGTCGGCACGACGGGCCAGCGTCGTCAGGGCCCGCGCCGCGTCGGCGCCGAGGTCGTGCTCGCTGGCACGGCCCACGAAGGCACGGCGGGCGGGGCGATCGAGCGATCCGACGTGCAGCACGGTCGGCGCGCCGTCGAGGGCGTCGGCACGACGTCGCACGAGGTCGGCGAGCTCGGTCGGGTCCCAGGACCTGGTGGTCACGGAGTGTCCTTCGTGCCGGCGGACGTCCGCGAGCACCGCGACGGCGTCCCTGCGGCACCGGGCGTAGAGCTCGGCGAGGTCCTCGGCCACGACGCCGAGGGACCAGCCGTCGGCGACGAGGTGGTGGACCTTCAGCGCGAGAGCGTTGTTCCTGGTGTCGCGTGGCCACAGCTCCGCGACGAACAGCGGCTGTCCGCCGTGCACGTCGAGCGGTGCGTCGGCGAAGGACCGGAACCGCTCCTGCAGGTCGCTCGGGCCGAGCGGCTCGCCCCGCCGCAGCGGGGTCGGTGGCCCGGGTCGGGTGGCCGGCGGCATGGCGGCGGGGTCGATCCGGTGCCGCAGCAGCGGATGGCGCCACTGCAGGGCCTCGACGGCCGCCGCGAGCGCGTGCTCGTCGAGCGGCCCCTCGAGCTGCCAGGCCAGGGGTATGACGTAGGCGGCGCCGACGTCCTGGGCCGCCTCGACCCACCAGAGGGACTGCTGGGCGGGTGACAGGACGACGGGGTCCTGGGAAGGCACCGTGCGGATGGCCGGCCCCGAGGCCGGCCTCGGTCGGGCCCGGACGTGGGCGGCGAGCGCCTCGACCGTGCGTCCGGTGAAGACGTCTGCGAGGGTCACGCGCGTGCCGGAGCGGTCGGTCAGTCGCAGTGCCAGGCGCAGGGCCGTGAGCGACGTCCCGCCCTCGGCGAAGAAGTCCCCTCCGTGACTGGACCCGAGCAGCTCGATCCAGCACTCGCGCACGAGTCGCTCCGCGTCGTCGTCCTCACGCTGCGCGCCGACCGCCGTCGGCGGCGGCTCGGAGGTCGTCCGGACCGAGGTCCCGAACGCCGGCAGGAGGTCGCGCACGGCCGTGACGTCCGTCTTGCCGTTCGCCAGACGCGGGAGCGAGTCGACGGGCACGACGACGGCGGGGACGAGCGCTCGGGGGAGCCGTCGGGCCAGGTCGCGACGCAACGCCCGCGGGTCGAGTCCGACGTCCCCCGTGACGGCAGCGGCGAGGCGCGCCGACCGAGCGTCCCGTTGCACCAGCGCGACGGCGGAGGTGACGCCCGGTGAGGCGAGCAGCGCAGCCTCCACCTCGCCGAGCTCGATCCTCAGCCCGTTGACCTTGACCTGGCGGTCGGAGCGTCCCAGGTAGACGAGTGCACCGTCCGGCCGTAGCCGCGCCAGGTCGCCGGTGCGGTAGCAGCGTCCGCCCGGCTCGTCCCCGACGGGGTCGGGCACGAACCGCTCGGCGGTCAGCCGTGGGCGGCTCGCGTACCCGTCGGCGAGCCCGGCGCCGGCCAGGTGGACCTCGCCGACCGCGCCGGGAGGCACCACGTAGCCGTCGCGGTCGAGGACGTACGCCCGCCCGCCGGGAACGGCCCATCCGATCGGTGGCGCCTCGCCGGCGGCCACGACGGCTGCGGTCGAGTAGGTGCAGTCCTCGGAGGGCCCGTAGATGTTGACCACCCGCTGCGCGCCGGCGGCCGTCAGGCGCTCGACCAGGCTGCGTGGCAGGGGTTCGCCACCTGCCGCCACGACCATGCCGGAGACGTCGAGCGACCCGATGTCGAGCGCGGCCGACAGGAGCGTGGGGACACCGGCGGTGAACGTCGACGCCGGAACCTCGCGGGGGCCGTCGAGCAGGGAGTCGACGAGGTGCACCGTGCCACCTGTCGACAGGGTCGGGTACAGCTCGACGGTGGAGACGTCGAAGGAGATCGAGGTCGCGGCGAGGGAGCGACGCAGCGGCGCGGTGCCGAAGACCTGCAGCGACCCTCGGACCATCGCCAGCACGGCGCGATGCGGGATCGACACGCCCTTCGGCGTGCCGGTCGACCCGGAGGTGTAGAGCAGGTAGGCCTCGTGCTCGGCCGTGACCTGGGTGACGGGGAGGTCGTCCGTCGTCGGTCCGGCTGCGTTGCGCACGTCGATCGGGTCGCACACCTCGCCGAGGGGCTCGGGGACGGCGTCGTCGACGAGCAGGGCCCGGCATCCCGCGTCGCGCAGCATGAAGGCGAGCCGCTCGGTCGGGTAGGTCGGGTCGAGGGGCACGTAGGAGGAGCCGTGGGCCCAGACCGCGAGCAGCGCCGGGACGAGCTCCTCGGAGCGCGCCAGCATCACGCCGACGCGCGAACCGGGGGCCACGCCCTCGGCGTGCAGGCGGCGGGCCAGCACCCCAGCGCGTCCGACGAGCCCGGCGTAGGTGAGCGAGGTCGTCGCCGTGCGCCCGGCGACGGTCTCCGGGGTGCGGCGCGCCGCGGCGCGCACCAGGTCCCACACGTGGTCCGCGGCCGGCAGCTCGACGTCGACTCGCTCGGTGTCCCAGGCGGGGGTCTGGGGCAGTGCTCCCGGGAGGTGGCGGAAGCGGCCGCGGACGTCGTCGTCGGGGTCCTGCGTGGCGGCGTCGGCGAGCAGCTGGACCAGGTCGAGCACACGATCGGCCGAGGCGCGGTCGACGACGGAGGTGGCGTGCTCGAGCTCCAGACGCAGGCGGTCGCCCCGCCGGTGCAGGGTGAGCGCGAGGTCGAACTTCGCGCTCCCGCCGTCGACCTCGACCGGCTCGGCCACGAGGTCCGGCCACGCAGCCCGCTCCCCGGTGTCCTCGGCGAGGGCGAAGGTCACCTGGAAGACGGGGGGTCGGCTCGCGTCACGATCGGCCCCGACCGCGTCGACGACGGCGTCGAGTGGCACCAGCTGGTCCTCCACCGCGTCGACCCAGGCGTCGTGGACGCGCCGGGCGACGGCACGGGGGACGGTCGTCCCGGTGAGGTCGAGGCGGACCGGGACGGTGTTGACGAACATGCCGACCACGTCGTCGAGCCCCAGTGAGGGGCGTCCGAGCACCGGGACGCCGACGACGAGGTCGTCCTGACCGCTCGTGTGGCGGATCGCGTCGGCGAACAGCGCGAGCCCGACGGAGAAGAGCGTCGTCCTCGCCGCCTGGGCCAGTCGCAGGAGTGCCGCGCTGGTCCGAGGGTCGAGCTCGCGCACGACGGTGGCCCCCGCGAAGTCCTGCGTCGACGGACGGGGCTGGTCGGTGGGGAGGTCCAGGAGCGCCGGTGCGCCCGCGAGCCGGTCGAGGACGCGGCGCAAGGCTTGCTCGGTGCCTTGGTCCCGCTCGGCCTGGTGCTCCCCGAGGACGTAGTCGGCGTAGCGTCCTGCCGGTGCCGGCCAGACGCTGTCGAGCCGGCGGTGCGCGTCGTCGTAGCAGCGGGCCAGGTCGCGGTCGATGATCTCGAGCGACCGACCGTCCGCCACGGCGTGGTGGACGTCGAGGAGGACGAGGTGGTCGGTGGCGCCGTAGCGCACCACCTGGAGCCTGGTCAGCGGTGCGCCGAGCACCTCGAAGGGGGTCGCGGCGGCGGCGCGGGCCCGACGGCGTGCATCGTCGGGCCGGTCCTCGGCGGGGATCGCCACGTCGAGGACCGGCCGGGCCTCCCGGGGCTCGCCCGGCAGGGCGAGCAGCATGCCCTCGTGGTGCACGAAGCGCCGGGTGAGCTGCTCGTGCCGGAGCTGCAGCCGTCGGTACGCCTCGTGCAGGGCCACCACGTCGAGCGGACCGTGGAACCGCGTGGCGGTCGACAGGTTGTAGGCCGCCGCACCACCGCTCCAGGACGACATCACGATCATCCGCTCCTGCACCGCGGACGGCGTGATCGCGGCGCGTGTGACGGGGTCGTCGAGCGCCCGCTCCACGAACGTCGCGCGACGGGCCGCCGGGAGCGACTCGAACTGCTCGTGCAGCGCCATCGACTAGACCTCGCTCGTCGGCGGGGCGGTGTCGGCGGCGCGTGCCAGGAGGACCTCCGGCGCGAGGCCGGTGGCCGTCGGCTCCGTCCTCAGGTGCGTCGTGAAGAGGTCCGTGCGCGGGAAGCGGAACAGCGTGACCAGCGCGATGGAGCTGCCGAGCGCCTCGTTCAACGCGCTCACCACGCGGATCGCGGTGAGCGAGTCGCCGCCGGAGCGGAAGAAGTCGAGGTCGTCGGTGGCCGCGGTGCCCGGCAGGTGCGCCGACCACACCGCTCGGACGAGCTGGTCGAGAGGGTCGACGGAGGTCGTCGCCGGCGGGGGCGGCGGGGGCGCGCTCACCTGTGCATCGACGAGGCGGGCCAGCGCGGCCCGGTCACGTTTGCCCTGCGCGTCGCGGGGCACCTCGGGCAGGATCGCGACGTGCGCCGGCACGCTCGAGCGCGGCAGCGTGGAGAGCAGCTGTCGTCGGACCTCGAGGGCGTCGAGATCTGCCGAAGGTACGGGGACCACGTAGGCCACGGGCACGGTCGGCACACGCTCCCCGGTCAGCAGCTCCCACGCGCGGAAGGTCCGTCCGGGCTCGAGCTCGCCGAGGCGCTCGACGAACTGCTCGATCGAGACGCCCATCACTTCACCGCCGTGACGACGCACATGGAGTCGGTCCACCAGTACTCGCAGTCCGGTGGCGGAGCCAGTCCGTCCACGACCTCGACGGCGAAGGAGGAGAAGTAGCGCAGGAGGCTGCGCTGGTGTCGCCGGCTGAGTGAGTCGCGCTCGTTGGTGTAGTAGGTGAAGACGCCACCCGGACGCAACCGACTGGCTGCGGCCGGGAAGAACGCCTCCGCCACGGTGGAGTCGCGCAGGACGAACTCGTCGAACTCCTGCTCGCTCGTCGGGAAGGCGTCCCAGAAGACCCCGTCGTAGAGGCCGAGCCGAGGCACCTGCTCCTGCCAGTGGCCCGACACCACCTCGATGTCCGCGTGGGGGCGCGTGGCCGCCCAGTCGCGGGCCACCTCGGCCACGCGGTCGTTGAGCTCGACGATGGTGTGGGACCGCACGCCGCAGTCCTCGATGAAGCCCGCCGAGAGCCCCAGGCCGAAGCCGATCTCCAGCACGTCGCCGTGCGAGGCGGTCACGACCTCCGCCATCCGGCGCATGAGCGGGATCTCCCAGTCCTGCATCACCTGCTGGTCCTCGATCAGCAGCTGGCCGTCCACGTAGGTGGCGTCGCTCTTCTCCCACGCACCCGGGCTGATGGCGCGTCGGGTGTCGCTGCCGACGAAGTCGGGGGCGACGAGGTCGAGGTGGTGCAGCTGCTCCACGAGCTCGTCGACGGCGCGGTTCGTCACCCAGTGACGCTGTTCCCCGCGCGGCGCGCCGATGTAGGAGGACCGCAGGAACTCGAGGGTGATCTCGACGTCCCGCAGCCGTCGGCGCACCTGACGCGCGCGCAGGGACCTGTCGGTGCTGTCGTCGTTCACGTGTCGGTCTCCAGCTGGTCGAGGATCGAGTCGAGCAGGTCGTGCAGCTCGGGGTCGGTGGACCGGGCGGCGAGGTGCGTGCCCAGGCGGCGCAGGACGTCGTTCTGCAGGGACACGGACGTGACGCCCGCGTCGGCCACGCCGTCGAGGTCCTCCAGGGCGCGGACGATCTCGGCGGTCTCGACGCGGACACCGTTGATGGACAGCTGGTCGTCATCGCGTCCGAGGAACGCGAGCGACCCGTCGCGGCGCACGCGGGCGAGGTCGCCCGTGCGGTAGACACGGCCCAGGGACGGGTGGTCCAGGTAGCGCGCTCGTGTGCGGACGGCGTCGCGGTGGTACCCGAGTCCGACGCAGGCGCCGCCCAGCACGAGCTCGCCCCGCACGCCCCGCGGGACCGGCTGGAGGTGCTCGTCCAGGACGGCCGCGGAGGTGTTCGTGATCGGTCGCCCGATCGGCACGTCGCCGTGCTCGGAGGGGTGGAGCTCATGGGCGACGGAGCCGATGGTGGCCTCCGTGGGGCCGTAGAGGTTGAGGAACCGCGCCCCGAGGTCGAGCCGCGGGAGGAGGGCTGCGACCCCCGGGGTCAGCTCCTCGCCGCCCACGACCACGACCTCGAGCGCCCGCAGCATCGACGCGGCCGCCGGGTCGTGCGCGGCGTGCTCGAGCAGACCGCGCAGGACCCCGGGCACGAGGTCGATGGTGGAGACCTGGTGCTCGGCCACGGAGCGGCAGAACGCCTCCGGTCTCGCCTGCAGCGTCGGGTCGCCGACGACGGTCGCGCCGCCGAGCGTCAGCGGCCACAGGGACTCCCAGACCATGCTGTCGTACTGCGGGGCGGTGGTCCACAGCACGCGTCGGGCTGCTCGGGTACCCAGCTCCTGACTCATCCACGCGAGCCGGTTGAGGACGCCCCGGTGAGCGATCTTCACCGCCTTCGGCTCGCCCGTCGTGCCGGACGTGAACATCGCGTACATGGGCTCGTCGAGCGCGCCGACGAACGACGCCGCGAGTCCGGACGGCGGGGTCGGGCGGGCGTGTCGAGGCACGGTGACGACGGTCCGCGAGCCGTCGAGAGCCGACAGGACCTCCTCGTCCCCGACGACGACCGGGCTGCCGATGTTCTCCAGGGCCCGCTCGAGTCGCGCGGCGGGCCAGTCGGGCGCCAGCGGGACGAACGCCGAGCCCGCCGTGTTGACCGCCAGCATCGCCGCGACGAGCTCGGGCGACGACGGGAGGACCACAGGCACCAGTGGCGGTACGGCACCGGCCTCGCGGAGCCGGCCGACGACGTCGGCCACGAGGTCGCGCAGCGCGCCGTACGTGACGGAACGGCCACCCGAGACCACGGCCGTCGCCTCAGGATGGTCCCGTGCACCGTCGAGGAAGGCCTCGGCCACGGTGCGGGAGGGGACGTCGCCATCGCCGCCCCCGAGCACCGAGGCGAGGTCGTCGGGCAGGTCGACGGGGTCGAGGCAACGTCGTTCCGGATCGCTGAGCACCGCGTCCACCAGGAGCGCGAACGTGGTGGCCATGCGCTCCGCCTCCTCCTCGGACACCACGTCGAGGTCGTGCACGAGGTGGATGCGTGGGTCGCCCGGCGTGGGCCGGACGACGAGGGTGAGGTCCATCGTCGACGTCGACTCCGGCAGGTCGAAGGCCACGGCCTCGAGGGTGTCGAGGCGCATGGTCAGCGGCTCGGCCGGCTCCAGCACGACCATCGTCTGGAACAGGGGGTTCGTGTCGGCGCTGCGACCGACGCCGAGGTCCCTGAGCACCTCCTGCAGCGGGACGTCCTCGTGCTGCTGCGCGGCGAGCAGCTCGCGGGCGGTGCTGCGCAGGTGGTCGGAGACGGTCGGGTTCGTCGGTCGGTGGCAGCGCACGGGCAACGTGTTGACGAAGAAGCCGACGACGTCCTCCGTGCCGGGCGGCCGGTTGGCGCTCGGTGCTCCCACGACGAGGTCGTCTGCGCCGCACTCACGTGCGAGGAACAGCGAGAACAACGCGAACCACCACTGGTAGGTCGTCAGGCCCTCGCGTCGCGCGGACGCCTCCGCGCGGCGGAGAGCGTCGGACCCGAGTGGGACGGGTCGGCGTGCGCCGCGCCCGCTGCGCTGGACTGCGGTCGTGCGGTCGACGGGGAGGTCGAGCGCGGTCGGCGCTCCCGCGAGGAGGTCGCGCCAGAACGTCCGCCCCGCCGTCCGCGCCGGGCCGGACGACCGCTCGTGGATCGCTGCGTCGAGGTAGCTGACCGTTGGCGTGGGCAGTCGCGGCGTCGTGCCGCGGGCGATGGCGGTGTAGGCCGAGGCGACGTCGTCGAACAGCCGGCCGAGGGACAGCTCGTCGACGGCCACGTGGTGCAGGACGAAGAGGATCCGGGTCCCGCCGCTGGCTCGGGGAAGGACGCCCACCCGCAGGAGCGCTCCGGAGGAGAGGTCGAACGGGACGTCGACGAACGCCTGCTCCCCGACGGACAGGCCGGACCGGTCGTCCGCGACGGTCGCGTCGACCCGGGTCACCGTCGTGGGGTTCTCGGCTGCTGCGCTCTCGACCACCTGCTGCTGCAGCGTGCCGTCGACCATGCGCAGTGCCGTTCGGAGCGCGGGATGCGTCTGCTCGACGGCGCGGACCGCCTGCTCCAGCACGTCGACGTCGACCTCGCCGTCGACGTCGAACACGAAGGGTGAGTGGTAGGCCCGGGAGCCCGGGGCGAGCCGGTCGAGCAGCCACAGCCGCTCCTGCGCGAAGGACGCGGGGCCGACGGAGAGGCCCTGGGCGACGGGCGCGTCCCGGCCCCCGGTGGTGACCGACGGTGCGTCCTCGGGCCCGCCGGTCGATGGACGCACGTCGCCGAGCAGGGCGGCGGTGCCGCGTACGGTCGGGGCGGCGAAGAACTGCTCGGCCGCGAGGTCGGTGGAGTACTGCGACCGCAGCCGCACGAGGACGCGGGCGAGGTTCAGGCTGTTGCCACCCAGGTCGAAGAAGTTGTCGTCCGGGCCCGGCAGCTGACCGAGCACCTCGGACCACACCGCCGCGACCTCGCGCTCGAGCGGCGTGCTGCCCGCACCCGTCTCGGCGGTCGCCGACTCGGTGCGCAGCGAGACAGGCACGACGACCGGCGTGCCGTCCCGGACGACCCGGTAGACCGAGGGGCGCTCGTGGGGCGCCAGGGCATCACGTGCCTGCTCCGCGGCGCGGTGCACGAGCGTGGAGTCGTCGTCGACCTGCGGCTGGTTGACGGTGCGGGGCGCCGCGTAGGAGCGCGCCACGGTCGCCAGCGCCTCCTCGGCCTCCGCCCGGTCCTGCTCCGTGAACAGCACCACGTCGAGGTGGTCGGGCGACAGCGGGTGCGGCGCGGCCTCGCACGAGAGTCCGAGCGCCTGCGCCTGCGACCGTAGCGTGGCGACGCCCGCGCCCCGCGGCAGGGCACGCGCCACGATGGGGGCGCCGGGCTGCACGTGCTGCTGGAGATCATGCACGGTGAGGTCCGCTGCGGCGAGCTCGCGGACGGGGCGGGTGGCACGAGGGTCGGCGTCGAGCTCGAGCACCGCGTCGTAGCGGAACAGCGACATCTCGTCGACGGTGTCGACGTCCTTGCTCCGCGTCGCCACCCGTACGGGCCTGTCGTCCAGCACGGCGAGGTCGTGGAACCAGCGCGGTGCCAGCTGCAGCTCGATCTCCGCGCCCGACCGTGCGCCCTGCGGGGAGAAGCCTGGTTGGGCGGCGAGCCAGTCGCGGTAGGCGGGGTCGAGGTCGAGGTTGCGGACGTCGCCGACCACGACGTGTCCCCCCGGCGCCAGGGCAGCGGCCGCGCGATCCAGCACGGCGCGCAGCTCGCGCCCGCCGCGCAGGTACTGCACGACCGAGTTGAGCACGACGACGTCGAAGGTCTCGTCCCTGATCGGCAGGCTCGACCGGATGTCGCCGACGTGGAGCTCGACCGAGGCGCGGACGCCACGCTCCCGGACCTGCGTCTCGAGGGTCTCCACCACGTCCGGGACGAAGTCGATGCCGACGTAGCGCTCGACGTGGTCCACGATGCCGTGCAGGACCATCCCGGTGCCGCAGCCCAGCTCCAGGACCCGGCGGGGCTCCAGGTCGAGCACCCGCGCGACGGCGGCGTCGCGCCACGCCTCCATCGTCGCGAGCGGCACGGGCGAGCCGTCCACGGCGCTGAGCCACGACGTCGCGTCGAGACCGAGAGGGTAGGACGTCCGGTCGTCGGCGTAGAGCGCCTCGTAGACGGGCCTCCAGTCGTCGTCACCGGGCGGGCTGGGCTGGAGGTCGGCGACCAGCGTCGTGACGCCGCCCTCGCGCACCGTGTGCACCCGGGCGGACTCGATGCCGTGGACCTGGCCGAGCACACGGGCGACGCCCTCGGGACGGACGGAGAAGCCGTTGACCGAGAGCGTGGCGTCGATCCGGCCGTGGTGGACGAGGGCACCGGTGGCGGTCTCGCTCACGCAGTCTCCCGTGGCGTACATGCGCCCGCCGGGCTCGACGGCGAACGGGTCGGGCACGAAGGCCGCAGCCGTCGCCGCAGGAGCCTGGCGGTAGCCGAGCGCAGCGACGTCGGCTCGCACGTACAGCTGGCCGCGCCCGCCTGCCGCCACCGGCGTCAGGGACTCGTCCAGCACGTAGCCCACCACCCCGGGAAGCGGGTGACCGAGCGGCGTGCCTTCCTCGGTGTCGTCCTGGAGCGTGAGCGGGCCCGCCGCGTGGGTCGTGATGCCGGTCTCGGTGGAGCCGTAGAGGCTGTAGAGGGCGGGGCCGGGCCCGCAGGTCTGCAGCCACCGCGCGATCGCGTCGCGCGGCACCGGCTCGCTCCCGACGCCGACCACCCGCAGGTGGGTCGGCGGGCGGGGGACCTCCCCCCGTTCGATGGCCTCGAGCCAGACGATCCACAGGGACGTGGGCAGGTCGACGACCGTCACCCGGTGGTCGCGCAGGTGCCGGTCGAGCCCGACGAGGTCGGTGCGGACGTCGTCGGGCACGGGAACGCTGCGGCACCCGGCGCGCCAGGTGGTGACGACCTCCTCGAGAGAGATGTCGACGGACGACGGGTGGAGCTGGAGCACCCCGTCGTCCGGGACGAGCCGCAGGTGGGTGGCCAGTCGCGTCGCCAGGCGCGCCAGCCCCTGGTGCGAGCTGACCACTCCCTTCGGCTCGCCGGTGGTCCCCGAGGTCAGGGTCACGTAGGCCGCATCGGTCGCTCCTGGGGAGCGGGTGCCGGCGGTCCCCTGCGCCGCAGGGTCCGCGAGGTCGACCCGCAACGGGCGGAGCCCGAGGTCACGGGCGCGGTCCTCGTCGGGCCCGCCCATCACGAGGGCCACGGCACCGCGGTCACGGCCCACCACGCGTGCGTGTCGCGCCGGGGCCGCGTCGGGCTCGAGCGGCCGCCAGACCGCCCCGAGCCGCCAGGTGGCGAGCAGGGCCGCGGCGAAGTGCGGCCCTCTCGTGCCGACGTGGAAGACCGGGTCGCCGGGCGTGACGCCGAGCGCCTCCAGCTCGTGCCGGACCCGCTCGGCGCGACGGTCGACGTCGGCGAAGCTCAACCGGCCGTCGACGCCGTCGACGGCGACCGCGTCGGGGTCGCGCTGCAGGGCCGCGGCGAAGTGCTCGACGACGGAGGTCTGGTCCACCATGAGGGGTCTCGTCTCTCGATCAGCGGGCCGACGCGGGCCGGATGTCGGTCCAGACGGACTCGACATGGTCGAGGCACGCCTCCTTCGAGCCGACGAACCCCTCGGCCTGCCAGCCGACAGGGAGAGGTCGGCTCGTGGGCCAGGTGGAGTACTGCTCCTCGTGGTTGACCACGACGGCGTGCTCCTCCGGTGTCACGTCGGTGCTCATGTCAGACGTCCTCCAGGTCTCTCATCAGGGTGTCGAGTCGCTCGTGCGCCTGCGCGGTGTCGGCTCGCGTCGTCTCGACCTCGACCGGTCGGGCGCGATGGGCGATCGCGGTGGCCGTCCGTCCGTCCATCACGTCGCGAAGCGTCACCGCAGCGACACCGTCGGCGGCGAGCGTCCACACGAGGCGGTTGGCCAGGAGCGAGTTGCCGCCGAGATCGAAGAAGTCGCTCGTCGGGCCGACGGCGGGCCTCTCCAGGACGCTCGCGATACTGCTGGCGACGGCGGCCACGAGTGGATCGTCGGCCGGTGCGACGGGCTCGCGCTCGACGTCGGTGCGGGCCCAGCGGTCCTCGAGGGCACGCGCATCGATCTTGCCGTTCGGGGTGAGCGGGAAGCTCTCGACCTCGTACAGCCTGGCGGGGAGCATCGCCGGGGGGAGGTGGTCCGCGAGGTGGCGGCGCAGGTCCTCCTCGGTGGTCCCACCTTCGCCGGACCGCCGCCAGTAGCCGAGCAGCTCCGCGTGACCTCCCGCGCCACGCGTCGTGACGTACGCCTGGGCGACTCCGTCGGCGGCGTCGAGCACGGTGCGGACCTCCTCCAGCTCGATCCGGAAACCGCGGATCTTGACCTGGGAGTCGCGGCGGCCGAGGTACTCTAGTGCACCGTCCTCGGTGTAGCGCGCGAGGTCACCCGTCCGGTAGGCCCGCTCGCCCGGTCCAGTCCCGCGGGCGTGGGGCACGAACGCGCGCGCCGTGGCGACCGGCATGCCCGCGTATCCCTGCGCGAGGCCGGGGCCGCTCAGGTACACCTCCCCGACGGCACCGGGGGGCATCAGTCGACCGTGGTCGTCCAGCAGGTGCACGCACGTGGCGCCGACAGGAGCGCCGATCGGGAGCCACGCCGGCCACGTGTCCGGGTCCTGCGCAGCGGCGTACATCGTCGCGACGTGCGTCTCGCTGGGTCCGTACTCGTTGTGGAGGCGAGCCGCCGGCACGGACCGGAAGAACGCGCGGAGGGCGTCGGTCACCACGAGCTGCTCGGAGCCGGACACGACGACCCGCAGGCTCGCGGGTGCGACACCCTGCGCCACGGCCCCAGCGGTCGCCTCCAGGAGTGCGGGAGCGGGCATGAACAGCCTCGAGACCTCGTGCTCCTGCACCAGACGCATCGTCCGGTGGACCGCGTTGCGCTGCTCCTCGCTGATGAGCACGAGCGTGCCGCCGGTCTGCAGCGTCCCGAAGATCTCCTGCGCGGACACGTCGAAGCCGAGCGACGCGAACTGCAGCGTCCGGTCGCCGGCCCCGATCCCGGGGTAGGTCCGCTCCTGCCAGTCGAGCAGGTTCCCCACCGCCTGGTGGGTCATGCGGATGCCCTTCGGTCGCCCGGTCGAGCCGGACGTGTAGGTGACGTAGGCGAGGGCCTCTCCCGCGGGCCTCCTCGCGACCTCGGGTACCGGGAGCGGCGCCTCGTCGAGGGCTGGGCGGTCGAGGGCTGGGCGGTCGATGGTCTCGACGCCGAGCGCAGGAAGGACTCCGACGTCCTCGCCGGTGAGCGCCACCCGGACGGCGCAGTCCGTCACGACGTGACGCAGACGCGCTGCGGGATGGTCGAGCGTGAGTGCGACGTAGCCCGCGCCCGCGCCGAGGACGCCGAGGACCGCCGCGACCATGTCGGGCGAACGGGGCACGGACACCCCCACGACGTCACCGACGGCGACCCCGCGCGAGACGAGGGCGGCGGTCCACCGGGACGCCTGGTCGAGGAGCTCGGCGTAGGTGGTCGTCCGCCCCTCGTGCAGGACGGCCGGGTCGTCCGGCCGGGCGCGCGCCCAGCGCAGGATCGGCTCGTCGAGCTGGTGGGCGACCGGGCCCCGTCCGGCGTCCGGACCTCGGCCGAGGTCGAGCAGGCGGCGCTCCTCGGCGTCGTCGAGGAGGTCGATCTGGGCAAGGGGAGTGCCGGGCGACCCGGTGACCTCCCGCAGGAGGCGACCGTAGCGTCGCAGCAGCGACTCCGCCGTGGCGGTGTCGACGGCGTCGGCGCGGTGCTCGAGGTGCAGGCGCAGGCCCTCGTCCGTCGGCTCGACGAAGAGGGCGAGGTCGAACTTCGCCGTCCGCGTGGGCAGGTCGATCCGTCGTACGTCCGCGACGTCCTCGAGCACGAGACCGTCACCGGGGGGCTGCCAGGCGAACCAGACCGTGAAGAGCGGCCCGTCCGGCTCGCGGCCCGTGACCGCGCGCGCCACCTCCTCGTACGCCATCTCGGTCGAGGCCTCGAGCGCGTCGAAGAACGCGTCCCGCGTGGACTCCACGACGTCGTCGAACGTCCGGTGCCCCGGGAGGTGTGGGCGGACCACCAGGGTGTCGAGGAAGTAGCCCACGAGGTCGCCCGCGCCGGGACGGGACCGCTGCGCGAGGGGGGTGCCGACGGCGACGTCGTCGTGCTGGCCGTGGAAGGCGACCAGCGTCGCCCAGGCCGCGAGGTGCACGACGTACTCCGTGCAGGCGTGGGCGGCGGCCAGGTCGCGGACCGCGGCGCTGGTCGTGAGGTCGACCGTGGAGGTGGCATGTGCGCCACCGACGTCGGGACCGCTCCCGCTCGTCTCGCGACGCGGGAGGTCGAGCCGTGCCGGCGGGTCCGCGAAGGCCCGTGCGCGTCGGGCGATCCGGTCGTCCCGTCCCGGACCACGTGCCTGGAGCTCCTCCTGCCAGGCGCGCAGGTGGGTGGGCAGGATCTCGTCGTCCGAGGGCGGCGCCGCGGAGGCCCCGTCGCGGTAGCACCGGGCCACCTCCTCGAGCACGAGGTCCATGGACCAGTCGTCGAACACGAGATGGTGCACGACGACGGCGAGCACGTGGCGGTCCTCCGCCTCGAGCAGCAGCGCTCGGACGGGGAGGTCGTGGGCGAGGTCGAAGGGCCGGTCCGCCAGCTCGTCGAGGACACGATCGACCTCGTGCGCGTGGACGCGGCGCCGCTCGACCCGGGCCCCGGTGCCGGGCTCCGAGGCCCACCCGAACGGACGACCCCCGTCGCTGCGCACCCGCATCCGGAACGCGACGTGGGCGTCGAGGACGGTCTCCACGGAACGGACCAGACGGTCGGGGTCGAGGCCGTGCCCGATCGCGTAGGCGAAGGGCACGTGGTAGGCCGCGCCCCGGCCCAGCGAGTCCTGGATCCAGATCCCCTCCTGGCCAGGGGTGAGGGGGATCGTCGTCATCGAGGTCCTCCGGAGGACCAGCTCATCGGCTCGATCCGACGCGCCGCTCCAGCGCGTGGTCGGGGACGGCCTCGAGCGGGTCGACGTCGCGGGCGGCCACGAACTCCGGACGGGGGTCCTCGACGGTCGCCAGCGCGTTCTCGACGCTGTTGTAGGTGAGCACCACCATCCGGCGGTCGAAGGGCGACAGGTTCGACGACGACGCGTGCAGCAGGAGGCTGTCGAACATCACCACGGTGCCGCGCGGCCCCTTCGGTGCCACCATCTCCCGGCCGGCGAGAGCGGCCTCGAGCGTCGCCGGCGTGATCTGGTGGCGCAGCGTCGAGGACAGGGTGTCCGTCCACGAGGTTCCGGCCCGCGTCTCGGTCGAGACCTGCCCGCCGCGGTGCGACCCGGGCACGAACGTCAGGGGTCCGTTGAACTCCGTGACGTCGTCCAGGAAGAGGGCGAAGTTGACGGCACGGGGCCGGGGCATCCCGTCCTCGAGGTGCCAGAAGGTGAAGTCCTGGTGCCACTCCCAGTGGTCCCCGACGAGCGCGCGCTTGGCGTTGATCTTGAACTGGTGCACGTAGACCGGCCCGCCGAGCACGTCCTCGGACAGGCTCAGGAACCGCGGGAGCCTGACGAGGTCGGCGAAGACGTCGCTGACGAGGTGGCCGCCGTGGTGACCCCGCACCGTCGTGCCGTCCGACTCGAGGATGAGCGCGGGTGACGGCGTCGCGACGAGGTGCTCGAACTCCGTGACGAGCACGTCCACCTCGGCGGGTGCGAGGTGGTCCTGGAGCACCACGAATCCGTCGCGGTCGTACGCGGCCTGGTCGAAACCGGTCATCGAAGTCCCCCCCCGGGATGCATCGGTCGTGACGACCCTAACACCGCCCGTGGACGGCAGGACGCCAGTGCATCGCCGCCGCCACGACACCGTCGCGTGCGCCCCAGCACCCCGGCAGACGGGCCGGGAGCGACGTTCGGAGGTCGGCGTCGAGGGTGACCTCGAAGGTGCCGTCGAGGTCGAGGTGCACGGTCGCGTCCTCGAAGCCCAACCACCGCCGTTCCAGGGGGAACCAGACCTTGTAGCAGGCCTCCTTGGCGCAGAACAGCAGTCGGTCCCAGGGGACGGAGCCGTCCTGGTCGGCTCGTTCGGCCAGGTGACGACGTTCCGCCGGCGAGGCGACCACCTCGAGCACGCCGGGTGGCAGCGGCAGGCTCGGCTCGACGTCGATCCCGAGCCCCCGGACCTCCCCGGCCTGCGTCACGGCGCAGGCCGCGTAGTCGTCGCAGTGCGTGATGCTGCCGACCACGGGGGTCGGCCACAGCGGCTCGCCCTGGTCGCCTCGCGGGAGGACGGGCACGTCCCGGCCGAGCTCGGACAGGGCTGCGTGCGCGAGGAGTCGTCCGGTGGCCCAGTCGTCCCGGCGCCGCTCCCCCGCGCCGGGCACCTGACGGCGCTCCTCCTCGGCCAGGAGGTCCCAGGTTCGACCGGGCGTGCCGGACCGTCGAGCCTCGTGGACCACCACGTCGGGGGGCAGCAGCGACGCGACGAGCGGGGTCACGGCTCGACCCTGCGGCCGGCAGGTCGGCGGCGACGGTCCACGGCGACAGGCTAGTCGTCGCGGGTGCGAGGATCGGACGCATGACCCACGTCCGCCCTGCGGCGCTCGCCGACGACACCGCCCTGCTCGGTCTCGACCTCGCGACCTGGAGCCCTCGGTGGTCGCCGGGCGAGCCGCCGGCTCGCGACACGTTCTTCGGCGAGCGCAACGGCGGTCCGGGCGGCTTCCTCGTCGCGGAGCGGGACGGTGCGGTCGTCGGCTACGTGGCACTCCACCCGGCGGGCGACCTGGCCACGCACGCGCACGTGCGCACGATCGACGGCCTGGCGGTGGACCCGTCGGCCCAGGGTCGGGGGATCGGCGAGCTGCTGGTGCGTGCGGCCGTCGAGCGGGCGCGCGCCGAGGGCGCCGCGAAGGTGACGCTGCGGGTGCTGGGCACGAACCCGGCGGCGCAGCGGCTCTACGAGCGCTGCGGCTTCGGCGTCGAGGGAGTGCTCGTCGGCGAGTTCCTCATCGACGGCTCACCCGTGGACGACACGTGGATGGCGCTGCACCTGCGCTGACAGGCACCGCTCAAGGCGCCGCTCAGATCGTCTGGGCGACGACGTCGAGCTCGACCGGCACGCTACGGGCGCTCGACCCGGCGCTGATCCACAGCCCGACGGTGCGGGCGGCGTCGGGCTCGCTGGGGATCCACTCCGCGATCCACGCGGCGACGGCGCGGTCGGCAGTGCCGGGCCAGACGCGGTGGACGGTGACACGGGCGGGCGTCTCGAGGACGGGGAGGTCGACGTCGGGATCGATCTCGACGACCACCTGGCCGTACACGTCGGCGGGCAGCAGGGCCAGCGCCGACTGCAGCACCACGAGGTCGTCGGCGCAGCCGGCGAGCAGCACGTGCTGCAGCGGGACGCGGCGACGGTGGGACCTCATGAGGTGAGTATAGGCTTACCTGCGCCGTCTGAGGCAAGGGTTGCCTATCTCACAACGCCGACCGCCTACGTGGACATGCCGCGAGCCCGGTCCGCCGTGAGGCGGGCCGGGCTCGACGACCGGTACGACGGTGGGGCGATCAGGCGGCGATGTGCGCCTGGAGCAGCCACCGGTCCTTCGTCAGGCCGCGCTCGATCTCGATGGCGACGTCCTGGCTCGACAGGTCGATGTCGTCCAGGCCGGTGATCGCGGTGCGGATCGTGACGAGGGCGGCGTCGATCTGGGCGACGGTCTGCGCGACCGTGGTCTGCCAGGGCTGGAAGCCGTCGGACAGCGCGGGCAGCGTCGACTTCGCGGCGACGGTGGCCAGACGCGAGTCGAGCGGCAGGCCGAGGGCGACGATGCGCTCGGCGGCGGTGTCGGCGTAGTCCTGCGCGTGGGCGACGAGCTGGTCGAGCGTCTCGTGCACGCCGGCGAAGGCGCTGCCGCGCACGTGCCAGTGGGCCTGCTTGCCGTCGACGACGAGGGCCTCGAGGTCGTGGACGACGGGGGTGAGGAACTGGGCGACGCCGGCCGCGATCTCCGACGTGGTCGCGAGGGCCGAGGGGGCGTCGGTGTGGGTGGTCGAGGTCATGGTGCACGTCCTTCTCAGTCAGGGTCTCTGATCTCTACAACGCACATCGTTCCCAAGAATTCCATCGTGTGCAACGTAGATCAGGCTCGCCTCACGGAGCCCAGGCTTGCCTCGCCCGCCTGGAACGACGGGCGAGACGAGCCGTACGGAGCGCTCAGCCGACCGGCAGGTCCTCCCGCGGGCGGTCGCGCTCGTCGGCCGCGGACCGACGAGCGCGGGCGGCCAGCACGAGGTCGAGGAGCAGGAACACCGCCAGGGAGACGCCCAGCAGCGGCACGAACCACCCGACCGCCAGCGTCACCAGGACGACACCGAGGAGCACCCCCGGCGAGAGGCGTCGCCACGTGCCGGGTGCCGGCGCGCGCCCGACCCGGGCCGTGCCGCGCGTGGGACGACGCTGCCACCACGACCGGTAGCCGAGCAGCGTCACGGCGATCAGCCCGAGCGCGACCGCGGCCAGCACCAGCTGGTTGAGCAGCCCGAACAGGACGCCGACGTGGGCGTCGATGGTCCAGCGGGTGAGCTTCGCCGCCAGCGGCTCGTCGGCGAAGCGGATCTCGTCGACCACGGACCCGTCACGCGGGTCGACGGCCACGGAGTCCAGGCGCGTGGGCGCGCTGCGCTTCTTCTCGGCGACGGTCCACGCCGACGCGTCGTCGACGGGCGCGGTGAGCAGGAGCGGGTCCTGCAGCCCCGCCGCGCGCGCCGCCGCGAGCACCCCGTCGACGCCGACGCCGCGGCTCACGACGTCGTCGGAGACGCCCGACCCGGGTCCCCCGTGACCCCCGTGCGCACCGTGGCCCGACGACCCGCTGTCCTCGCCGTCGAGCGACGTCGTCAGGGTCGTGCCGGTCCAGGAGAGCGCCGTGCGCACCTCCGCCACGTGCTCGCCGGCGAAGCGTGACCAGGTGAGTCCGGTGGCCGACAGGAAGAGGGCACCGAGGGCCAGCCAGACGCCGAGGGTCGCGTGCCACGACAGGGTGCGGCGGCGTCCCGTCGCCGACTGCTCCGGCAGCAGCAGGCGGCGTGCGCGTCGGTCGCTGCGCCGCTTGGTGAACCAGAGGGCGAGGCCGCCCAGCACGACGACCCAGAGCCAGCTGGCGGCGAGCTCGCTGTAGGAGCGCCCGACGGTGCCGAGGTGCAGGTTGCTGTGCAGCTCGTTCAGCCAGGCGCGCACGCCCAGCCACTGGCCGTACTGACGCTCCTGGCCGAGCACCTCGCCGGTGTAGGGATCGACCATGACGGCGCGGTAGGAGTTCTCGGGCACGTCGGCGTCGGTGAACACGACCCGGGTGCTGCTGTCGGGGGTCGCGGGCGGCCGGATCTCGACGAGGGTCCCGTCGGGGTGCGCCTCGCGGGCGACGGCGAACTGCTCCGAGAGCGGCAGCTGCGCACCGCGAGGCTCGACGGTGAGCTCGTCGGCGTAGACGGCGCGCTCGATCTGCGGTGCCGCGGTGTAGACCAGCCCGGTCACGGCGGCGACGAGGATGAACGGCGCGACGAGGACGCCGGCGTAGAAGTGCAGGCGCAGCACGAGGGGCTTGAGCTGCGCCCAGACGCCCGGTCGGGCGTCGGTGGTGGAGGTCATGGTGGTCCTTCGCAGGAGAGGAGGTCAGGTGAGGAGGGACTGGCCGAGCTGCTCGCCGCGGCGGGCGCCGGGCAGCACCGCGAACACGGCGGAGCCGATCGGGGTGGTCCACTGGTTGAGCAGGTCGAGCTCGGCGAGCCGACGCTGCAGGGGTACGAACTGCGCCTCGAGGTCGGCCTGGAAGGACACGAAGACGAGGCCGGCGTCGGTCAGCTCGCCGGCTGGCGGCGGGTCGTCGTAGTTGTACGGCCGGCGCAGGATGCGCTGACGACGGTCCTTCGTCCTGGCCCGGCGGACGTGGGCGAAGGGGTCGATGACCTCCAGCCCGTTGGCGTCGAGCGCCTCGAGGTCGGGGTCGTCCTCGAGGCGTCCGCCGGTGAGCGGCCGCCCGTCGTCGAGCCGGCGCCCGATCGTGCGCTCGCGCGCAGTCCGGTCGACCTCGTCCCACGTGTCGAGCTCCATGCGGATGCGCCGCACCACCATGGTCGTGCCGCCGTCGAGCCAGGCCGGACCGTCGGGCGTGGTCGTGGCGCTGCGCCACACGAGTGCGTCGTGGTCGGCGGGCCGGGGGTTGGCCGTCCCGTCGACCTGGCCCATGAGGTTGCGTGGCGTGCGGCCACGCCCGAGTGGGCCGCGGAAGCCGCGCTGCACCCACCGGACGGTCGTGAACGTGCGTGCCTCCTTCGTGAGCAGACGGAGGGCGTGCGAGACGACGAGCTCGTCGTCGGAGCAGATCTGCAGCAGCAGGTCGCCCCCGCTCCACCGGTCCTCGAGCCGGTCGACGGTGAAGTCCGGCAAGGGACCGAGCCACGACGGCATGTCGACGCCGGCGGCCTCGACCGCGCCGGGCCCCACGGCGAGCGTGACGGTGAGTCCGCTCGGGCGCAGGGCCAGCTCGGGCTCGGTGTCGGCGAGGCCCGCGCGTCCCGCCGTCAGACGCTCCACGTCGTCGGTCCAGATGGCGAACAGCCGGCGGAGGGCGTCGGCGTCGACACCGTCGCGGAGGTCGTAGGCGACGAGCACGCCGTGGTCCTGCGGCGGGGTGACGACGCCGGCCTGGTGCGCCCCACGGAACGCGACGGTCCGCGTACCGGGGTCGGCGGCGGGCGGTTCGTGGGCCACGGCCGACGCCCCGGCCGCGCCCACGACGACACCGGCCGCACCGACCGAGCCGGACGTCAGGAGCGCCCGCCGCGAGAGTCCGCGACGCGGCTCACCCATGGTCGCCGTGGTCCGCGTGCTCGCCGGTGTCCCCGTGGTCCATGTCCCCGTGGTCGGTGCCGCCCTGGTAGTCCTCCTCGGCACCGGAGAAGGAGCGGGCCGGAGCCGTGAACGACATCGTCGAGTCGTCGGAGAACCGGATCGTCACGCGCACGTCCTGCCCGGGCTCGACCGGTCGGGTGAGGTCCATGAGCATGATGTGGTCGCCGCCGGGCTCGAGCGTGTGGGTCTTCCCGGCGGGGACGACGATGCCGCCCTTCTTCTGGCGCATGACCATCTGTCCGTCCTCGTCGGTGGCCATCTCGTGCAGCTCGACGCGGCCCGCGACGCCGTCGGTCGTGGCGGAGACGATCGTGACGTCGCGGTCGGCGGCGTTGCGGAAGGTGCCGAACGCGGCGGTCATGCCGGAGTCGGCGGCCTTGACCCAGGGGTCCTGCACCGAGACGGTCGACGCCTCGGTGGCGGTCGAGGCGTCGGTGGAGGAGCCGCAGGCGGTCAGGCCGACGGCGGTGACGGTGACGAGCAGGAGGGTGGCGAGTCGCTTCATCGGGTGTGGTCCTTGTCGGAGGTCGGGGTGGTGCGGGAGCGGCGCACGAGGACGACGACGGCGGCGAGCAGCACGAGGGCAGCGAGGCCGCCCAGCGCGTACGCGCCGTAGCGCGACGTCGAGGAGACGTCGGTCGCCGTGCGCTGGGTGGGTGCGGCGGTGGCCGGGGCTCGACCGTCGCCGAGGGTGAAGGCGACGACGCCGTCGACCGGGTGGCCGTCGGCCGACACGACGCGCCAGACGAGCGTGTAGCGGCCGTCGGGCAGCGTGGTGCCGGGTGCGTCGGCCAGGAGCCGGGTGCCGTGGGCACGAGGCGTCAGCGTGGCCACGGTGTCGCCGTCGCGGCGCAGCACCATGGCGGGGCTGATGTCGCTGACGGGTTCGTTGAAGCGCAGCTCGAGCTGCTCCGGCAGGGCCTGGACGGTCGAGCCGGTCTGGGGGTTGGAGCCGATCAGTGCGCTGTGCGCCGACGCGGCGAGCCCGGGCAGCAGCACGAGCAGGCCGGTGAGCAGGCACAGCAGCACGGACCGACCCCGGAGGGTCGGGTGCATGGGTGTCTCTTCCGGGAAGGGGGTGGATCGGTGGTCAGACCGATGCCGGGGGTGCCCTTCCGGGAGGCAGCGCGATGCGCGCGACGGCGTGCAGCGACGACGTCGTCGAGACGAGGAGGATGGTGCGCGGCGCAGGCGTGAGGACGCGCAGGATGCGCAGCGCCCGCAGGGCGAGGTGGTCGAGGATCGACAGGAGGGCGCGCTCGGCGCGGGGGACCACGGCCACGAGGAGCGCGGCGGCCAGGCCGTGGGTGAGCAGCATGAGCGTGCCGTCGCCGCCCATGGCGGGGTGCTGCGCCATCGACACGCCGTGGACGGCGCCCTGCGTGAGCAGGAAGGCCGCGAGGAGCGTGCGAGGGGTCCAGCGCTGGCCGCTCAGCATCCACGCGAGCGCACCGACGCCCACCGTGATCGCACCCAGCGCACCCAGCGAGGGCGCGGCGCCCCCGGCGGCCTCGTGCGCCCCGACGCCGAGGCCCGTGGTGAGCGCGCCGACGAACGCAGCACGGACCGTGCGGGCGTGGCCCGAGGTCAGGCGGCGGTCTGCGCTCACCGGCACACGGTACTACGCGGTGTCGTAGACGCAGGAGCCACACGCACTGCGGGCAGGACCCGGAGGTCCTGCCCGCAGTGGTCTCTCCCCAACCGGGAGATCAGTTTCCGTCGTCACCAGAGGTGGTGTTCACGGTGATCTTGGCGACGCCGACGAGGAGGTCGGACGTCACGGCGTCGGTCTTGAACGTCTGGTTCAGCAGATCGGCGGCGACCGGGCTCACGAAGACCTTCGTGCCCTCGAGGACCGCCGTGTCGCCCTCGGTCTGCAGCGGCTTCAGCGTGCTGCCGTTCAGCGTGAAGATGTACGCACTGTTCACCACGGACTTGCCGTTCACCGACACGTCGCCGTAGACGCGCGAGACGCCGGGATCGACGTTCAGGTTGGTGATCTCGACGGTCGTGCCTCCGGCGGACAGGGAGAAGCCGGAGCCCTCGTGCTGGATCTGCCCGATCACGTACGGCGAGACCTGACCCGGCTTGAACACCTCGACGTTGCCGCCGGTGATCGGGAAGACGAGCGATCCGTCGGTCAGGGCGCCGTCACCGACGGTGCCGGGGGTGAGGCCGAGCGAGGTGAGGGCGTCGGTGAAGCCCGAGTCCAGCGCGACGGCGGTGTCGTCGCCGGTGAGCGCGGTGATGGAGGCGACGGGCTTCGGGGGCGTCGCGCTCGACGAGGTGCTGCTGGAGGAGCTGGCATCGGAGCCGGAGCTGCATGCGGCCAGGGGCAGCGCGGCGACGGCCACGACGGCCAGGCTGGCGAAGAACTTCTTGCTGGGGTTCATGGTGCTCACGAGAGCCACATCCTTGATCTGTTGGTGTACCTGTGGTTCGCGGCGGCGGCACCGAGAGATGGGCCGGGAGCGTCGATTGCGCTCGAGAGAGACCCAGGTCACGCCAGCGGCGGCGGATCGGTGGCGCCCCGACGACGGTCAGGAGAAGCCGCGCAGACGCAGGCTGTTGGTCACCACGAGCACGCTGCTGGCCGCCATCGCGACGCCGGCGATCATCGGGTTCAGCAGGCCGGCGACGGCGAGGGGCAGGGCGGCGACGTTGTAGCCGAACGCCCACACCAGGTTGGTCCGGATGGTGCGCAGGGTCGCCCGCGACAGCCGCACCGCGACGACGGCCGACGAGAGGTCGCCGGAGACGAGCGTCAGGTCCGAGGCGGCGATCGCGACGTCGGTGCCGGTGCCCATCGCGATGCCCAGGTCGGAGGCGGCGAGGGCTGCGGCGTCGTTCACGCCGTCGCCGACCATGGCCACCACGCGACCCTCGGCCTGCAGCCGCTGGACCGTGCGCAGCTTGTCGTCGGGCGTCACCTCGGCCTCGACGTGCTCGATCCCGACCTCGGCGGCCACGGCGTCGGCGACGCGGCGCGCGTCGCCGGTCAGCAGCACCGGCTCGAGCCCGAGGTCGCGCAGGTCGGCGACCGCCTGCCGCGACGTCGGCCTGACCGTGTCGGCCACCGTCACGGTGCCGACGAGCCGGCCGTCGGCCTCCACGACGATCGTCGTGCCGACGACGTCGGTGGGCTCGACGTCGTGCCCGAGCCACGACGCGCGTCCGGCCCGCACAAGGCTGCCGTCGACGACGCCGCTCACGCCCTGGCCGGGGTGGTTGGCGAACTCGCGCACGGGGAGCGGCTGGTCGACGAGGGCGGCGACGGCGCGGGCCACCGGGTGCTCCGACGCGTGCTCGACGCCGGCCGCGAGGGCACGCAGCCGTCCGACGTCGACACCGGCGGCGGGGCGCACGTCGACGACGCGCATCTCGCCCGTGGTGCCGGGGCCGGTCTTGTCGAGGACGACGGTGTCGACGCGGCGGGTCGACTCGAGCACCTGGGGGCCCTTGATGAGGACGCCGAGCTGCGCACCGCGACCGGTGCCGACCATGAGGGCGGTCGGCGTCGCGAGCCCGAGCGCGCAGGGGCCGGCGATGATGAGCACGGCCACGGACGCCACGAACGCCTGCGTCACGGTGCCGCCGAGCAGGGCCCAGCCGAGGAACGTGACGACGGCCAGGGCGATCACGGAGGGCACGAACCAGGCGGCGACGCGGTCGGCGAGCCGCTGCACCTCCGCCTTGCCCTCCTGGGCCTCCTCGACCAGCCGTGCCATCTGCGCGAGCCGGGTGTCGGCGCCCACGGCCGTCGCGCGGACGACGAGCCGTCCGCCCACGTTCACGGTCGCGCCGGTGACCGCGCGACCCTCGTCGACCTCCACGGGCACGGACTCGCCCGTCAGCATCGACTCGTCGACGGCCGAGGCCCCCTCGACGACCTCGCCGGCGGTGGCGATCGTCTCGCCCGGCCGGACGACGAAGTGGTCGCCGACGCGCACGTCGTCGACCGGCACGCGCGTCTCCCGCCCGTCGCGCAGCACGGCGACGTCCTTGGCGCCGAGGTCGAGCAGCGCTCGGAGCGCGGCGCTCGACTGACGTTTCGCGTCGGCCTCGAGGTAGTGGCCGAGCAGCACGAACGTGGTCACGACGGTCGCGACCTCCAGGTAGATCTCGTGTGCCCCACCGCCGGTGAACGACCACTGCATGCGCATGCCGATCTCGCCGGCACCGCCCAGGAGGAGGGCCCACAGCGACCAGAGGTACGCCGCGCCGACGCCGACCGAGACGAGGGTGTCCATCGTGGCGGCGCCGTGGCGCAGGTTCGTGGCGGCGGCGCGGTGGAACGGCCAGGCGCCCCAGGTGACGACGGGGGTCGCCAGGGCGAGGGCCAGCCACTGCCAGCCGGGGAGCTGGGTCGCCGGCACCATCGACAGCACGAGGACCGGGAGGCTGAGCACGCCGGAGACGAGCGCGCGTCGACGCATGGACGCCGCCCCGTGGAGACCGTCACCGTGAGGACCGCCCGTGTGGTCGTGACCACCGCCGTGGTGCTGGTGCGGCAGCGTCGCGGAGTAGCCGGTGGCGGCGACGGTGTCGAGCAGCACCTGGTGGTCGGTGCCCTCGGGCACGCGCACGGTCGCCTTCTCGGTGGCGTAGTTGACGCTCGCCTCCACGCCGTCGAGCCGGTTGAGCCGCTTCTCGATGCGTGCTGCGCAGGCGGTGCAGCTCATGCCGTGCACGTCGAGCCGGACGGTCTCCTGGCCGATGACCTGGTCGGTGTCGTGGTCGGTGTCGTGGTCGCTCACGGTGGCCTCCTCAGGCCAGGGCGTACCCCGCCTCGGCGACGGCCTCGCGGACCGCGTCGGACGAGGGGTCGCCGGTGACGGTGACGTGGGAGGTGCCGCCGGCGACGAGGTCGACGCTGACGTCGGTGACGCCGTCGAGGGCCGTGAGCTCCTCGGTGACGGCGGCGACGCAGTGGGCGCAGGTCATGCCGGTGACGTCGTAGGTGGTGGTCATGCTGGTCCCCTCTCGGGACGGGGTCGGGTGGGTTCGGGTCAATTCAGGAGCGGACGAGTCGGGCGATGGCGTCGGAGGCCTCCTTGACCTTCGCGTCCGCCTCCGGCCCGCCCGCGCGCGCCGCGTTCACGACGCAGTGGGCGAGGTGCTCGTCGAGCAGCTTGAGCGCCACCGCCTCGAGCGCCTTGGTGGTCGCGCTCACCTGGGTGAGCACGTCGATGCAGTAGGTGTCGTCCTCGACCATGCGGGTGAGGCCGCGGACCTGGCCCTCGATGCGTCGCAGTCGCGCGAGGACCGCCTTCTTGTCGTCGGAGTAGCCGGGTGCCTCGGGGTGCTCGTGCGTGGCGCTCATCCGAGCAGTCCCTTCATCTGGGTGATCTCGGCGGTCTGGGCGTCGATGATGGCGCGGGCGAGCGCCTTCGCGCGGGAGTCCTGCCCGTCGGCGATCTCGGTCTGGGCCATCTCGACGGCGCCCTCGTGGTGCTCGACCATCATCTCGAGCCAGAGTCGGTCGAAGGTCGCGCCGTCGGCGTCGGCGAGCCGGGACATCTGGTCCTCGCTCATCATCCCGGTCATCGAGTGGCCTGCGCCTCCGTGCCCGCCGTGGTCTCCGTGCCCGCTGGGCACGTCCTCGCCCCAGCCCTCGAGGAAGCCGGTCAGCTCCTCGATCTCCGGCTTCTGGGCGGCGCGGATGCGGGTGGCGAGGTCGGTGACGTCGGCGGAGGCGCCGCGGGCGGGGTCGAGCGCGAGGTCGCTCATCTCCACGGCCTGCTCGTGGTGCGGGATCATCTGCTGCGCGAACGTGACGTCGGCGTCGTCGTGGCCCTCGTCGCTCGTGTTGGGCGAGCCGCACCCGGCGAGCAGGAGGGCCGCGGCGGCCAGGACGATGGCGAGCAGGCGTCGGTTCATGTCTTCTGTATACCCCTAGGGGGTACGGGTTTCAAGTCGTAACTGTCTGAGGGAAACGTCCCGGACCCGAGCGACCGGCGTGGTGGAATGTGCGCATGCCCGACCAGCGCGACGCGCCCTTCCGGCCGGTCCTGCAGGACCACCAGCCGGTCGAGCCGTCCTACAACGTGTTCTCCGGGGTGTTCCCCGCCATCATCGGCGGCAGCGTCGGCACGACTCTCGGCATGCTGGCGATCGCGCGCCGGCTGCGGGTGTCGCCTGCCGTCCAGGCTGCCGTCGTCGGGATCGGTGTCGTCGGGGTGGCGATCGGTGTCGCGCTCGCGCTCGGGACGACGCTCAGCAACGCCGTGTCGTTCCGTGCGGGCGGGCTGGCCGCCTTCGCCGGCCAGCTGCCGCTGCTGCTGCGACCCTTCCGCGCCTGGCAGGCCCGCGGTGACGACGTGGCATCGTTCTGGGGAGTCGGCGTGGCGGCGACGATCGCCGGCCTCCTGGCGTCGGTGGTGATCGGTCTGTCCGTCCCGGGCATCCGGGACACCCTGTGACGAGCGACTCCGCGCTGGCGCGAGCCGAGCACTGGCTCGAGGTAGGGCGCCCCGAGCGGTGCCTCGAGGAGCTCGCGCGGGCGGGTGCGGAACCGGACCCGCACGGGTTCGCCCTGCAGGCCATGGCGCTGCGTCAGCTCGAGCGGTGGCAGGAGTGCGTCGACGTCACGGCCCGCGGTCTGGCCCTCGCCCCCGACGACCTCGAGCTGCGCTTCCAGCGCGCCGTCGCCGTCGAGCAGCTGGGCGACGTCGCGCAGGCCGAACGCCTCCTCCTCGCGTGCCTCGAGGCGCAGCCCCGCAACGTCGTCCTGCTGAACGGTTACGCGTCGCTGCTGCTGCGCCACGGACACGCTGACGAGGCCGAGCGGGTGCTCACGCGTGCTGCGGCGGAGGCGCCCGGCTCGCCCGACGTCGAGATGGTCCGGGCACGCCTGCTGATGGTCCGGCGGCGCGACGCGGACGCCGTCGAGGTGGTCCGCCGAGTGCTCGCCCAGGACCCCACACGTGCGGACGCCTTGTGGCTGCTGGGCGCGCTGGAGCACGAGCGGGGTCTCAGCAGGCAGGCGGCACCCCGCCTGCGCAGTGCTGCGCTCAGCAACCTGGACGACCGCGAGCTCGCGAGCGGGGCGCGGGAGGTCGGTCGCGAGGCGCGCTGGTTCGCCTGGCCGCTGCGGCTCGTCCGACGTCTCCCCGATGCGGCGGTCGTGCCTGTCCAGCTCGGTGTCGTCCTGGCCGCAGCTCTCCTGCTCGGCTACCGTCCCACCCAGGCGGCCGGTGCGGTGCTCCTCGCGGCCTTCCTGGTCTTCGTCGCATGGTTCTGGATCGCCGTGCTCGTCAGTCGTGCTGCCAGCAGGAGGAACCGATGACCGACCCGAGGATCGACGCGCTGCGGGCCGCCGTCGCCGCCGACCCGACCAACGTCGCGCTGGTGGGGCTCCTCGCCGACCTGCTCGTCGACGCCGGTCGGATCGACGAGGCGGTCACGCTGCAGGCCGGTCTCCTGGCGGCCGGCGACCTCGGACCCGAGGACGCCCTCGTGCTGACCCGACGCGCCCTCGACGTCGACCGGCTCGACGTCGCCCGCGGTGCGCTCGAGGTGGCGCGCGGTGGCGGTCTCGTCGAGGGCCTGGCCGAGCTGGAGGCCTCGTTGCAGCAGGCGATCGCGCGGCGGGGCGTCGCGCTGGACGCCGGTCCCGACACGGCGCCGAGCCTGGCCGAGGACGTCAACCTGACCTTCGCCGAGGTCGGCGGCATGGACGACGTCAAGAAGCTGCTGCACCGGATGATCATCCTGCCGTTCGTCCGGCCCGAGCTGTACGCGAAGTACAACCGCAGCGCCGGCGGCGGTGTGCTCCTCTACGGGCCTCCGGGGTGCGGGAAGACGCTGCTCGCCCGGGCGATCGCCGGGGAGTGCGGCCTGCCGTTCTTCTCGGTCGGCATCGACGACGTCGTCTCGCCCTTCCAGGGCCAGGCCGAGCTGAACGTGTCCGAGATCTTCTCCCAGGCGCGCGACCTGCGGCCGGCGGTCGTGTTCATCGACGAGATCGACGCCATCGGCTACGCGCGTCAGCGGGCGCAGGGTGAGATGGGCCGCCGGCTCACCAACGCCCTCCTGCAGGAGCTCGACGGCGTCGGACGCTCGACCGAGGGTCTGCTCGTGCTGGCGGCGAGCAACGCCCCCTGGGACGTGGACAGCGCGCTGCTGCGGCCCGGCCGCTTCGACCGTCGCGTCTTCGTGCCGCCGCCCGACGAGGCCGCGCGCGAGGCGATCCTCGACGTCAGGCTGCGGGGTGTCGAGACCTCGGGCGTGGACCTGCGCGCGCTCGCACGGGCCAGCGAGCTGTTCACCGGTGCCGATCTGCGCGCCACCGTCGAGCGTGCCCTGGACGACGTGATCGAGACGGTGCTCGACACCGGCGAGGAGATCCCGGTCGGCCAGCAGCACCTGACGTCGGCGCTGGCGCAGGTCACGCCGTCGGCGTTGGACTGGCTGGCGCGGGCCCGAGACTACGTCGAGTTCTCGAACGCGAGTGGTCAGTGGACGGACGTCGAGTCCTACCTCGGCCAGCGTGCCGTGCGGCGGCGGCTCACGGGTCGCTGACGTGGACGAGCGCAGCCTCACCCTCGCCTGGCACTGGTTGCAGACCGACCGTCCCGACCGTTGCCTGGAGGTCCTCGACGGTGCCGACCCGACCGACCCGCAGGTGCAGCTGCTGCGGGCGTGGGCGCTCTCCGGGCTCGAGCGCTGGGCCGACGCCGAGGCCGTGGCACGGTCCGGTCTCGCGCAGGATCCCGGGTCGGTCGAGCTGCGTCGCGTGCTGGCGCACGCGCTCACGGGCTCAGGGCGTCTGAAGGACGCGGCCGAGGTGCTCGCCTCGGCGGTGGCCGACGCCCCGGAGGACGTCGACGTGCGCGCGCAGCTCGCGGCCAACCTCGTCGCCCGCCGGTTCCGCGAGGAGTCGCAGCGGGCGGTCGAGGCGCTCGCCGCGCTCGAGCCGGGGTCGGCGCGCGTCGCCCGGCTGCGTGCGCACTGGCACCTGGAGTTCGGACGTCGCGAGGACGCCCGGCGTCACGTCCTGGAGGCACTCGAGGTCGACCCTGCCGATCCGCAGGCCCGAGCAATGCTCGGCGAGCTGACGGCACGGTCCGGCGACGTGGCCGGAGTCGGTCACCTGCGTCGTGCTGCGCTCGACGACTTCGGTGACCGGTCCACCGTCGCCCGGGCCCGCCAGGCGGGCGTGCTGGACCGCTACCCCGGGCGTCTGCTGCTCCCGGCATTGCGCGTGCACCCGGGCTGGGCCGCAGCGGGCTGCTTCGTCCTGCTGTGGGTGTCGGCGCGGGTCTTCGTCGTCGGCGACGCGGTGGTCGGCGGGGCGATGCTGGCGGTGACCCTGCTGCTGGTCGGGTGGCTGGCCGTGGCCCACGCGGTCGCCGTCTGGGTCCTCGACTGATGCCGAGGTCTAGGCTCGCCCCATGAGCGACCTTCCCGGACTCGACGGCGTGCTCGGCGTGGAGCACGTCGAGCTGACGGCAGACAAGGTGGTCGTGCGCTTCACGATCACCGAGAAGCACCTGCAGCCCTTCGGCATCCCGCACGGCGGCATCTACTGCGCCGTCCACGAGTCGACTGCCAGCGTGGCCGCGCAGATCTGGCTCGGCGAGAAGGGTGTCGTGGTCGGCACCAACAACTCGACCGACTTCATCCGGCAGGCGAAGCTGGGCGACACGATCACCGTGACCGCGACCCCGATCCACCGCGGCCGCACCCAGCAGCTGTGGCACCTCGACTCCGTCGGCGCCGACGGCCGGCTCGTCGCGCAGGGCCAGGTGCGCCTGGCCAACCTCGACCAGCCCGTCCCGCCGGAGGCGCTCGCCGCCTTCACGGGGACGACGACCGGCTGACCGTGCGCCGCGCTCCCACGCCGGCCGAGGCCGACGCCGTCGGGCGCGCGCTCACCGAGCGGTTCCTCGACCCAGCACGGTGGGGCATCCAGGCGCCGCCCGAGGGACGCTGGGACGAGAGCACTCGCAGCATCCTGATCACGTCCTACCTGGGACACGCGCTGGAGCCGCCCTGGGCCCTGCGGCTCAGCGACCGCACGGCCCTCGGCCTGCCCTGGAGGCAGCGCCGCTGGTGGCAGCGCGACCTCCAGGACCTCGACCGCGTGACGCTCGAGATGACCTGGATCGCGAACGAGGAGTTCGCGGTCGACGACCGTCTCGCTGTCGTCGTCGTCTGAACGAGGGCCGTCCACGACCCGGTAGGCTGGGGTCGTCGGCGCGACTGGCGTTGAGGTGGACATCCACCAGGGAGCCCGGCACCGCATCGACTGCACCACCCGACAAGGGACCGTTCGCCTGGGCCCCGCGTCAGCCCCCACCACGCTGACCGGAGGAATCCCCCATGATGATGACCGTGAACGCACTCGCCACCCAGACGCCCACGACGCTCGACGACGCCGACGTGAAGGTGCTGCTGCTCGAGAACATCCACGCCGACGGCCGCGACTTCCTGCGCGGCAAGGGCTACGACGTGCAGACCAACGCCGGCGCGCTCGGCGAGGACGAGCTGATCGAGGCCATCCAGGGCGTGCACCTGCTGGGCATCCGCTCCACCACCTACATCACGCCGCGGGTGCTCGACGCCGCTCCTGACCTGATCGCCATCGGCGCGTTCTGCATCGGCACGACCCAGATCGACCTCGAGGCGACGACTCAGCGGGGCATCGCCGTCTTCAACGCGCCCTACTCCAACACCCGCTCGGTCGTGGAGCTCGCGATCGCCGAGATCATCTCCCTGGCGCGGCGTCTGCACGAGAAGTCGACCGACATGCACCGCGGCGTCTGGAACAAGTCGGCCGCCGGCAGCCACGAGGTGCGCGGCCGCTCGCTCGGCATCGTCGGGTACGGCAACATCGGCAGCCAGCTGTCGGTCGTGGCCGAGGCGCTCGGCTTCAAGGTCATCTTCTTCGACATCGACGACAAGCTCGCCCTCGGCAACGCGAAGCGCTGCTCGACGCTGGAGGAGCTGCTCGCCGAGGCCGACGTCGTGACGCTGCACGTCGACGGCCGACCGGGCAACGCCGGCCTGTTCGGCGACGAGCAGATGCGCCTCATGAAGCCGCGCGCCCTGTTCCTCAACCTCAGCCGCGGCATCGCGGTCGACACGAGCGCCCTGCGCGCGCACCTGGAGTCGGGGCACATCGCCGGCGCCGCGCTCGACGTGTTCCCGGTGGAGCCGAAGCGTCAGGGCGACCCGTTCGAGTCCGAGCTGCGCGGCATCCCCAACGTCATCCTCACGCCGCACGTCGGCGGCTCGACGGAGGAGGCCCAGCAGGACATCGGCCGCTTCGTCGCCTCGAAGCTGCGCTCCTACGCCGCGTTCGGCAGCACGTCGCTGAGCGTCAACTTCCCGGAGATGAACCTCCCGGCCGACGACACGCGCTGCCGCCTCGCGCTCGTGCACGAGAACGCCCCCGGCGTGCTCGCGCGGATCAACGGTCTCCTGGGCGAGCACGACGTCAACATCGAGGCGCAGTCGCTGTCGACGCGCGGCCCGCTGGGCTACGTGGTCACCGACGTCGCCGACGCCGTGCCGTCGGAGGTGCTCACCGAGCTGGCCGAGCTGCCCGAGACGGTCCGGCTGAGGCTGCTGAGCTGACCTCGTGCCCGCCGCGCCGGTCCGCCTTCGACCCAACCTGATCGACCACTTCTACCGAGGTGGTCGGCGGATCGCGGACCTGCGCGGCGTGGTCACGACGTCGCCGCGCCAGCCCGAGGAGTGGATCGCGGCGACGGTGTCGCGCGACGGCCACGCCACGCTCGGGCTGTCCTCGACCGAGGACGGCACCGTGCTGCGCGACCTCGTGGCGGCCGACCCGGTCGGCTGGACCGGCACCCCGGGCGCCTGGCCCGGCGACACGGGTCTGCTGCTCAAGCTGCTCGACGCCGGTCAGCGGCTGCCCGTGCATGTCCACCCCGACCGTGCGTTCGCCGCTCGGCACCTCGACTGCCCCTACGGCAAGACGGAGGCCTGGCTGGTCCTCGAGGCCGAGCCGGGAGCGGCGGTGCACCTCGGCTGGGACCGCGACGTCGACCCGGCCGACGTGGTCCGGGCGCGCGACGAGCAGGACGGCGCCTGGATGCTCGAGCGCATGCACCGGCTGCCGGTGCGACGAGGCGACGCGTTCCTGGTGCCGGCCGGCACGCCGCACGCGATCGGTGCGGGGGTCTTCGTGGCCGAGGCGCAGGAGCCGACCGACTTCTCGATCCTGCTGGAGTGGTCGGTCACGACCTCGACGCGCGACGAGTCGCACCTCGGCCTCGGGTTCGACCTCGCCATGCAGGCGCTGGGGCACGAGGCGATGACCGCCGACCGGCTCGCGTCCGTCGCCACCTGGACGGACCTCGACGGGTCGACCCGTCCGCTCACGTCGCTGCTGCCCGCCGAGGCGGACCCGTTCTTCCGCCTCGACCTCGCCACCGAGGGCGCGGAGCTCGACGCCGGCTTCGCGGCGCTCGTGGTGCTCGACGGCACCGGGGAGCTGGTCGGCGGCCACGGCTCGACGTCGCTACGTCGCGGCGAGGTGCTCGCCGTGCCTGCCGCGGCGGGGGACTGGACGGTGGCGGGCGACGCGCGCGTGCTCGTCGCCCGCCCCGGCGTCAGTCGAGGCTGAACGGCGGGTACTCGTCGGTCAGCAGGACGTAGTAGGCAGAGGCCCGCTGGCTCCAGCGGAGGTACCCGACCACGAAGTCGCGCAGGCCCTCGGGCCAGCGCGCGGTGAAGACCACCGCGAACCAGCCGATGAACACGAGCACGCCCGCCGCGATCGACAGGAAGTACAGGACGACGTAGTGCGGGATGATCATCAGGGCACGGAAGAAGATCGTGAGCCGGCTGCGCCCGTCGACCTGTGGCACCACGTCGAACCGCACCTGCGGGTAGCGCCCGGAGTCCGCGGTGCCGACCGTGAGGTCGAACGGCGGGTACTGGTCGGTCAGGAAGTACACGTACGCCCCGACCCGCGCGCTGTAGCGCAGGGCCATCGCGAGGAACCCGAGCAGGGGCGCGGGCACCTTCCCCAGCACCACGCCGCAGAACCATGCGGCGATCAGCACGAAGAACAGGCCGATCCCGACGAGCCCGAGCACGACGTAGTGCGGGATCGCGAGGATCCAGTGCAGGAACGGCCGCCAGCGGGCGATCCGCTCCGGCAGGGCGAACGTGAGGGTCGCCGGGTAGGCGGGGGCCGGGGGCCCGGCCGCTGCTGCAGGCTGAGGGGGCAGGGTGGTCATGGGCGTCGCCTTTCCTGAGGTCAGGCGAAAGGTACCGCGAGAGCGCCGAGCGTCTCAGCACATCCAGCATCCAGCTTCAGGTCCGCCAGGTGGTCGCCCCGGGTGCTGCCGCGGTTGACGATCACCACTGGGGTGCCGAGCGCGGCGGCCCGGCGGACGAACCGCAGACCGCTCATGACCTGCAGGCTCGAGCCCATCACGACCAGGACGTCGGCGCGCGCCACCAGCTCGAAGCAGTGCTCCACGAGCGGCTTCGGCACGGAGTCGCCGAAGAACACGACGTCGGGGCGCAGCCGTCCGCCGCACACCAGGCAGGGCGCGACCACGAAGTCGCTCGTGTCGTCGAGCTGCACGTCGCCGTCCGGTCCGTGCACGACGGTCTGGGCGCTCCAGCCGGGGTTGAGCCGGTCGTGCCGCGCCTGCACCGCCTCGCGCGGGGTGCGGTCGCCGCAGTCCATGCAGACCACCCGGTCGATCCGGCCGTGCAGGTCGACGACCTCGCGGTGGCCGGCACGCTCGTGCAGGCCGTCGACGTTCTGGGTGATGAGCCCGACGAGGCGCTCGTCGCGCTGCCACTGCACGAGCGCGTGGTGCGTGGCGTTGGGCTCGGCATGGCCCATGCGCGACCAGCCGAGGTGCGCGCGGGCCCAGTAGCGCTGCACCGCCTCGGGACTCGACCGCAGCTGCTGGATCGTCATGGGCGTCGGCACGACGAGCCGGTCGGGGCCGCGATAGTCGGCGATGCCGGAGTCGGTCGAGACGCCGGCGCCCGTGAGCACGAGCGACCGTCGCCCGTCGAGGAGGTCCGCGAGCCGGTCGACGTCGGCGCTGCCGGGCGTCCTCGAGCCGTTCACCCGTCCAGCGTAGGTCGGGGCACCGCGGTGTTCAGGTCGAACGTCCGTCCGGAGGGAAAACCGGAGTTTCCTGCCAGGTCCGGGGATGACGGGTAGGGTCGCCGCCATGCCGACCGCCCGCAGGCCCCAGCAGCAGCGGTCCGTGGCGATGCGCGAACGCCTCCTCGAGGCGGCGTACGCGAGCCTGCTCGAGGGTGGCTACGGTGCAGCGACCGTGGGCGACGTCCAGCAGCGTGCGGGGGTCGCCCGGGGCACGTTGCTGCACCACTTCCCGACCCGTGACCTGCTGATGGCAGGGGTGCTCGAGGACGTCGTCGACCGGCGGCTCAAGCTGTCGGCCGCGGCGGACGACGCGTCGGCGCCGGCGGGGTGGAACGACGTCGTCGACCTCGTGTGGACGGAGCTCCGCTCGCCCGCCTTCGCGGTGCTGCTCGAGCTGTGGGTCGCGGCGCGCACCGACGACGACCTCCGGGAGGCGCTGCTGCCGATGCAGGAGCGCATCTACGAGACGGTGCACCGCAGCGTCGTCCGGCTGGTCGGACCGTCCCACCCCCGAGGACCGATCCTGGTGCAGTTCACGATCAACCTGCTGACCGGTGCCCACCTCGCCGGCATCCTGCGGTCGCGCTCCGGCACGTCGTCGGTGGTCGAGGCCTGGAAGCACGCGCTGCGCGAGCTCGCCGCGCCGCCGCGCCGGTCGTGACCCTCAGTCGCGCCGGCTCCACGCGACGGCGGCCGAGCCGAGGGCGACGAACCCGAGGGTGAGCACCACGCACGTGACCGCGACGGTCCCGGTGCCCAGCTCGCCGGCGTCGAGGAAGCCGTAGGGCACGGGTCCGGTGGTCGTCGGGGTCAGCGTGAACTCGGGGCGCACGACCTCGGCGCGCGTGAGGGTGTAGGCCAGCCAGAGGACCGGGAACGCGAGCCCGCCGAGCGCCGACCACGCGAGGTGGGTCCGGGGCCGCAGCGCGACGAAGCCGATCGCCGTCAGCAGCGGCACGACGTAGTGGAAGGCCTTGTCGAACCACCACTCGGCACCGGAGAGGTCGACGTTGCCCGCCAGGACGGTGGCGTAGACGACGCCGGTGACGGTGATGCCGGCGAGGCTGGCGAGCCGCAGCATCCCGAAGGCCCGCCCACCCCGGTCCGGTCGCAGCGCGAGGAGGGTGCACGTGACGACGACGAGGATGTTCGACTCGATGGTGAAGTAGCTGAACAGGTTGACGAGGTCGTCGCCCCGTCGGGCCGACACGATCGTCTGCCCGACGAGCGCGACGAGTCCGACGACGGCGGTCAGGGTGTGCCAGGTGCGGGTCACGGGACCACGCTAGTCGCGTGAGGGTCGGTCGCTGGGCTGCCCCAGCGCGACCGTGCCGGTCACGCCCACGACGGTGTGCCCGCCGACCCAGACGGTGCCGTCGACGACGTCGACGTGCACCCGGCCGCGGCGGCCGAGGGCGGTGCCCTGGGCGGCGACGTAGTGCTCGGGCAGGACACCGTCGGCCACGAGCCACTGGGCGAGCGCGGCGTTGAGGCTGCCGGTCACGGGGTCCTCGCCGACGCCGCCGGGGAAGAACGCGCGCACCTCGAGCTGGACGTCGGAGCCGTCGGCGTGCAGCCCGGCCAGCCCGACCTTGTCGTGCGCGCCGGACGCGCCGAGCAGGTGGGCGCGCGCACCGTCGACCCCGAGCACGAGGTCGGCGTCGCGCAGCAGGAGGCCCATCCAGCCCGGGCCGTTGTCGCACCAGTGGGCGCTGACGACGTCGGACGGCCCCAGGCCGAGCGTGGCGACGACGGCGGCCACCTCGGCGGGGTCGACCGGTCCTGCGCGAGCACGATCGGGGGCGGCGAACGCCAGCCGCTCGCCGTCGCGTCGGACGCGCACGAGCCCCACCCCGCACTCCTGCACCAGCGCGTCGTCCGAGCGAGGCGCGCCGCCGGCCTCGAGCCAGGCGCGTGCCGTGCCGAGCGTCGGGTGGCCGGCGACCGGCAGCTCCCGACCGGGCGTGAAGATGCGGACGCGGTAGTCGGCCGCCGGGTCGGTCGGGCGGAGCAGGAACGTGGTCTCGCTGAGGTTCGTCCACCGGGCGAACGCGGCCATCGTGGCGTCGTCGAGGTCGTCGGCCGCGTGGACGACGGCGACCGGGTTGCCCAGGCCGAGCGTGTCGGAGAAGACGTCGACCTGGTGGAACGGCAGCATGCTCCGACCCTAGGCGAGGTCGATCAGCTTCTGCACCGTGGTGAGGTTGCGTCCGGTGCCGTGGTGCCCGAGGAGTCGCTGCACGCGCGCCGGCGTGATCCGGGAGCCGGCCACCCCGTCGCGGTAGCGCACGTGCAGGTCGCGACCCAGCACCCGGACGTCGTCGCCGCGCCAGTCCTCCGCCTCGAACGCGCGGACGGCGTCGGGTGTCGGCTCGTCGAGCAGGAAGTAGACGTGCGAGAGCTTGGGCTCGACCACCTCGAAGGGGTGGTCGGCCAGGGCGGCGCGCAGCTCGTCGGGCGAGCGTGACACGACCTCCCGGAAGAAGCCGAAGCGTGCCTCGATCGCCTGCTCGAGCGCGCGGTCGAACACGGCGGGCTCGGTGGGCGGGGTGCACAGCAGGTTGCCGGACGCGATGTGGGTGCGGACGTCGCTCGCGCCGAGGTCGGCGGCGAGCTCACGCAGCTCGGCCATCGGCAGCGTCGCTCCACCGACGTTGACCGCACGCAGGAGGTGGACTCTCATGCGGCCAGGATGGCAGCGTCCGCCGACACGAGGGCGGACGCGACGAGACCCCGCACCGTTGAGCGGTGCGGGGTCTCGAGGTCGCGGGTCAGGCGCGCGCGCGGACCTGGCGGTAGATCAGCAGCGCCACGATGGCGCCGACGATCGACAGGATCAGGCCGCTGGTCGTGAAGTCCAGCACGCTCCGCGAGGAGAACAGGGCGCCGATCATGCCGCCGACGAACGAGCCGACGACACCGAGCACGATGGTGGCGAGGATGCCCATCGAGTCGTTGCCGGGGACGATCGCGCGGGCGAGGAGGCCGGCGACGAGGCCGACGATGAGAAGCGTGATGAGTCCCATGACAGTTCCTTTCGGTTGGGTACCGGACCGGTTGCGTCCGGTAGCTCCACGCTAGGGATTCTCAGGAAGTTCGCATGTCGAGCGCCTTGACGGCACGGGCGGCCACCCGGTCGGCGTAGGCGTGCGTGAGCGGCGCGGTGCCCTGCTGCCAGCGGTGGAACACCGGTGCGACGAACAGCTCCATCGCCTCGAGCGGGTCGACGTCGCCGATCTGGCCGGCCTCGCGCGCGACCGCGAACCGGTCGGCGAACGTCGCCAGCTGCGGCCGGAAGATGGTCTCCAGCACCTGGTCGCGCAGGCGCGGGTCGAGGAGCGTCTCGACGCTGAGGGCCCGCAGCAGCGCGTCGTAGGTCGGGTCGGCGAGCTCGTCGACGATGGCGCGCAGGACCGCGCCGAGGTCGGTGCGCAGGTCGCCGGTGTCGGGCAGTGCGTAGGCAGACTGCTGCCGGTTCTGCTCGGCCAGCGCCTCGACGACGACCTCGCCCTTCGACGTCCACCACCGGTAGAGCGTGGCCTTGCTGACCCCCGCGCGACCGGCGATGGCCTCCATGGTGAGCCGGGCGTACGGCACCTCGACGACGAGGGCGAGTGCCGCGTCGAGGACGGCGGTACGGGCGCGGTCGGACCGGCGCGAGGGCGAGGCTGGCACGGGACCATGCTACCGTGACGAAACGAAACGTATCGTTCAGCTTGAGAGGAGCCGGCCATGGCCCACGTCGTGATGGCGAGCATCCCCGCGCCCGGCCACGTCAACCCGCACGCCGAGGTGGTGCGCCGCCTCGTCGAGCGGGGGCACCGCGTGAGCTACGTCCAGGACGCGTCCTGGGCCGCGCAGGTCGAGGCGCTCGGCGCGACCTGCATGCCCTACCCCTCCGTCCTGGCCGACCACGCCTTCGACGACCAGGCCGACGCCGTCGACCACCTCGCCCTCTTCCAGCGCGAGTACGAGGTGATGCTGCCCGCCGTCGAGAGCCTGCTCGACCGCGACCCGGCCGACCTCGTGCTGCACGACATCGCCGGCGTCCCCGCACGTCTCCTGGCGGTCGAGCGTGGCGTGCCGGAGCTGCAGCTGTCGCCCACCTACGTCGCCTGGCAGGGCTACGAGGACGACATGGCCGAGTTCCTGGACGGCGTCCGCGCCGACCCCCGGGGTCAGGCGTACCTGGCCGACGCCGCACGGATGCTGGCCGACCACGGCGTCGACGCGGACCCGCTCCTGTGGGTGGCGCACCCGGCGCGCAGCGTCGTGGTCGTGCCGGAGGCCCTGCAGCCGTACGCCGATCGGGTCGACCGTGACGTGTACACGTTCGTCGGTCCGGCCGTCCGGCGCGCCGACCCGACGCTGTGGTCGCCGTCGGACGACCGGCGGCTGGTCCTGGTCTCCCTGGGCAGCGCCTTCACCCGCCAGCCGGCGTTCTACCGCGCCTGCCTCGCCGCGTTCGCCGACCTGCCCGACACACGGCTCGTGCTCCAGGTGGGTCGCGACGTCACGGTCGAGGAGGTGTCCGGTGGGACGCCTCTTCTCGCTCACGTCGAGGTCCACCCGTGGGTGGCCCAGCGCGAGATGCTCGAGGTCGCCGACGTGTTCGTCACCCACGCCGGCATGGGCGGGTCCAGCGAGGGCCTCGTGACGGGGACGCCGATGATCGCCGTGCCGCAGGCCGTGGACCAGTTCGAGAATGCCGACGCGCTCGTGTCCCTCGGCGTGGCCGTCCGGCTGGACACCGCCGACGCCACCGTCGACGCGCTGCGTGACGCCTACGCGACGGTCACGTCGGAGGAGGTGCGCGCACGGTCGCGCGAGGTCGCCGCGCAGCTGGGCCGGGCGGGTGGCGCCGCGCGTGCCGTGGAGATCGTCGAGGAGATCCTGAGAGGATCCACATCCTGACCTCATCGTCCGCTCATCGACGGTGCCTAGCGTGGAGGTCATGGATCTCAGCACGCTCCTCGCCCGTCCTGACGCCGTCGTCGACCTCGTGGTGAACACGGGGGCCCGGCAGGGGGCGACGGCGCTGGAGCGTTCGACGCGGCTCGTCGGTGACCGCGCCGTCGTGCGCACCCACGCCGTCCACTCCGGCGCCGAGCTGGTGGAGACGCTCGACCGCGTCGCGGCCGACGAGCCGCAGCTGCTCGTGGTCGGCGGCGGTGACGGCACCGTCTCGGCCGCCGCGGCTCGCGTCGCGGGGACGTCGACGGTGCTCGCGGTGCTGCCGCTCGGCACGGCCAACGACTTCGCCCGCACCCTCGAGATCCCCGCCGACGTCGGCGCCGCGGTCGCGTCGGTGCTCGACGGCGAGGTGGTCGACGTCGACCTCGGGCGCGTCGACGGTCGCGCGTTCGTCAACGTCGCGTCCATCGGTCTGTCGGTCGCCGTCACCGAGCGGCTCACCCCGGGCCTGAAGCGTCGTCTGGGACCCGTCGCGTACCCGGTGGCCACGCTCGGCGCGTTCCGCCAGCACCGTGGCTTCGCGGCCCGCCTGGAGTTCCCCGACGGCGACCACGACCCGGTCGAGCTGACCGACCTCCTCCAGCTGGCGGTCGGCAACGGTCGGCACTACGGCGGCGGCAACACCGTCGCGCCGAACGCGTCGCTCGACGACCACCTGCTCGACGTCTACGCCATCGAGCGCGGCCGGCTCGCCGACCACGTGTCGATCGCGCGGCTGCTCAAGAGCGGCCGGTTCGTCGAGCACGAGCGGGTGCACCACCTCACGACCCGCCGGGTGCGGGTGGTCACCGACGAGCCGCTGCCGGTGAACCTCGACGGCGAGATCGCCGCCACCTGCCCCGCCGAGGTCACGGTCGAGCGCAACGTCCTGCGCGTCGCCGTCCCCCGCGGCAGCCGCGCCGCCCGCCTCGACGCCGCCGCCTGACCCGCCGTCGCCGCT